>MTLD01001804.1_pt1 | contig 75971 bp, 71 predicted proteins | sample 1982471 | NCBI WGS metagenome assembly MTLD01 (sample SAMN05712604, study PRJNA340218) | biofilm metagenome | isolation source: sample SPM anode biofilm adapted to -50 mV | place: USA | collected 2012-02-03
TTAATCGGTGGCGGTAACGGTACGGCGGGTCTGGCGGCTTCGTCTACCGCAGGTGCGGCAGTCGCAAACCCGGTCATTATCGCGCAGATGAACCCGGCGTTTGCCAAGATTGCGCCGGCGGCGACGGCACTGGTTGCTACCTGCGTTATCGTGACTTCTATTCTGGTGCCGATCCTGACGGCGATGTATGCCAAACGGATGGGCAATCCGATGCCTGCTCAGCATGGTGCGTCAGCAGGGAAAGAAAAACTGGCTCCGGAAATGCATTGATTCCCGTTCACCCCCAAGATGTGTGCGTCATATTCAGCCGGTCATCAGACCGGCTTTTTTTTAATCTTCAGATGAATCAGGCAATGGTGGCGGTGGTGTGGTCGGAATAGTCGGTTCCTGACATCTTTCCGGCGCTAATGCACAAGGGTCGATAGGCTGGCAATCCGAAGATGGATCGCAGTCCAGCGGAACCGGATCCGCCGCCAGAGCCATCGATGGCCAGTAAACGGCTGCAAGGGCAATTAGCAGCAAACGGGGTAAGTGGCGTTTCATTTGTCTCTCCTGACTTGGGCGCTGAAATCCTGCTCAGCACGTGCAGTAAGGCAAGCCTAACGCCTGTTTTGCACCAAGGCAAGGCAGACGTCAGGCAGCGCAGGAGGATGTGACTGACGGTACATTGCGGGGTCGCGGTTAATTGCTGATTTTTTCTCTTTTGCTATCAAATGGTGAGCGTATTATTGATTGATTATGAGTCTGTATGGTTCATTCACCCAGATGCCTTCAGGAAATAAGTTTGAACGATAAAAACATTCAGTTTTACACTGACAATGCGAACTCACTTATTGCCCAGTATGATCAGGTTCATTTCGAATCGGTGCATAAAGACTGGCTAAGCCATATTCCTGCTCAGGGTATGGTGCTGGATGTCGGCGCCGGGTCTGGTCGTGATGCCAGATACTTGTCTGAAAAGGGTTTGAGTATTGTTGCGGTTGAACCCGCAGCGAAATTGCTGGAAGCCGCGAAAGCAAACTCGGGAAACCACAATATTCACTGGCTACGTGACAACCTTCCTGAATTAAATCATGTGTTTGCACTGCAAGTGAAGTTTGACCTGATCTTGCTCAGTGCAGTCTGGATGCATATCGCCCCATCCAGCCGCGAACGAACTTTCCGCAAATTAAGTTCCCTGTTAAAACCCAACGGGAAAATGGTGATTTCATTGCGGCATGGTGAATGTCGTGATGAACGAACCATGCATCCGGTCTCCGCGTCCGAACTGGCGCAGTACGCCAGTCAGTTTGGCCTGACCTGCCAGTTGCTGACCAAAAACCGACAGGCAGACCAGCTTGGCCGGAACGAAGTCAGCTGGGAAACCGTCCTGCTGACACTGCCGGACGATGGCACCGGCGCCTTTCCGCTCATCCGCAATATCGTGGTGAATGACAGCAAATCCTCCACCTATAAACTCGCGTTATTAAGAACGTTACTGCGAATTGCCGACGGACATCCCGGCGCGGTTATTGACCGAACAGAGCAGCATGTCTGTCTGCCGCTGGGTCTGGTTGCCCTGTATTGGCTGAAACTGTATAAGCCGCTGGTTGATCAGTACGACATGCAGCAGAGCAGCAGTAACACCAAAGGGCTTGGTTTCATTAAACCCGCGGGCTGGTCACAACTGACCGCGTTCGCCAATAATGATTTCTATATCGGCGCCCATTACCCGCAGGCATCGGTCGCCTCCGCCGTCAGTCAGACGCTGAAAGATATCGCCCGCACCATCAAGGACATGCCGGCAAAATACATCACCTTACCGGGAACGTATGATGCGGTTTTTCACGTGGATACCGCCCGCACCATCAGGGAGATGCCGGCGAGATACACCACTTTGCCGGAAGCGTCTGATACGGTTTTCAACGTGGATCTTGCCCGTCGCCAACCCGCCATGGACGGATTGATCCTGGATTTTGATTTTCTGAAATCATTCGGCAACTTCTATGTGCCTAAACATATCTGGGATGCGCTGATCCGGTACAGTGTCTGGATCGAACCGGCGCTGATCAATGAATGGGCAGCACTGATGGCGGGTTACGGTAAAAACAGGGAACGGCAATTCTCAAAACTCGATTACCTGAATGCCTTAACGTGGGATGACCCGGAAAGAACGACGGTACGAGTCAGAACCAGAGTGAATAATCTGCTTTCCAAAGAGGCGGTTAGTTGTTGCTGGAGCGGGAAACCGCTGCGAACGATAGACTACGCCATCGATCATGCCTTTCCATTCTCTCGCTGGCCAAACAATGACTTATGGAACCTGCTGCCGGCCAAAACCACCATCAATGCGCAAAAATCCGACAGACTGCCGAGTCGGATAAGGCTCTCAAAATCGAAGGAATTGATTCTGCACTGGTGGCAACAGGCATGGGATGACAATAAAGCCGAGTTTTTCACGCAGGCCGCATTCGCGCTACCCAGCATTCAGCCGCATAATCAAAACTATGACGATGTGTTTGAAGCCATGTCACTGCAGCGCGATCGGATCAAGGATTTCCAGCAGCTGGAAGATTGGGGGTGATACGCAACATCCCGCCTTATTTTTGAGGAGTATGAATAGTGCTGCAAGTTGGTATATACGAGCAGTTAATCACTCAGTTGGTATCATCTCGTTTAGACAGGAATACTTTCTATGTAGGTGAGCGAACGCTTGAGCAGGCAGAAGCGGCAATGTGGTTGTCTCGCTTTCTGAGCCGGATATTTGAATATGCTTTGGGTTCTGTGCCAGCAGGGGACGATCAACTACAAAATCAAATAGAACTGGCGAACCAGTTATTAATGTGGCTCAAAGCTCGTATTCAGGATGATGATTTTATTGAAGAAAATCTTATCCATAGCCAAGGTAAAATTCTGACGGCGCTGTACCAGCTTGAAAATCCGGTTGCTGCCAATCTTAAGCAATATGTCAGCGATATCTTCCCGCTCACCGGTCTGAGTCAGAGTGAACTTTTTTGTGGTAGTAATGCAGGTATTTCATTAGATACCGAACTGAAAAGAGAAATTCTGTCAGCGGACAAAGTCTACTGGCTGGTCTCCTTTATTAAATGGGCCGGCATCCGTATTTTTCGCAAAGAACTCGAAGAATTTACGCAAAGCGGACGTCAGCTGAAAGTAATTACAACCTCTTATATGGGCGCAACAGATGCCAAGGCAGTCGAATTCATTGCCAGCCTGCCAAACACGGAAATTAAGTTAAGTTACAACACGCAACGAGAACGGCTGCACGCCAAGAGTTATCTTTTTCTACGTAACACCGGATTTAATACCGGATATATCGGCTCTTCCAACCTTTCCCATTCTGCATTGACCAGTGGTCTGGAGTGGAATTTAAAAATCACGTCGCAAGAAATCCCGCACATTATTGAAAAGTCGTTAAGTACGTTTGAAACCTATTGGCAATCGAACGAGTTTGAAACCTTTGATGGCAACTTTGCGAGTAAGCAAAAGCTCAAAGATGCTTTGCAGCAGGCACGGGGTGGTGCAGACAGCCAGATCGCACATTATTTCGATTTAAAACCCTTTCCTCATCAGCAAGAAATACTGGAACAGCTGACGGTTGAGCGCACCCTGCATCAGCGTTATCGGAACTTGGTGGTTGCAGCAACAGGAACCGGTAAAACCTTAATTTCAGCCTTTGATTTTGCGCGGTTTTTAAAACAAAAACCTGATGCGACCTTCTTGTTTGTTGCCCATCGGGAAGAAATACTCAAACAAGCGCAGTCGGCTTATCGCGGTGTACTGCGTAATAGCACCTTTGGTGAGTTCTGGGCGGGCAACGTAACGCCCGATCACTATCGCCAATTATTTGTCACCATTCAAACCCTGAATAATCAGCTGCCACATCTGCAATTAACGCCAGATTATTATGACTATATTGTGATTGATGAAGTGCATCATATTGCGGCACAAAGCTATCGCTGTGTTTTAGATAGTTTTTCACCAACAATTCTTCTGGGGTTAACAGCGACACCAGAACGCTACGATGGTTCAGATATTCTTGATGACTTTTGTGGCGTTATTGCAGCTGAAATTCGCTTACCGGAAGCGATTAACAAACGCCATTTATGTCCATTTCAATATTTTGGTATTGATGATGATACGGATCTTCGCAATATTAGCTGGCGTCAGGGACGTTACGATATTGCGCAATTAACCAATCTCTACACGCATAATCATCAGCGTGTGAATAAAATTATTCAGAGTTTACAAGATATTGTTACCAATATAAGCAGTATCAGAGCACTCGCATTTTGTGTCAGCCGTGAACATGCTGAGTATATGTGCAAACAATTCTTATTGAAGGGAATTCGTAGCGACATATTAACCAGTGACAATAGCCATGAGCGTTATGTTAAACAGCAGATGATCAGAGCCGGTGAGATCAATGTGCTGTTTGTCGTCGATATTTTCAATGAAGGGGTCGATATCCCGGAAGTGGATACGCTGCTGTTTTTGCGGCCGACAGAAAGCCTGACCATTTTCCTGCAACAGTTAGGGCGTGGTTTACGGCTTGCGGATGAGAAAGAGTGCTGTACGGTGCTGGATTTTGTTGGCAATTCCCGGCCAGAGTACGATTTTTCTCAAAAATTCAGAGCATTAGTAGGAAAAACAAATCGGGCAATCAGTGACGAAATCAAACAAGGTTTTCCCCATGCGCCCCTTGGTTGTCGTATTGAATTATCCAAACGCAATCAGGAGATGGTGTTACAAAACATTCGCCAGGCCACGCTAAATCTAAACAAACTGTTAGGACTGATCCGGCAATTCCCGCAGCATACCCATTTGCCGTTAACGTTAGCAAATTTCCTTAAAATTCATCCCCATATCAGGTTGGAAGATATCTATAAACGCGGTTGCTGGACTGATTTGGTGGATAAGGCCACGCACCGGGAAACCAGTGAACAACACCAGCAACACGCCCGTGCTTTCGAGCGCGCTATCAATACCCGATTCCTTGGCTGTGACTCGTTCCGTTACTTACGTTTTCTATTGCAGTTATGCCAGCAGCATTTTGAACTGCCAGTAGATGCTGATCCGCGCATGGCGCTGATGTGTCATTATGATTTTTGGCAAAACACGGGGCCGGCAGCCGGTTTCCCATCGCTTGCTAACAGCCTGAAATCGCTTGATTTACCTGAATTTCGGGATGAGCTATCTGACTTGCTTACGCTGTTAATCAACCGGATCCATCACGAGCAATTTGCCATGCCGATGATGAGTGCTAATCCCCTGCAGTTGCATGCCCGTTATGCCAGAGAGCAAATTCTGGTTGGATTTGGCGCGACCACGTTTGAACAGCGTGCGCCAGCTAGAGAAGGGGTTCTGGAACTGAAAGACCAGAACGTAGAATTGCTTTTCGTGACACTGAATAAAAGTGAAAAGCAGTTTTCTCCCAGCACTATGTACCACGACTATGCAATCAGTGAGCACCTTTTCCATTGGCAATCTCAAAACAGCGCGAGACCCGAGCGAGGCAAAGGGCTCAGCTATATTCAACATCGTGAAAATGGCAAACGCCTCTTTCTGTTTGTGCGCGAGCAGGCAAAGGATGAGCATGATAGAACAATGGGCTTTGTGAATTTTGGCGAGGTTGAATATGTCTCCCATACAGGCAGTCAACCCATGAATATTACCTGGAATCTCAAACAATCAATGCCGTCATTTATGTGGAAACAGACGGCTAAGCTGGCAGTCGATTAAATGGTGTTTTCAACTTGTTGAGTTGGCGTGCACCAAATCCATCTGCTATTTGCATCATTTTGTGAGTAGAATAAGCTTATTATTCTGCTCATGATGAGGGCTTGTTATGTGGATCTGGCAACAACCCGAATGGCCTGATTTTCATTGGGACAGCCGTCTATTAGCACCGCTATTACGCCAGACGCATTTCAATCAGGGTCTGTTGTTAGGCCGAATGGGCCTTGAAGATCAACAGCAAGCGACGTTAGATACCCTTCTGGCGAATATCATTCATTCAAGTGCCATCGAGGGCGAAAAGCTTAATGCCTTTTCCGTGCGTTCCTCGCAGGCCAATAAACTGGGCATCAATGGCTGTTTCCGGTTGGTATCGGCAGAACAGGTCAGGGTGCTTAATCGTCTGCTGGATGGTGAATTTGAACTCGGCATCAGCAGCAGCCAATATCAGAAAGTGGCGAAAGTGAGCAGGGCAACCGCCACGCGCCATTTAGCCCAACTGGTGGAGCGGGGTTGCTTGTCTAAGACAGATGCCGGCGGGCGTAGTACCCGATATGTTATCTGCAGCATAAGTTGATCTTTCCCCAAACTCAGTACCGGCTCAAGGGGTCTGGTGATTGAGCTTTAAAGTGGAATATCACAAATAATTACCGTACTATTTATTACTGTAATTTCCAGTACGTTAATTGGGTGTGCTATGCAAAAGTTTTATAATCGTGAAGAACAACTCGCAAAGCTTCGTGCATTGTCATGCAATACGATGGAAACCAAAGGGCGTTTGAGTGTAGTGGTTGGACGTCGACGTGTCGGTAAAACCCGTTTGCTCAACGAGGCTTTTTCAAAACTGGACAGCAGGTATTTATACTTGTTTATCAGTCGAAAATCGGAAGCTGCCCTGGTCGATGAGTTTAAAGTCGTGATTGCGGAGCAGTTGGGAGCCAGATTTTTCCAGCCACAGTCATTACGGGATATTTTTGAATACCTCTTCGATTACGCGAAACAGACACCATTAACGCTGGTTGTCGATGAATTTCAGGATATCGAGAAGGTCAATAATAGCCTGTTATCTGATCTTCAGAATCTCTGGGATAGCTATAAAAACGAATCCATGCTGCATTTTGTCTGTTGCGGCTCTCTCTACAATTTAATGACGAAGATTTTTAAAGGTCAGAAGCAACCACTCCTGAACCGGGACGATCACTTCTTTAAAATCCAGCCGCTGACACCAGGTTACATCAGGCAGGTCATGCAGGATAATCAGTGCTATAGCACGGAAAAACTGCTGATCTGGTGGTGTTTATCGGGCGGAATCCCTAAATATCTTGAATGGCTGAATGATGCTCGTGACGGTGTATTTGATGAACTGATTTCAGCTTCATCACCTTTGATCAAGGAAGGTACTCATCGGTTAGTGGAAGATTTTGGTTCCGAGCATCGTACTTTTTTTGATGTACTGGGTGCCATCTCAATCGGTCATACCACCCGTCCACGAATTGAAACGTATCTGGATGCCGGCGTTGGTCCGGTGCTGGAAAAGCTGGAAATCGATTTCGACATTATTCGCAAGATGCGCCCGATCACCTCCAAAGAAACTTCCCGTGATGTGCGGTATGAAATGATCGATCCGTTTTTAAAATTCTGGTTCCGGTTCATCTACTCCAATCGCAGTGCAGTGGAGATGGAAAACTACGAATACCTCCGGAAGGTCATTGATCGTGATTTCAACACGTATTCAGGAAAAGAACTGGAAACACTGTTTGAAGCCATTTTGATCGAGTCAAAGCAATTTAACCGGATAGGTGGCTACTGGGACAGCAAAGGGGAGAATGAAATAGACATCGTTGCAATTGATGATTTGGGTAAGCGCATTCTGATTGCGGAAGTAAAACGGCAGGCTAAAAAATATAATCCGAACCAGCTTCTGATCAAGTCCGCACATCTGCTGTCGAAATTGAGTATAAAAGACTACACGGTCGATCAGCGTTGTTTCTCTCTGGATAATCTGGAAGAAGTTATGGATGAGTTTTCCGGAAAGTGAGTGTTTTTCCTGCAGGAAATGAGGGCGGATAAGCGGGACGGCGGACGGCTTATGATGTCATCACCTGTAATATCTGCGGTTAATGCATAGACCCAATGGTGGCTAGAATGAGCTGAGCCATTCATTGAGGACAACCTATGCCACCAGTAGCCAGAGTCACTGACGCTCATTCCTGCCCGCAGAAAGGGCATTCCGTAAATGCCATATCATCCGGATCTGGAGATGTATTCATAAATGGATTGCCCGTGGCAAGAGTGGGTGATTCAACAAGTTGTGGAGCCACAATAGTAGCGGGAAGTTCGACTGTATTTATAAACGGGAAGCCTGCTGCTTTGCTTGGCTCTGCCACGTCACATGGCGGGGTAATTATCAGTGGATCGGGGGATGTGTTGATTGGTGATGCGTATTCTCCTGACTTCAGCACCGTTGAATCGTCCAAGTCATACAACCAACATTTTCAATTTGTCGATGCGAATGGTAAACCGGCCTCAGTCTTTACTTACCTGATAGAAACTCCGGAGGGAATGGTAGCGGGGGATGTTTGTGAATCTGGTAATACGCAGCTTGTACATACCAGCACAGAATCATATATCTCTTTAAAAAGAGTGGTTCAACATACTGTGGGGATTAGAGAATGACCCTTTACACGGTAAAAACAACTCATAAGAGCGATACAGTCCCAGTCAAAGTAGTTGTAGATCCCGTATATGTCGATGATATACCTGCTGCGATGGACAAAATGAAGTGGAATACAGCAGCTAAATTGATGAGGCATTGGTTTTCGATAAAGCCTGCGTTTGTTATGACTGACGATATCCGGTCTGGAAGTATTGATCCGTTAAAGCTTAAATCTAACCAATATAATGACGACATAGTTAAGATTGATTGGCTGCTTTCTCATAGAACGTGGCAAGCTGCAGATGTCTTAGTTCATCATACATGGCGTTCTGAAAAGGGTATAAGCAGATTAAGAGATCTGCTTGCTAAGGCGGGATGGCATAAAGGTAAATCAACTCCAACTTATCTCGGTTCCTCTGCATTTACAGCTAAAGAATGTGATGCGTACTGTCAGGTAAATCTGAGAACGGCAGGAACAAAATTCGATCTGATTGATGGGCTGTTTGGCGCTATAGGTAATGGCACGCTCAAAATTGCAGTTATAGGCAAGGCTTTTAACGATAAAGGTAGAGATCTTTTTCATGTTGAAAAGACAGGGGTTTATTTAAGAGATACTTATGACTTTACAGGAGACGATGAGCTTCTTGGGGTTTGGAGTAAAGATAAAGTCTTGGGTAAGTTAGAAACAGTTGCATATATGACTGACCCTATAGAGTCTGATTTTGAAGGATATGTTGCCGTTTATAATCGTGACTTTAGGCGATGGCAAAAGGTACATAATTCCGGTGGTGACTTCGTTGTGTACTCGGATGTCAAATGGCGAGCCCAAAAGGACCTATATGTCGAGTTATAAGAAACCAATTCAATCCATCATGATTGTCTGCGCTATGGTCGTTTCGGTTTATGTGGCTTGGCTCGTATATATAAACCCAGAGTGTTACACCTACAATTATTCATTTAACAGTACGAGCCCTGACGGTCGGTTTGAAGTAAGGTTTTATAACGTTAATGATGTGCCATTGGGTAGGCTTATTATGCCTGATGCCCAATTTATAAGGGTGTATGAGAAGAACGGAAAGTTGATTTATCAAAGCTCAGTTCGATCAGCAACCGAAAATGGAATGCCCATTGTCTGGCCTGATGAGCATATAGGTAATTTTAAAATCATTGTTGCTGATGATGTGATTTCTCTACCCGACAACAGGTAATGCTGCTGAAAGGGTATATGTATCCTGCGCGCTTATATCTAAGGTGAGTTTATGTATGGGCTGGAGTCTGGACTTGAATGGCACAAAAACAAAAAAGCCCGCTTATTCAGCGGGCTTCTTTGTAGTATCTGGCGGAGAGATAGGGATTCGAACCCTAGAAGGGCTACAAACCCTTGCCGGTTTTCAAGACCGGTGCATTTAACCACTCTGCCATCTCTCCGTGGTTGCGCACATTATACGGGTTATTTATTTTTCGTAAAGCATCAATGAGTTGATTGCTTATTCCTTGAGCGGAAGCGCACATTTTTCTTTATCCGGATGGCACAAAAACGTCGTCATACTGTCATGAACGGATTTTAGTCTGTGAATACAGCCTCAGCAGACGATCGGAATCAGGAGGATGTCATGGTGCATTCATCAAATGTGGTAGTGGAATTGCCGGAAAGAATCACTGACGGGCTCAGTCAACCGGTAACGTTATCCGGCAGCATTCTTCATAAAAAACGCTTTCATAATCATCACCTGCCGCAACCCATGACCGGAACCGGATTACTCCATCTGCTGGGGCGTTATCTGTTCGCCCGGCCCGCGGTGCCGGCGCCGATCAGGCCGGTTCCGGTACATGCGCTGACTGCCCCGCAGTTGCTGGCACCATCAGCCGATACACTTTACCGGCTGGGTCACTCTACTTTATTACTGAAACTCAGCGGCGAGTTCTGGCTGACGGATCCGGTGTTTGCCAAACGCGCGTCGCCATTACAGTGGATCGGGCCAAAACGCTTTCATGCACCGCCGTTAATGCCGGAACAGTTACCCGCCCTGAAAGGCATCATCATCTCGCACAATCATTATGATCATCTGGATGAGATGAGCATCAAGACACTGGCCTCGCGCTGTGAACAGTTTTATGTCCCGCTGGGTATCGGCAGGAAATTACAGCAATGGGGCGTGGCTGCCGAGGCAATCACCGAGTTTGACTGGTGGCAGTCGGTGCAGGTTGGAGGTACGCAACTGGTGGCAACGCCGGCCCGCCATTTTTCCGGACGCGGTTTATTTGATACTGACCGCTCACTGTGGTGTTCATGGGTGATCCGCTCACCGGCGTTAAGCGTGTTTTTCAGTGGTGATACCGGTTATTTCGATGGCTTTAAGCAGATCAGTGAGGCGTATGGTCCGTTCGATATCACCTGCATTGAAACCGGCGCGTATGATCGCGACTGGCCGGATGTGCATATGCTGCCGGAACAATCGCTGCAGGCGCATCTGGATTTAAACGGCTGTTATATGCTGCCCATTCATAACGGTACCTTTGATCTGGCGCTGCATGACTGGTTCGAGCCATTTGAACGCATCACGACTCTGGCCGCTGCACAGCAGGTGCCATTACTGATGCCACAAATCGGCGAACCGGTGCAGTTATCCGTATCGCAGTACTGGTACCCGTGGTGGCGTCAGCCCGAAACGGATCTGGTCAGTATTGTCGAAGCGGTGGGGGCTGAGTAAGAGCAAACAACTCGTCAATTTGCTGTTCGGAGAAAATCCGGATGCCATGCGTTCTTAGCAGGTGGCTGGTCATGCCTTCGCCGGGGATTTTTTTACCACGGAAATGACCGTCATAAATATTATTGCTGCCGCAGGACGGGCTGCTTTCTTTCAGCAGGGCATATCTGATTTTCTGCTGCTGGCACAGTGCCAGCGCCTGTTCGGCACCTTTCAGGAAGGGGGCGGTGACGTCTTTGCCTTCGCCGGTCATGACGCGGCCATCCTGCTGCAGTTCAGCTGCCGGACGCGGTGTTGGCAGGCCACCGGCCTGTTCCGGGCAAAAAGGCACCAGCCAGCCATTGGCATGCCAGCGTTGCAGTAAAGGATGATTAACAGGTTTACTCTGCGCGTCATAACGCACCGGACAGCCCAACAGGCAGGCGCTGACTAATATCTTTGGCGTAGTAATGATCTTATCCCCCGTCTCTGATTTGTAAACCAAACGACTCTCAATGCTTAGCCGATTATTATCAATTATTGCTGCAGGTTCTGCGAAGCCGATCTAAATCGGCATCAGCAGACACGTTAAACAACCGGAGCAGAATGAGACAGGGTGGTGATTTAACTTTCGCTCGGGAGTTGTGCTGTACGTTGTTGCCATAAACGGAAAATGGTATGGCTGTTCACAAACAAAAAACTGCCTTCAATCAGTGCACCACCAATCGAACCAATCACGAAGTTATGCGTGACCCAGCAAACAGTACCGGAAAGCAGCATTAACCGCATGCGTAACCCTTGCTCACGATACAGCGCCCAGGTGCCTAATGTGGTACCGATGAGGGTCAGCCACTGGATCGGTTGGGTGATATTCGGCACACCCAGAACCCAGACAATCAACAGGAAAAAACACATCACGCCAACATGCCGGGTGCGGGTGGAGACAAAACTGCGTAAACCACTCAGCCAGGCGGCATAAGCGGCTGTGGGTGCACCAAGCAGGAAAAAATGAGCGCCGATCACCACACAATACAGTGTCAGAAAGGTACGTAGCCGCTGGTCGTTTTTTTGCACAAAGGCTGAAATGCCAATCGCAAATGCAATTAAACCCACTGACTGTGCCAGTGGGTTTGCTGCAAAGAGTTCCGCTATGTTGTGCAGAAAAGTCATTAAAGAGTTACACCGCTTTTGAATATCGCCAGTTCCCGGAAATCGTTCTTCTCATTACAGGTGGCTTTGCCATTTGCGACGTCAACAATCAGGTCAATAAACTGATTGAGCAGTTGTATCATGGTGTGGTCTTCCAGCAATCGGCCAGCATTAAAGTCGATCCAGTGTGGTTTGCGCTTCGCCAAATCACTGTTGGTCGCCAGTTTTACTGTCGGAACGAATCCGCCGTAGGGCGTTCCCCGCCCTGTACTGAACAATACCATATGGCATCCGGCCGCTGCCAGTGCGCTGGTCGCCACCGCATCATTACCCGGTGCGCTCAGCAGATTGAGTCCCGGCCGGGTTAACCGATCACCATATTTCAGTACATCCATCACCTGGCTCTGTCCGGCTTTCTGGGTACAACCCAGCGATTTCTCTTCCAGCGTGGAGATGCCGCCGGCTTTGTTACCCGGTGACGGGTTTTCATAAATCGGCTGGTTATGGTCGATGAAATACTGTTTGAAATCATTCACCATTGCCACGGTTTTACCGAAGGTGCTTTCATCATGACAACGTGACATCAGGATGCGTTCCGCACCGAACATCTCCGGTACTTCGGTCAGCACACTGGTGCCGCCATGCTGAATCACATAGTCCGAGAACTGACCCAGCAGCGGGTTGGCGGTGATACCGGAAAAGCCATCCGAGCCGCCGCACTCCAGCCCGAACTTCAGCTCACTCAGTTTGCCGGTGGTGCGTTTATCATCCGCCATCACCGCCAGCAGCTCTTTCAGATGTGCCACGCCGGTGCCGACTTCATCGTCATGCTGCTGGCAGACCATGAAACGCACGCGTTCGGCATCGAACTCGCCGAGCGTTTCTTTAAACGCCGCGATCTGGTTGTTTTCACAACCTAAGCCAACCACCAGAACCCCGCCGGCATTGGGGTGCCGGACCATATTCTGCAAGATGGTGCGGGTATTCTGGTGGTCCTGGCCTAGCTGGGAACAGCCATACTGATGGCTGAACAGATGAAGGCCATCAATCGTGGATAAATCACAGTCGTGCTCGATCTGTTTCTGCATCTGTTTTGCCATCGCATTGACGCAGCCCACAGTAGGTAAGATCCATAACTCATTACGGATTCCTACCTGACCATTTTTGCGACGATAAATCACGATTTCCCGATCGAGCGGTTGCTCTGGAACGGTAATAAAATCAGGCTGATACTGATAATTATCCAGATCGCTCAAGTTGGTGGCGATATTGTGGCTATGCACGTGCATGCCCTGGGCAATATCTTCTTTCGCATGACCAATAGGCAGACCATATTTGATGATCTGACTGCCAACCGGCAGGTCACGCAGCGCCAGTTTGTGTCCGCGGACAACCGGGCCACGCAGCGTGATGACGGTGCCGTCAATTTCAATCAGCTGACCTTCGGTAAGGTCAGCCAGTGCCACGGCAACGTTGTCAGTGGCATGAATTTTAATTACTTCCTGCATATTCATACCTCAGCAGCCAATCGTCAGGGCTGCACGCATGCCTTGCGAACGGATACGGGTCAGGTGAGCACACACCGCCTCGACCAGCCCTTTAACACGGGTCAGATCTTCACCCCAGTGACTTTCCAGACGTAAGGTCTGCTGCACCAGATCAGCCAGTGAGGTCCGACCATCATCAACGGCAGACCACAGAGCCGAGAAATGTTCCAGCCAGTGGGCGTCGTCCTGCAGCGGATACGTTTCATCACCGCGTTTACCCTGGTAGAACGCCAGCAAAGCGGCCAGGGCAAAGGTCAGACGAACCGGCAGCCGGCCGGTGCGCGACTGATAAGTCAGCAGTTGCGGCAGAATGCGGGTTTTGTATTTGGTCATGCCGTTCAGGGCAATCGACAGCAGCTGGTGCTTGATAAACGGATTGCGGAAACGTGCCAGCACATCACGGGAGAACGATTCCAGTTCATCCCGCGGCAGATCCAGTGTCGGTACGATCTCTTCAAAAATCGTTTTTTCCACAAACTGGCTCAGCGCGGCGTCATCCATCGTTTCACCGACGGTATTCAGGCCACTTAAGAATGCCACCGGCACCATGGCGGTGTGCGCACCGTTCAGTATCGCGACTTTACGTTCCTTATACGGTTTGATGTCTTCGACAATGCGGATGTTCATCTGTTTGTCGGCTGGCAACTGATCCAGACACAGCGTTTCGCGCAGCCATTGCGGCCCCTGGATGACGAACAGATAAAAATATTCGGCGGTATCAACAAACTGATCCTGATAGCCGAACTCTTCCTGCAGCGCCGCGTGTTCATCGCGCGGGAAGCCGGTGACGATACGATCGACCAGTGTCGAGCAGAAGGTATTGCTCTGACCCAGCCAGTTACTGAATGCCAGCGGCAGTTTCCATTCCACGGCATAACGTTGTACCAGTTCCCGTAACGCGTCACCGTTATAGTCAATCAGTTCGCAGGGCAGAATGATCCAGCCTTTATCTGCCGCGCCGTTGAAATGCTGGAAACGTTCGAACAGCAGACGGGTCAGTTTCGCCGGAAAGCTGGCAGGCGGGGCATCGGTCAGTTTGTCATCCGCGACATAGGTGATACCGGCTTCGGTGGTGTTGGAGAACACAAAGCGGATATCCGGATTGCGTGCCAGCGCCAGCACTTCGTCAAACTGCTGATAACAATTGAGTTCACGATTCACGGAGCGGATCAGGCGGGTATGACGTACCGCTTCACCCTGTTCATTCAGGCCGCGGATCACGGTGGTGTACAGACCATCCTGTGTGCTCAGGCTGGGCGGAAAGGCGGTATCAATCGGACGGATGATGGTAATGCCGGCATTGAGATCGGTATATTCGTTCAATAAATCGATTTGCCAGTCCACGAAGGCGCGCAAAAAGTTTCCTTCGCCGAACTGAATAATTTTTTCCGGATACTGATCGCCTGGAAAGTGCTGACGGTTTAAAGCGTGCATTTGTGTCTCCTCAATGCGGGAGCCGAGTGCCCCCGCGTTTTTATCTGTCTGGTTCAGTTATTTCAGTTCGATACCGAAGTAGTTTTTCGCGTTGTGGAAACAGATGTTTTCCACCATTTCACCCAGCAGTTTGATATCAGCCGGAGCTTCACCATCGGCGACCCAGCGGCCGAGCATGCGGCACAGCACGCGACGGAAATATTCATGACGGGTGTAAGAGAGGAAGCTGCGGCTGTCAGTCAGCATACCGACGAAGCGACTCAGCAGACCGAGCTGGGCCAGCTGTGTCATCTGACGTTCCATGCCGTCTTTCTGGTCGTTGAACCACCAGCCGGAACCGAACTGCATCTTGCCGGGAATGCCATCGCCCTGGAAATTACCCAGCATGGTGGCCAGCACTTCGTTATCGCGCGGGTTCAGGCAGTAAAGAATGGTTTTCGGCAGCTGGTTATTGCGATCCTGTGCATCCAGCAGGCGGGACAGCGGTGCGGCGACCAGACCATCATTAATGGAGTCAAAGCCGGTGTCCGGACCCAGTTCCAGCAAACGGCGGCTGTTGTTATTGCGCAGTGCCCCGATGTGATACTGCTGTACCCAGCCACGTTGTTTGTATTCTTTCGCCAGCAACAGCAGGACGGCAGTTTTGAAGGCGGCAACCTGTTCCGGCGCGAGGATTTGTCCCTGACGGCGCGCCTGCAGCATGGCGGTCAGTTCCGCGTCAGAGGCTTCACCAAACAGCACCACATCCAGTGCATGATCGGAGATCTTGCAGCCGTGTTTTTCGAAGTGATCCAGACGCACCGTCAGTGCCTTGGTCAGATCAGCAAAGGTAGAAATCGAGACATCCGCCGCCTGTTCCAGTGCGGTCATGTAATCGGCAAACCAGGGCGCATCAATGTTGAAAGCTTTATCCGGGCGCCAGCCAGGGGTGACCACGACATTAAAGTCTTTATCGGCAGCGATAGCGGCGTGATGGCTCAGGTCATCAATCGGATCATCGGTGGTGGCGACCAGTTTGACATTCATCTGCTGCATGATGCCGCGCGCTGAAAACTCCGGTTGTGCCAGTTTTTCGTTACAGAAATCCCACACCTGTTTTTCGGTGGCCGGGGAGAGCACGACATTGCTTAGTCCGAACGGACGGCGCAATTCAAGATGGGTCCAGTGATACAGCGGGTTGCCGATAGTGTGCGGTACGGTGGCGGCATAAGCCTGATATTTGGCGTAGTCATCGGCATCACCGGTACAGAAACGCTCGTCCGCACCGTTAGAACGCATGGCCCGCCATTTGTAATGATCACCTTTCAGCCAGATGTCATACAGGTTCTTGAACTGATAATTTTCCGCGATCAATTGCGGCGGCAGATGGCAGTGAAAATCAAAAATCGGCTGTTCAGCCGCGAAATCATGGTACAGCTGGCGGGAAAAATCGGTATCCAGCAGAAAATCTTCAGTTAAAAACGAACTCATATCTCACTCCAGGCTGTGTTTATCTGATTCATGGCCGGACATAGACGACATATCAGCTATGAATTGAAATCTGTTATACCAATTATTCTTTTTAAGTTTATTTGTGTCCAGCAACCAGCGTGATTTTTTGCATGCCACGTCACATAAAATATTTAACGGAGGTAAAAAGCCTTCATGCTGATGGCGGATGCGGCGGGCGATGAAAAGACAGATTGACGGGTTTGGTATTAAAGATGTGATGCGCTGCCGGTAAGTTAGCAGCCATCTTGAGGCTGGTTCATGGGCTTTTATGCTGTCCGGGGGATTTAATCAGGTAATAAGTGCCGTTTTTAGTCTTAAGGCTTATCAAATTGTGATCTTGTTCTCTTTTCTTTGGAAAAACATGAGTGCAATACCGGGATCACATAAAAACTGTGATGGTTCTCAACTTAAATAGATGTAGGACCAATTAAAGTTAAAGCCTGAAACATATGTGACATTTAAATGGTTTTGCTGACATCAAAGCCATACTGATACCCCCTAACAGCAGAGGTTTGTTCACAATGACGTTAAAACTGAAAACACTGGCTGCAAGTCTGTTACTGGCAGCACCAATGGCGATGATCTCATTCTCTTCCATGGCAGTTGAGCGCGTAACATTAAAACTGGCGCATAACCTGGATAACTCTCACGTTGTACATAAAGCGCTGGCTGAAATGGCCAAAGAAATTGATACCGCATCAGAAGGTAAAATGAAGCTGCGTATTTATCCGGGCGGACAAATGGGCGGACCGCGTGAGACGCTGGAAATGCTGCAAAATGGCGCTTTGGATCTGACTAAGGCCAGCGCCAGCGAAATCGAGCCATTTGCGCCGGCTTATTCTATTTTCAGCCTGCCATATCTGTTCAAAAACGATAAACATTTCACCAATGTACTGTACGGTAAAGTCGGCCAGGACATGATGCAGGAAACCCGGGATAAAGGTTTCATCTCTCTGGCGTCTTATGTCGCGGGAACCCGCAGTTTTTATGCTAACAAAGCGATCCGGACTCCGGCTGATATGAAAGGCCTGAAAATCCGTGTTGTTGCCACGCCAACGACCATCAAACTGATTGAGCTGCTGGGTGCTGCACCGGCCCCGATCCCGTTCGGTGAGGTGTATACCGCGCTGCAGCAAGGTGTGATTGATGGTGCTGAAAACAACGAACCGTCTTATGTGCAGACCCGTCATGTTGAGGTAGCAAAATTCTACGCCGAAGATCAGCACACGGCGGTGCCTGACTATTTAATCGTATCCACCAAGGCATGGGATGCGCTTTCTGATGAACAACGCAGCATTATCACGACTGCGGCCAAACACTCAGAAGAGTATGAGCAGAAATTATGGGCAGATGAAGTGACAGCTTCCCGCAAGAAAGCCGCAGAGAGTGGTGCCACCTTTGTTCAGGTCGACAAAGAAGCATTCCGTAAAGCGTTAACACCGCTGTATGACGATTTCAAAAACGATCCGCAACGAGCTGAATGGCTCAAGAAAATTGAAGCTGTTTCAGATCAGTAAGCAACAGGAATACTTTGTATTGGCGGAATAGCGATAGTTATTCCGCCAAGGAGAAATGTTATGCGGTTACAAAAATTCAAGGCACCGATAGATCATTTCATCGCCACATTTTCTATTCTGGTGATGATTGGATTGGTTATCTGTGTGGTATGGCAGGTATTCAGCCGCTATGTGCTGAGTGCACCAAGCACCATGACCGATGAGATGGCCCGTTTCAGTATGATCTGGGTCGGGTTATTGGGGGCAGCTTACGGTGTGGGTGCACAAAGCCATCTGAGCATCGATTTACTGACCATGAATCTGCGCGGTAAAAAGAAGCTTATCAATCAGATCTTTGTAAATATCTGCGTACTGGTGTTTGCTGCGGGTGTGCTGATTTGGGGCGGTGGTGTGCTGGTAGCTAAGGTTTACGCTACCGGTCAGGTTTCTCCGGCAATGCAGTTACCAATGGCATATGTATATATCGTGCTGCCACTGAGTGGCCTGATCATGAGCTATTACAGCCTGTTATTTATTCTGGAAGCAGTCATGGATTTTTTTACCCTGCCTGTAACCCGCATCACCACTTCTGAGGAGAAAGCATGATGGACTGGACAATATCGCTCGTCATGTTTGGTTCGTTTTTTGTACTGGTTTTTATGGGTGTGCCAATCTCCTTTTCTATCGGACTGGCCACGCTTGCTGCCGGTTGCATGATGTTACCTCTGGAGGTCACGCTGGCGGTGATCGGTCAGAAAGTCGCAACCGGACTGGACAGCTTTTCATTACTGGCTATTCCGTTCTTTATCTTTGCCGGGGTTCTGATGAACTGCGGTGGTATTGCCCACCGGCTGATTAACTTGTCACAGGTCATGGTTGGCCGTATGCCTGGTTCACTGGGTCACGTTAACGTCATGGCGAATATGATGTTCGGTTCTATCTCCGGTTCTGCTGTTGCGGCAGCCGCAGCGGTGGGCGGGACTATGTCGCCGATGCAGAAGAAAGCAGGTTATGATCCGGCTTACTCCGCAGCAATCAATGTCACATCCTGTATTACCGGTTTATTGATTCCGCCTTCTAACGTATTGATTATTTACGCTTTGACTGCAGGTGGGATCTCTGTTGCGACACTGTTTATGGCGGGCTACATTCCCGGCATCCTGATGGGGCTGAGCATCATGGTCGTTGGTGCCGTGATCGCAAAACGTCGTGGCTATCCGGTGGCAGAACGTCCGACAATGGCGGTGGTATTAAAGGCATTCTGGGATGCATTCCCTAGTCTGTTACTGGTCTTCGTCGTCATGGGTGGCATCCTGGGCGGTATCTTCACTGCAACAGAAGCGTCAGCAATAGCGGTGGTTTATACCTTTATTCTGTCTGTGCTTATCTACCGTGAAGTTAAGTTCAAAGACCTGCCGAAAATTATCCTGGATTCAGTGATCACGACTTCGATTGTCTTATTGCTGATTGGTATTTCAGTGGGTATGTCATGGGCCATGACGAATGCGGATATTCCTTACACTATCAGTGATGCGCTGATGAGTGTGTCCGAAAACACGATAGTTATCCTGCTGATTATTAACATTATTCTGTTAATCGTCGGTGTGTTCATGGACATGACGCCGGCAGTACTGATCTTCACCCCAATCTTTTTACCGATTGCGACCAATCTGGGTATGGATCCGGTGCATTTCGGTATCATGATGGTGTTCAACCTCTGTATCGGTCTGTGTACACCACCGGTGGGCAGTGCCCTGTTTGTCGGCTGTTCTGTTTCCGGTGTGAGACTACAGGATCTGATTAAACCTATGCTGCCTTTCTTTATTGCACTTCTGGTAACCCTGTTTGCGGTGACTTATATCCCGTCGCTGAGTCTGTTTTTACCAGGATTGTTTGGTATGCATTGATCCCTGATCCAAACCCGTGTTCAGTATTCGGGAAACCGTTGTCTGGATGAACTAAAATTGGTATAACAAATCATGTCTTGTATCATATAAGGCATGATTTGCCATATATGCTGGCAGTGAACGAGGTTGTTATGGATTTCTACGAGTCAAAGCGGCTCTATCAGAAAGTTGCTGCAGAACTGAAAAGACGGATTGCAGACAACGAATATGCAATCGGAGATCGTTTACCCGCTGAACGTCTGATTGCGGAAGAGATGAGTGTCAGCCGCACGGTAGTGCGTGAGGCAATCATCATGCTGGAAGTGGAAGGGCTGGTCGATGTCCGGAAAGGCTCCGGTATTCATGTGGTCGGCACAGAAGTACGCTATCAGCAGGCTTTGCCTGAATCCGACGACGACAATGAATTTCTGACTGCTGGTCCGTTCGAACTGCTGCAGGCGCGGCAACTGCTGGAGAGCAATATCGCCGAATTTGCGGCCACACAGGTGACCAAGCAGGATATCCTGGCCTTGCAGGCCATTCAGGAAACCGCCCAGAAAGAAGATCGCGCCCGCGATTCTCAGTGGGACAAGGAATTCCATATTCAGGTCGCCAAGGCAACCCAGAATTCCGTATTGGTGACGCTGGTGGAAAAGCTCTGGCAGCACCGGGAAAAGAATCCGTACTGGCGTAAATTACACGAACATATTGATGATCGGGCGATGGAGAGCTGGTGCGAAGACCACGAGCAGATCTTGAAAGCGCTGATGCGTAAAGATCCGAAAGCGGCGAAACTGGCGATGTGGCAGCATCTGGAAAACACCAAGCAGATGCTGTTTCAGGCGACCACGATTGATGAAGATCTGGTGGATGACCGCTATCTGTTTTCAGAAAATCCGGTGGTACATCTGGCCCGGGCATAACGCATTATTGCTGCCGTCCGGTAGCACTGAACTTCTGCCGCTGAAAAATAAGCCTCCGCAAGCGGAGGCTTATTGCTATCCGGTGAAGAGAGATTAATCTTTCTTCGCCAGCAGGAATTTCACCAGCGCGATAAACTCTTCGGTGCTCTTGATACCTTCGGTTTTTACCAGGTATTTACCGTTCACTACAGTAGACGGTACGGCACGGATATTCATGCTGCCGGTATTGCGATCATACTGCGCGACCATGCCGGTTACCGCAAAGCTGTCGATGGCACCATCAAAATCCTTACCATCTACCCCGGCCTGTTCAAACAGCGCACGTACATCAGCCCGGTTTTGTGGCGGATTCCGTTCTGCCTGAATGCGCTGAAAGAGTACCGGCGTTACTTTATCTTCTGCTTTCAGCAGGTCTGCTACAGCATAAGCGCGCTGCAGTTCAGGACCCATCTCTTTACCCAGAAATGCAACCGGCGTCCGTTTGAAGGTTACATCAGCCGGCAGCTGTTTTTTCAGTTCAGCCATGATCGGTTCAAACTGATAGCAGTGCGGGCAATAGAAAGAGAAGAACTCCATTACTTCCGGTTTCGGCGTGTTCGTCTGACGAATCACTTCATAGTTTACGTTTTCTTTAAATTCCGGTGCTGCCTGTAAAAAAGGCGCAATCAACAGACCAGCTAACAACACAAACATTTTTTTCATAATGGGTTCCGTATCAGGGTGGAGTGATAAAATCATGGTGTTGTGCGCCAAGACTATTCACTCCTTTTCCGTTCGTCAATTCCGATCGAATGATTGTCTTGCTGATCCCGGGCTGGTCTTGCCAGCGAGGATCGCGGAGAAAGCTGTGAGCGAGAAGGAATGGACTCAATGGTGTCATTTTTGTGACTCGCATCACCAAATCCGGAAGTCGGTTTGCAAATGGCAAAAAAATCCCTATATTGGCTTCGTCTGAGGCACTACATGTGTTGCAGATAAAATAAAAAACCGATACCTCGGATATAAGCTGTAGAAAGCAGCGGGATAGATAGTGTGTAATCAGATTGAGCTTGCCTTGGCAAGCTCAAGTCATTTCTGGCAGCCGGAAAAAGTTATCTTTCTTCCTTCCTGCCTCAGTTTACCGCCGGAACCGATTTCGCAAAGGTCAGTAACGAATCCTGCACCTCATCGGCCAGTGCCTGGGCTTCTTCGGTCACGGCTTTACCGGTACGGACCAGGATCTTATGGCTTACACCGGCTGCTTTCGCTGCCTGTAAATCCGCCGCTTTATCACCCACCATGTAAGAGTTCGCCAAATCAATGGTCAGATCTTTCGCGGCATCCAGCAACATACCGGGTGCCGGCTTGCGGCAGTCACACGCCTGACGGTAAGGTTCTTCGCCCTCGGTCGGGTGGTGCGGACAATAATAGATACCATCGAGATCAACATCGTGGTCGGCCAGCGACCAGTCCATCCATTCGGTCAGGTGCATAAATTGCTTTTCACTGAAATAACCCCGGGCGATACCCGACTGATTGGTTACCAGTACCAGGCAGTAGCCCTTTTTCTTCAGGATCTGCAATGCCTCGATAGCACCATCAATAAAATGGAAGTCATCCACACAGGATACATAGCCTGTGTCCTGATTAATCACGCCGTCCCGATCCAGAAAAACTGCAATTTTTGCCACAATCTGTCCTCATTCATTATGCTGTTGCTTATTGTAGGGGATTTCCGTCCGTTTCGCTTCTGTGTTATCCATCCGGGCCGGATACAATCGGCAAAACCGGCTACAATCCCCCAAAAGAGATCAGGAAAGCCCTATGCCCCACTTGTTTGCTGAACATTATGCGCGTTTGCTGCGTCGTGGTGAGCGCCGGCTGTTGTTGCTGACGGGGGAGGAACATGCCTGTCAGCAACACGCCGAGCAATTGTGGCTAAGTGGCGGTCTGTGGCTGGGTAACGGCCCGGCCACCGTGCTGCCGCAACAGATGCAGCATGCGATGCCGTGGCTGGGGCAGGAATATCCGCTGGTGATTCTGAATGCGTTCTCCGGGCTGTCACCGGATATGCTGGGGGCGGTGGGTGGCACCGTACGAGCCGGTGGCCTGCTGGTATTGCTTATGCCGCCACTGGCTGACTGGCCGCAGTTTGCCGATCCGGATTACCGGCGTTATGTGTCTCAGCCGGAAGAGGTGACGCGCTGTTATCCGCATTTTCTGCAACGTCTGCAGCGCTTGCTGATGCAGGATAGTGCAGTCTGGCACAGGGATCTCACCAGTGGCACGTTACACGATCCGCTGCCGGAATTACCGGCGGCAGAGTGGCAGATTATTCCTGATCTTACGGGTTGTATCAGCCCCGAACAACATCATGCCCGTGATGCGGTGCTGGCTTGTGCGCAGGCCGCCAAACCGTATCCGCTGGTGGTGATGGCGGATCGCGGCCGCGGCAAGTCAGCGGCCCTCGGCTTGGCAGCGAAAGAATTGCTGGCGCAGGGCAAACGCATCATAGTCACCGCGCCGTCGCAGCAATCGGCACGTACCTTGTTGCAGCATGCCGGTCAGCATCCGGCGCCGCTTTTTTACAGCCCGGAGGCGTTGCTGGAGCAGGATGTAGCGGCCGATCTGCTGCTGATTGACGAAGCCGCCGCCATTCCGGCCGCATTATTGCGCCAGTTGCAGCAGCGGTATCAGCGCGTGGTTTATGCCACCACCATTCATGGCTATGAAGGCTCAGGGCATGGGTTTGAATTACGCATGTGCCGCTGGCTGGCCAGTCAGTGGCCGCAATGGCAGCAAATCACCTTAACCGCCCCGCTGCGCTGGGCCGCCAGCGATCCACTGGAAGCCCTGCTGGCCCGTATTCTGTTACTGGATGCGGATGCCTGTGAACCACCGGCGCCCGTGTCAGTGCTGAAAGCGGAACGGATCACCTCCGCGCAATTGTTGCAGGATGAAGACTTACTGCGGCAGCTGTTCGGATTGCTGATCCTGGCGCATTACCAGACCTCGCCGACGGATCTGCGCTTGCTGCTGGATTGTCCGGATATTGAGATCTGGCTGTGGCGCGATGATGCAGCCATCTATGGGGTCGCATTGTTAATGCGCGAAGGACCTATTGATACCGCGCTGGCGGAACAGATCCGGGCCGGACGTCGTCGTCCCCGCGGACAGCTGTTACCGCAAACCTTACTGGCGCACTGCGGATATCTTGCTGCAGCAGACTATCGTTATCTGCGCGTGATGCGGATTACCATCCATCCGGCCTGTCAGCAACAGGGGCTGGGAGGACGTTTCATTGCAGAGCTGACGGCGCATTACCGCTTGCAGGCCGATTTTCTTGGCTGTTCTTTTGCTGCCACGCCCGAATTACTGCATTTCTGGCGTAAACAGGGCTGGCAGGCGGTGAGACTGGGGTTAAGCAAGGACGTTGCCACCGGTTGCCATGCGGCGGTGTTACTGACGGCGTTGCGACCGGAACTGCAGACACAACTCAGTGAATGGCAACAGCAGTTTCAGCAGCAATTGCCGGTCTGGCTGGCGCACATCTTAAATGATTTGGCTGCGGATATTATTTTGCCGTTATTACAGCCGGCCACGAGTGAACCGCTGACGGCACAGGAACAGCAGGATTTGCTGGCGTTGACCGATCATCACCGTTCGCCGGATCACAGCTGGCCGGCCGTCATGCGGGCGATGCAGGTGTATGCCGGAGCGTTAGCGCTATTGCCTGATGATATGGCGGCACTGCTGATACAACGGTTCTGGCAGGGAAAATCGTGGGCGTGGCTGGCGGAGCAACATCAGTTACCGGGGCAGAAGGCGGTATTGCAGCAATTAAGACAAGCGGTAAAAAGACTGCTCTTTCCACCGGGGTGTGGTGGGGAAGAGCAGTAAAAAGAGGCGCAAATATACGGGCTTACTGATTACTTCTGTTTATCAAGGAACGCTTTGGTAGATTCGATCTGGGCTTCTTCGTAAGCCAGACGGGCTTTCACCATTTCCACAAATTTGGCTTTCACTTTTGGATCTTTGATCTCATCCAGCTGAGTTTGCAGCTGTTCGGTGTTATGCATCCGCATCATGCCGCGGTGACCGCCATCGCGGCCCATCATTTTACCCTGACGCATCATGCCAGGGCCGTCACCATTCGGACCACCGAACGGACAAGGTTGTACCACCGGAGTTGTCGGAGCCGCAGCGCTGGCTGCTTCAGTTGCCGCCCAGCCAGCAACTGGCAGACTGGTCATCAGCGCTAAGGTCAGCAGAGCTTGTTTGCGTGTTAACATGATATTTCTCCTGTCTCTCATTAATTCGTTTCTGCACTATCATTACAGACCATAAATGTTGCAACGCTGTGCCAGAAACAGGCTATTTTGTAACAGTCTGTGCCAGATTAGCCCGTTGACATAATTTGCCATACATTCCTTACGCAACTTTATATACTGACGTCACGCGCTTTCAAGGAGCCTGCATGAACCAGCCGACCCTGCCCCATATTCTGGTGGTTGATGACCACGCCGATATACGTGATTTGCTGAAACGCTTTCTGGAGCAACATGGCTTCAAGGTCACCTGTGCCCGCGACGGCAAGGAGATGAAGCGCTTGCTGGAAAATGGCCATTTCACCCTGCTGGTGCTCGATCTGATGTTGCCGGGCGAGGATGGACTGACGCTGTGCCGCGATCTGCGTGCCCGCTCTTCACTGCCGGTTGTGATGCTGACCGCCATGGGTGAAGAGATGGATCGTATTATTGGTCTGGAAATGGGGGCGGATGATTATCTGGCGAAACCGTTTAATCCGCGGGAACTGCTGGCCCGTATCCGCGCAGTGTTGCGGCGTGCCAATCTGATGCCGGACTCGCAGGAAGAGCTGCCGGAGCGGTTGCATTTTGATCACTGGCAGCTGGATCTGGCCCGGCGTGAGCTGGTCGACGAGCATGGCGTGGCGATCAGTCTCTCTACGGCTGAATTTGATCTGCTGAAAGTCTTTCTGGAGCGGCCGAAGCGGGTACTGAGCCGGGATCAGTTACTTGATATGGCCCGGGGACGTGAAGCGCAGGCATTCGATCGGGCGATTGATACGCTGGTCAGCCGCCTGCGGCGCAAACTGGAAGTTGATCCGAAAAAACCGGAACTGATTAAAACCGTCTGGGGCGGTGGCTATATGTTCAGTGCCGAGGTCCGGCATGACAGTTGAACTGCCATCATTCTGGCGCCGCTGGCTGCCACAAACTATTACCGCACAGATTTTATTGCTGGCACTGGCCGGGCTGATTCTGGCACAGGTGCTGGGGCTGCAGATTTACCGTTCCGAGCGCGATGAAGCGCTGGGGCTGGTTAACAGCCGCAATGCCATGATCCGTCTTTCATCGGTGGTGCGTCTGCTCAGCAGCTCGCCGGTCCAGCTGCACGAAGAGATCCTGCGTGCCAGCCGCAGTGAAACGCTGATGATGCGCATCCAGGACGTACCGTTATCACCCAGCGAACATAATGATCAATATGAAACCATTTTTCGCCATCTGCTCGATTATCCGGGCAATCTCAGCATCCAGATCAGTGCCGAGCGGGTCAGTAACCTGCCACCGCCGACCATGTTCCAGCAAATGCACCAACAGGGGCGGGATAATCAGGGGCGGCAGCGCAATAGTCTTCCGCCACCGTTATGGCAGCGCGATGTGCGGATGTATGGCGCGATTGAGCTCGTCGATGGCCGCTGGCTGAATTTCAGTTCACTGGCCGATCGGGAACCCCCCACCTGGTCGCCGGGCTACCTGCTCAGTTTATTGTTAGTGGGTTTGCTGATCGGTGCGGTACTGTTTATTTTGCTGCGGCGAGCTACCCGGCCGCTGAAATTGCTGGCGCAACAGGCTGAACAGTTTGGCCGCGGCGATGCGATTCCGCCGCTGGATGAAACCGGCCCGCTGGAAGTGACAGAAACCCTGGCTGCGTTCAACCGCATGCAGTTACGTCTCAATCGTTTTGTGCAGGATCGCACCCAGATGCTGGCCGCGATTTCACATGATTTACGTACCCCGCTGACCAGCCTGCGGCTGCGTTGTGAGTTCCTGCCGGAAGGCGATGATCGGGACCGGATGCTGCAGACTCTGGTACAGATGGAAGGGATGCTGCATGCGACCTTGAGTTTTGCCCGTGATGAGCATCAGGGCGAAGCCAGCCGGCCGGTGGATCTGGTCAGCTTGCTGCACAGCCTGTGTGACGATTATGAAGACAATGGTCAGCCGGTGATTTGCAATGCCGAAGGCAAACGGGTTTATCAGTGCCGGCCGGAAGTGCTGCGGCGTGTATTGGAAAATTTAATCAATAACGCGCTGAAGTATGCCGGTGATGCCGAAGTCTCGCTCGAAGAGACGCCGGCAGCGTTGCTGATCCGGGTCCGCGACCATGGGGAAGGCATTCCGGAAGAACAGCTGGAGAGTGTATTTAAGCCTTTTTACCGGCTGGATACCGCCCGTAACACCGAAGATGGCAGTGTCGGACTGGGGCTGGCGATTGCCCGTACACTTATCCATCAGCATGGCGGTGAACTGCGTCTGATGAATGCGCCGGAAGGCGGACTGCTGGCAGAAATTCAGTTACCGGTCTGAGCCAGCGGGGAAACCTGCTTGGTTTCCCCTGGTTAAATCCGTATAGTCGTCAGGTTTTCCTGACAGGATTAGAAGAGCATGTTTCAAGATAACCCGTTACTGGCGCAGCTCAAGCAGCAGCTTCGCGACAATCTGCCGAAAAAAGAAGGGGTGGTTCGTGCCTCTGACCGTGGTTTCGGCTTTCTGGAAACCGATCACCGGGGTGAAAGCTACTTCATTGCACCACAGCAGATGAAGCGAGTAATGCACGGTGACCGGATTATCGCCGTCATCCGCGCTGAAAATGGTAAAGAACAGGCTGAACCGGAATCACTGGTCACCCCGTTCCTGACCCGTTTTGTGGCCCGCATTAAAGTGATCAAAGATCGCCTGTTCGTGGTGCCGGACCATCCGGTGATGAAAGACGCACTCAAAGCGCGCCCGATGAAAGGACTGGATGAAAAGCAGTTCAAGGAAGGCGATTGGGTCATTGCCAATCTGAAGCGCCATGGTCTGAATGAAGCAAGTGGCCATTTCGCTGAAATTACTGAATATGTTACCCATAACAACGACCCTGAAGCCCCATGGTGGGTGGTGTTACGCCGGCATGATCTGCCGCGTTCGGCACCGGAAATCGAGCAGGAATGGCAACTGCGCGAAGAGGGGTTAACCCGTGAAGATCTGACCACACTGCCATTCGTTACTATCGACGGTGAATCAACCCGCGATATGGACGATGCGCTGTATGTCGAACCGACCAGTGATGGCTGGAAACTGCTGGTCGCGATTGCCGATCCGACTGCCTATATCGAACCGGGCAGTGAACTGGAGCAGGAAGCCGCGAAACGGGCATTCACCGTTTATCTGCCGGGCCGCAATATTCCGATGATCCCGCGTCACCTGAGTGATGAGCTGTGTTCGCTGGTGGAAGGTGAAGAGCGTCCGACACTGTGCTGTGAAATGTTTATCACGGCAGAAGGGGCGTTGCAGCCAAATCCACGCTTCTTTGCCGCGACCATCCGCTCACAGGGACGTCTGATTTATGATCAGGTTTCTGACCTGCTGGAAAACGGCAGTGCCGAAGGTTTCGAACCCGCGCCTGCGGTCGCTGAACAGATCGCGCTGTTGCATGCCGCGACCTCCGCACGTCAGGCATGGCGGAAAGAACATGCCATCCTGTTTAAAGATCGCCCGGATTACGATTTCGAGCTGAATGAAGCCGGTGAAGTTGTGGCGATCCACGCCTCATTCCGCCGCAGTGCGAACAAGATCGTGGAAGAATCGATGATTGCCGCCAACCAGTGTGCCGGTGATTTCCTGGCCCGGAATCCGGGTTACGGTATCTTCAACGTGCATGCCGGTCTGGATGTTGAGAAATTCAAGGGTGTGCAGGAATTACTGCAACAGCACGAAGCGCCGGTCACGGATGAGTCACTGCTGACGCTGGATGGTTTCTGCAAACTGCGTCACTGGCTGGATGCGCTGCCTACCAGTTATCTGGACAACCGTATCCGTCGTTTCCAGACTTATTCGCTGATGTCGGCGGAACCGGGTCCGCATTTCGGCTTGGGTTTGAGCCATTACGCGACCTGGACGTCACCAATCCGTAAATACGGCGACATGATCAACCACCGTATCCTGAAGGCCATTATCAGCCAGCAGGAAGTGCCGGTGCGTGCCGATGCCACGCTGACCGATGCATTGAGCCTGTCGCGCCGTAGCAACCGCATGGCGGAACGTGATATCGGCGACTGGTTATATGCCCGCTACCTGTTGCCGGCAGTGGCTTCACAGCAGGTGTTTGATGCGGAAATCATGGATGTGATGCGCAGTGGCCTGAAGGTCCGTCTGCTGGAAAATGGCGCCGTTTGCTTCATTCCGGGCAGCCTGATCCTGAAAGACCGCAAGCGTTTCGTCTGCAACCACGACGAAGGCCGCGCTTATCTTGATGGTGAAATTCACTACGAGTTAGGTCAGACCATTCAGGTCAAACTGCAGGATGCGATCGAAGCAACCCGCACACTGGTTGCGATCCCAACCGAGTTGCCGTCTGCGGCAGCACCGGTCACGAAGGAAGTGCTGGCAGAATCTGAGCATGAACTGATGGACGAACTGCTGACAGAACCGGAAGAAACTGCACCGGAAGAAGATGAAGCGTAAGGCTGGAACAGCTTAACGTTGAAATCAGGAAAGGAGGCTCAGGCCTCCTTTCTTTTTGCCTCGATTTCGGCTTTTTTCTTCTGCGCAGCCTCATAGATGGCACCACGCAGCTCAATCATGCGGAAGAAACCAAACAGCAGTAACTCGATATAATCACGGGCTGTCAGCTTGATCATATCTTTGGCGACCAGCGTCATGATGGCGGCCTGAATGGCATGCACCATCAGCACCAGCACGGCAAATACCGGGATCAGCGTGTGGATCTTGCCTTCCAGCGGATGAATAAAGGTGAAATAAACACTACCCAGCCAGAACCCCATCACGATCAGTTTGGCTAACAACAAGATAAACCATTTCATGCAGACGGACTCTCCCGCAAATACAGCTGGTAACAAACCTGACCAGCCTGTTTGTCTTTTAATAATTGCCAGTTTGGCGGTATGACGGGTGGTTCACCGTCATTTTCCCGTTCCAGATAAATCACCGCTCTCGCTGCCAGCCAACCCTGTTGTTCCAGTAAGGGGATCACCTGCGGCAGCAGATTCTTACGGAATGGCGGATCCAGAAACACCAGTTCAAACGGCTCGCTGCAGCCAGCCTGTAATACCTGCAGGGCGTCACGGCAGATCACCTGCGCCTGAGAACACTGCAATGTCTGCAGATTCAGCTGCAACTGACGGGCCGCCTTGGGCTCCTTCTCGATCATCATGACATAACTGGCATAACGGGATAGTGCTTCAAATCCCAAACTGCCACTTCCGGCGAAGACATCCAGACAACGGCTGTGACGAACTTCCGCAGCTAACCAGTTGAACAGCGTCTCTTTTACCCGATCTGTGGTCGGCCGCAGCCCGTCAACATCATGTACCGGTAACTTACGTCCGCGCCACTGACCGCTGATCAGCCGGATCATGCCGGCCCGGCCGGCGGAAGGAGTAGAACGGGGAGAGGAAGTTTTGCTGCGTGCCATGGGGTTTCTTCATCAAAAGCAGGAAAAGGTGGTAGTATGACGCCCAGTTTATGTACCGTCATCACCATCGAAGGCGGCATTCTAGCAGTCTATGCAGCAAGTGAGTAATCGTTAATGGCAAAAGGACTTTTCTCCTGGTTCAGCCGGGGATCAAAAGACAAAGCAGTTCCGGAAGACACCGCGAAAACGGCACCGGAAGCCGAAGTATCCGCACCGCAGCCAGCGGAAACCTCCTCGTCTGCCGTAACTGAACCGGCAGCTCCGGCACCTGCAACTGAAACCGTACCGCCGGTTACCGAGGTGTCACCGCCTATCGAGCCGGAGACAGTAATCCCCACGCCGGTAGTCACAGAGGTTGAACCGTCTGTCGCCGAGGTTGAAATGGTGATAGCGGAAGAGGCTGAACCTGAAGTTGTGTCTGTGGCAGAAGCAGTACCTGCTGAAGAGCCTGCGCAGATCGCTGAATTTCAGGAAGAAACGCAGGAAAAACCAAAGCGGGCCAGCCTGTTTGGCCGTCTGGTTAAAGGCCTGATGCGTACCCGTGAATCGATCGGTGCCGGCTTCATGGCACTGTTTCGCGGCAAGAAACTTGATGATGATCTGTTCGATGAGCTGGAAACCCAGCTGCTGACCGCCGATCTGGGGGTGGAAACCACCCAGCGCATTATGCAGGGTCTGATCAAACAGGCGAAATTCCATCAGTTAAAAGATGCCGAAGCACTGTATGACCTGCTGAAGCAGGAGATGGCGGCAATTCTGCAGCCGGTGAGCCAGCCGTTACAGATCGACAGCAGCAAAACCCCGTATGTCATTCTGATGATCGGTGTCAACGGCGTCGGCAAAACCACCACGATCGGCAAGCTGGCCAAACATTTCCAGGCACAGGGCAAATCCGTGATGCTGGCGGCGGGCGATACCTTCCGTGCCGCGGCAGTAGAACAGCTGCAGGTCTGGGGTCAGCGTAACCATATTCCGGTGATTGCCCAGCATACCGGTGCTGATTCTGCCTCGGTTATTTTCGATGCCATCCAGGCCGCTAAATCACGCAACATCGATATTCTGATTGCGGATACTGCAGGTCGTCTGCAGAACAAAGGCCATCTGATGGAAGAGCTGAAGAAGATCGTCCGTGTGATGAAGAAGCTGGATGACAGCGCACCACACGAAGTGATGCTGACGCTGGATGCCAGCACCGGCCAGAATGCGATCAGTCAGGCAAAACTGTTCGGTGAAGCCGTTGGCGTGAATGGCATTACACTGACTAAGCTGGATGGCACCGCCAAAGGCGGGGTGATTTTTGCCATCGCCAACCAGTTCGGTATCCCAATCCGTTATATCGGTGTCGGTGAAGCGATAGAAGATCTGCGTCCGTTCGAGGCCAATGATTTCATTGAAGCGCTGTTCAGCGGAGAACAACACTAAACCATGATCCAGTTTGACCATGTCAGCAAGGTGTACAGTGGTGGTCACATGGCACTGCAGAAGGTCAGTTTTCAGCTGCGTTCCGGCGAAATGGCCTTTCTGACCGGTCATTCCGGTGCCGGGAAAAGTACCTTATTGAAACTCATCAGTATCCAGGAGCGGCCATCCGATGGCCGTATCCTGTTCAACCGCCGCGACCTTTCCGGAATCACCAAGGCCGAAGTGCCGTTTATCCGCCGTCAGATCGGCATGATTTTTCAGGATCACCGTCTGCTGCTCGACCGTTCCGTATTCGATAATGTCGCACTGCCGCTGCAGATTGCCGGTGCCTCGCCGCTGGAGATCCAGAAACGGGTCATGGCCGCGCTGGACAAGGTGCGTCTGCATAACAAGGCGCAGCATCTGCCGATGATGCTCTCCGGCGGGGAACAGCAACGGGTCGGTATTGCCCGGGCAATCGTGAATATGCCGCCATTGTTGCTGGCCGATGAACCGACCGGCAATCTGGATGCGGCTCTGGCGCATGAGATCATGCAGCTGTTCCGTGAACTGAATGCGCTGGGCGTGGCAGTGCTGATCGCCAGTCATGACCAGAAGCTGATTGAGGAAAGTGGTCAGCGCAAGCTGGTGTTGCAACAGGGGCGGTTAGTCGAAGATACCTTGAGGGCGGAACATGGCGCGTAAATCAACCTCACATGTGCAGCCAGCGCCGGGACAGGGCAGTCGTTTCTTTCTCTGGCTGTTTCTCCATCTGCAGCAATTCCGGCAGACTATGCGCGAGATCTGGCACACCCCGCTGACGTCGCTGATGACGATCGGCGTGATTGGTGTCAGTCTGGCATTACCTGCGGCGCTGATGGTCATTCTGAAAAATGCTGAAAATGTCACCGCACAATGGCAGAACGGCACCCAGATCACGCTCTATCTGCAGAAAGGTATCAGCGAGCCGGAGATACAGGCCCTGCAGGATCGCATCCGGCAGAATGGTCAGGTGGAGTCGGTACGCTATATCTCGCCGGAACAGGGGATGAATGAATTCAAGACACTGTCCGGTTTCTCCGAGGCACAGGCTTATCTTTCGGATAATCCGCTGCCGCCGGTGCTGGAGGTGACACCCCGCCAGGTCTTTCACACTCCGCAGGAGAGTGCCCAGTTACTGCAAAGCCTGAAGCAGGAAAGTGCAGTGCAGCAGGCCAAGCTGGATATCCAGTGGGTCACCCGGCTGAACGGTATTATTGCGCTGGCGCGTCAGCTGGTGCATGTGTTCGGCGGTTTTCTGGTGACCGGCTTGTTACTCACCGTGGCGAATACGCTGCGGTTGTATATATTCAGCCGTCGCAGCGAAATCGAAGTGATGAAACTGGTCGGCGCGACGGATGGCTTTATCCAGCGTCCGTTCCTCTATCTGGGGTTCTGGTATGGCGCGGTAGGCGGGCTGGTCGCCTGGTGGTTATCAGAGGTATTGCTGTTACTGAGTGAACAGGCGGTGACCTATCTGGCCGAACTCTATGACAGCAGTTTCCGCCTGGTTGGTTTAGGCTCAGCGGATGGTGGTTTGCTGATCCTGCTCGGCATTTCTCTCAGCATGGGGGCGGCCTGGTTTTCGGTGCATAAGCACCTGAGCGAAATCGAACCACACTAATTTTAAAATTTATCGAAAATTATGCGAACTTTTGCACAACCCGCTTGTCTGATTATTTGAGGGTTAATTCTGTTGGGAAAGTCATCTTTCTCCTTTGGCTTGGTGATGATGTATTTTTGATACTTGGTATATCGGAAACATGCTCAGATTTCGGGGAGTCTTTAGGTCTCCCCTTTTTTATGTCTGAAATTTGTTAACAAGCGTGACAAGATATGCAAAACTTGATATTGAACAAGTTTAAATGTCCCGAACGCTTGCGGGATGTGTTATTACACAACCTTTGAATGAAGCATTCGACGTTAAAGTAAAAGAGGTATTCGATGGGTACTGATCTTCAGCGCAATTTAGTTCTGGTTCCTCAGGGCAGTCTGGAGGGCTATATTCAGGCAGTGAACAGCATTCCGATGCTGACTGCTGAAAAGGAACGGGCACTGGCTGAGCAGTTGCAGAACAACGGTGATCTGGAAGCTGCGCGTCAGCTGGTTATGTCACACCTGCGTTTTGTGGTACACATCGCGCGCACTTATTCTGGCTACGGATTGCCACAGGCGGATCTTATCCAGGAAGGTAACATCGGCCTGATGAAAGCGGTTAAGCGCTTTGATCCCACGGTCGGTGTGCGTCTGGTCTCCTTTGCGGTGCATTGGATCAAGGCCGAAATACATGAATATGTGCTGCGTAACTGGCGTATGGTTAAAGTCGCCACCACAAAAGCGCAACGTAAGCTATTCTTTAATCTGCGTAAGACTAAAAAACGCCTCGGCTGGTTTAATCAGGATGAAGTGCGTGCAGTTGCGGAAGAATTAGGCGTATCACCGGAAGATGTCACCGAAATGGAGGCCCGGATGAGTGGTCAGGATCACTCCTTCGATGGCTATGACGATGACGACAGCGAAAGCACTTTCGCACCGGCACAGTATCTGGAAGATAAGTCTTCCGATCTGGCGACAGTATATGAGAACAACAACTGGGACACGCATGCCGAACATCGTCTGGCTTATGCGTTGCAGGGGTTGGATGAACGTAGCCAGCAAATCATCCGTGCGCGCTGGCTGGATGAAGATAACAAGCAGACGCTGCAGGAACTGGCTGATCGTTATGGCGTCTCTGCGGAGCGTGTGCGCCAGCTGGAAAAAAATGCGCTGAAGAAGCTCAAGGATGTGCTCGAGGCATAATGCCCGACTGAACCACGAAAGGTCTCTTTAGCGAGACCTTTTTTTTGGCTGCAAAAGAGGGAGAGCTAAGTCGTGAAACTGCTGAATCAATTGTTTGAACAAAATCGTCAATGGGCTGAGCAGATCAAAGCAGAAGATCCATGTTTTTTTGAAAAGCTGGCATCGCAACAGGCCCCGGAGTATTTGTGGATTGGCTGCTCCGACAGCCGTGTACCGGCCAATGAACTGCTGGGACTGTTACCTGGTGATGTGTTTGTGCACCGTAATGTGGCTAATCTGGTCATACATACCGATTTTAACTGTCTTTCCGTGATCCAGTATGCCGTGGAAGTGCTGAAAGTGAAGCACATCATTGTCTGCGGACATTATCACTGTGGTGGTGTCATCGCCGCGATGGGGAACAAGGAATATGGTCTGATCGATAACTGGCTGCGGAATATCAAGGATATTCATTACAAGTATCAGACGCAGATGGAAGCAATCGAAGACGAGCATGAACGACAGGATTATCTGTGTGAGCTGAATGTGCTCGAGCAGGTGGCGAACGTCTGCTATACCTCGATTGTGCAGAATGCCTGGCGGCGGGGGCAGCAACTGGCTGTGCACGGCTGGATCTATGCGGTAAAAGACGGATTGTTGCGCGATCTGGATATTACTGTGGACGGGCTGGAACAGATACCGGAAGTTTATCGTTCATCCTGTCAGAAAGTATCCTCTCTTCATCAGCACAAGCCATAACAAACAACGGCCCTGGTAGCACCGGGGCTGTCGTGTGCATATGTATCCGGAATTCCGGTTGCCTGATGCGACCGGACGTTATATTTTTTCCTGTACGCTGGTCGCAGCATCTTTGACCTTTTCTCCGCCGCGTTGAATATCTTCTCCCACGCCATGCACGGTATTACACGCACTCAGAAACAGAGTCGCAAGCAAGAGTCCTATTATCGTTTTCATTGGTTTTCCCCGTTAATGCAATACGATTAATATAATTCAGAACACGGACTTCATCATTAAAGAATTTATTATAACGTGATGATTGTTCACATAGTCGTCCGCCGGACCGGCAGGGGTATGGATATAGCATGAAGAAGAAAAACCACTATCTGACGGAACAATTTATCACTGAATGGCTGACGCCGGATGTGGGTTTTGTATTCCGTGCCGGTGAGGTTCTGGATGATTTTTCCAGCCCGTATCAGCATATCGAAGTCATGGAGACGGCCGCCTTTGGCCGCGTATTCCGTCTGGATGGTTATCTGATGACTTCGGAGGCCGATGAATGGTTCTACCATGAAAATCTGAATCATATTCCGGCCATCACGCATCCTGATCCGCGTACCGCGCTGATCATCGGGGGCGGTGATGGTGGTTCTGCCCGGCAGTTGCTGAAATATCCCGGTATCGAAAAAGTCGTGGTGTGTGAGCTGGATGCAGGCGTGGTGGCCATTGCCGAGGAGTATTTCGGTAAAGTGCATCAGGGGGCATTCCATGATCCGCGTCTGGAACTGGTGATAGCGGATGGTCTGAAATATGTCGCGGCATGTCAGCACTCTTTTGATCTGATTGTGCTCGATCTTACTGACCCGCAAGGCTATGCCGAACCGCTCTATAGCCGTGAATTTTTCACCGATTGTGCCCGCCTGATTGGTGAACACGGCTTGTTATCTCTGCACGTCGGCTCGCCGCAGTTCCATCGCCAGCGGTTTAGTCATTTGTTCGCTGAATTAAGGGCGGTATTCCGCGTGGTGCGGCCGATACTGATTCCCATCACCCTGTATGGCGGTTTCTGGGGGATGGCTTGCGCCAGTCAGTTACGCGATCCGAAACGGCTGGATGCGGATGCGGTAGAGCAGCGCCTGCAGCAAAGAGGGATCTCGGGTCTGCACTACTACAATGGTGATACGCATCAGGCCGCACTGGCGGTACCGAATTTTGTACGTCAGTTGCTGCAGCCGACGTAATGAATATCAGCCCAACAGAGCCTGTGAGCTCTGTTGGTGATGATCAGCAGACTGCTTTGCCCGGATAACGCGGTTTCTTCAGATTATCTACCGAGAAGATCTCATCCAGTTGTGCTTCACTGAGCAGACCCCGTTCCAGTACGGCTTCCCGTACTGATTTACCGGTTGCCACGCACTCTTTACCGATTTCATCGCAGGCATGGTGTCCGATATACGGTGTCAGGAATGTCACCAGACCAATGGAACTGAACACATACTCTTCACAACGTTCTTTATTGGCGGTGATCCCTTCGATGCATTTTTCGCGCAGGCAGGTGCAGGCATTAGCGAGCAGACCGAGCGATTCAAACATACACTGCGCGATGACCGGTTCCATGACATTCAGCTGCAGTTGTCCGGCCTCGGCGGCCATGGTAACGGTGACATCATTACCGATCACTTTAAAGCAGACCTGATTAACCACTTCCGGAATCACCGGATTGACCTTGGCCGGCATAATGGATGAACCGGCCTGACGCTGCGGCAGGTTAATCTCATGCAGACCGGCGCGGGGACCGGAACTCAGCAGACGCAGGTCATTACAGATTTTCGAGAGTTTCATCGCCAGCCGTTTGTAGGCGCTGTGCAGTATCAGATAGGCACCGCAATCTGAGGTTGCCTCGATCAGATCTTCTGCCGGAACATAGTTATGCCCGGTGATTTCCGCCAGATAGCGGATTGCCAGTGCGGAATAATCCGGCGGGGTATTCATCCCGGTACCGATAGCGGTCGCCCCCAGGTTCACTTCCAGCAACAGCTCCTGACAGCGGCCAATACTTTTGATCTCTTCGCGCAACGTGACGGCAAAGGCATGGAACTCCTGGCCGAGCGTCATCGGTACGGCATCCTGCAGCTGAGTCCGTCCCATTTTCAGCACATCATTAAAATGGATCGCCTTATCATCAAATGCCTTAATCAGTTGTTTCAGCTTTGTCAGCAGACCGAAGGTGCTTTCATACAGTGCGACGCGGAAGGCCGTCGGATAAACATCATTGGTCGACTGGCAACGATTCACATGATCGTTCGGATTCAGAATGTGGTATGCCCCTTTCGGGTGTCCCTGCAGCTCCAGCGCCAGATTGGCAATGACTTCGTTGGCATTCATATTGACCGAAGTACCGGCACCGCCCTGAAACAGGTCAATCGGGAACTGATCAAAACAGCGACCGGTAGACAGCATCAGATCGCAGGTTGCGATAATCATTCCGGCCCGGTCGGCATCGATAGTGCCCAGTGCCCGGTTAGCTAATGCCGCCGCTTTTTTGGTATGCAGCAATCCGTTGATAAATTCCGGTACATCACTGATCCGCTGCTGGCTGATCCTGAAGTTATCGATAGCCCGCAGGGTATGAATGCCGTAGTAATGCTGGTTATCTACCTGCATGCGGCCCAGCAGGTCTTCCTCTTCTCTGTATTGACTCGTCATGATGCACTCTGCACTTCTTCGGGGGGATAGGCAGAGTATGGCACAGCTATTTTCGTTGAATAATCAGCACGTATGGATGTTTACGTTAGGCTTTATAAAACTGACTGGCCGATAATTTTTAGTTTTTTTAATAAAGGGGAAAATAAAGGAATCTGGTAGCGAACATGGTGCGATTGTGCAGATAACATCGCACTCCGCAGAGGAATCAGTTATTATCCTGCTCTTTTCTGACATACGACAGCTGTACGTTATGTATTCTGTCTAATCCATGGGAGAGGAAGCCTGTGAACTTTACTAACCCGACGACGATTACGTTTGTCATTTATATTCTGGCGATGATCGGTATCGGTTTCGCAGCGTGGCGTTATACCCGCGATCTGTCAGATTACATTCTCGGTGGCCGCAGCCTCGGTAGTTTTGTTACTGCCATGAGTGCCGGTGCCTCGGATATGAGCGGCTGGTTATTGCTTGGTCTGCCGGGTGCCGTGTATGCATCCGGTATTTCCGAGAGCTGGATTGCCATCGGACTGATTATTGGTTCCGGATTCAACTGGATGCTTATTGCAGGCCGGTTACGTGTCTACACCGAAATTACCCGCAATGCGTTAACCCTGCCGGATTATTTTACTCACCGTTTTGAAGATCGCAGCAAACTGCTGCGGGTACTGGCGGCAGTAATCATTCTGGTGTTTTTCACTATCTACTGCGCTTCCGGTATGGTGGCTGGTGCCCGTCTGTTCGAACAGACGTTTGGCCTGAGCTATGACGTTGCGCTCTGGGCCGGTGCCGTAGCGACGATTCTGTATGTGTTTGTCGGTGGGTTTCTGGCGGTAAGCTGGACCGATACCGTGCAGGCAACACTGATGATATTTGCGCTGCTGCTGACGCCGGTTATCGTGATGTCGCATGCCGGTGGTTTTGATCAGGCGGTGCAGGCAATCAATACGCTGGATGTGAAATACAGTGACATGTTCCACGGCACTACCACTATCGGCATTATTTCGCTGATGGCATGGGGTCTGGGTTACATGGGACAACCGCATATTCTGGCGCGCTTCATGGCTGCCAGTTCAGTGAAGACCATCCCGAATGCCCGCCGTATCGGCATGACCTGGATGATTGTGACACTGGCGGGTGCGGTCGCAGTCGGCTACTTTGGTATCGCCTATTTCTCCGCGCATCCTGAGCAGGCGGGTTCCGTACAGGCGAACCATGAAACGGTGTTTATCTCCTTGTCCCAGCTGCTGTTTAACCCATGGATTGCCGGTATTTTGCTGTCTGCCATTCTGGCTGCCGTCATGAGTACACTGTCCTGCCAGTTGCTGGTTTCGTCTTCCGCACTGACCGAAGATTTCTATAAAGTCTTTTTCCGTCCGGACGCATCGCAGAAAGAACTGGTATGGGTTGGCCGTATGATGGTGCTGCTGGTGGCCGTCATTGCGATTGTGATTGCTGCCGATCCGACCAGTAAAGTCCTGGGACTGGTAGGTTATGCCTGGGCCGGTTTTGGTTCTGCATTTGGTCCGGTGGTGCTGTTATCCCTGACCTGGTCACGCATGACCCGTAATGGCGCGCTGGCCGGTATGCTGATTGGTGCGCTGACCGTCATTGTCTGGCGTAACGGTGGCTGGTTCGGGCTGTATGAAATGGTGCCGGGCTTCCTGCTGGCGACGGTGGCGATTGTCCTGTTCAGCTTAATGGATAAGGCGCCGTCAGTGCGTATGCAGCAGGATTTCGCTCTGATGAAGGCCGAAATGGCCGGTTCCAATGATGTGGCTTGTGATCCGGTAACTGAATAAAAGCGAAAGCCCGTCCTGTGCCGAAAACAGGACGGGCTTTTTCTGAAGCAGATAAGCAGTATTAAGCGAGCTGAATCTGATGATCCGTGCTGACTTCCTGTTCTTTTATAAACGTTGATACTGGTTTCCCTTCCGACACCTGATAAGGCAATGCAGAGGCTTTCTTCATCAATGCGTTGATGATCTGCTCGTTTTTGCGTTGACGATCTTCTTTTTCTGCAATCATCCCGGCAACTGACGGAGCACTTTTTTCTTCCTTGCCTGCCGAGGTGTGTATCTGTAACAGTTGCACGGACTGACCTTGCTCGGTACAGAGTTCAACCAGGGACATAAGCTCTTTATTACCCGACAGCAGCGTAATTGATTTATCCGCAGAGGATGCCGCCAGTTTACCCAGTACCCCTGCCCAGAAAATATCCGGCTTCACTGATGAATTCACCATGAGCCGGATATTGAGCTTATGTTGTAACTGGAGTGCCAGTAATTGTCGGGCTGTCGCTATTGAGACAGATCCGTCCTGCGAAGATATGGTCACGAGCACCTGCGGATACATCTGCAGGTTTAATGTCGCCAGATGAGATAGATTTTCTTCTGCCAGCAAAAGGATATTGTGTTCCATGCTTATCGTGTGCCTTTATATTTGAATTCGGTGGTCTGATATTACAGGATCTGTTTCAGCAGGATATGCGCCTTGAAACGCTGGATCCGGGTCAGCAGACGTTTCACCGCATCCGGGTAGTCCTGCAGTTGCTCCAGCTCGCTGAAATGTGTCAGGCGGCGGGTATGCTGCAGAATGTTTTCTTTCTCGGCAAAAAAGCGGTCACACAGCAGACGATGCGGATCACGCAATAACATGCCATTTTCCAGATCCAGAGACCAGGCGCGCGGATTCAGGTTACTGCCGGTGATCAGGCTCAGCTGCTCATCGACAAAAATGCCCTTCAGATGATAGGAGTGCTGTTCATGCTGCCACAGCATGATATTCAGCTGCCCGTTATCGATGAAATGCTGGTAGCGGCTGGCGAAGCGGCGCAGATTGATCTCATACAGATAAGGTAACCCGCCCACGGTCTTGAATGGATCACAGGGTGGAATATAGAAATCATTGGCGGTTTTATCCCCGACCACGATGGTGACTTTTACTTTGCGATGCAGCAGACCATCGATATCTCGCGCCAGCGAACGCGGCGGATTAAAATAAGGTGTGCAGATGAATATTTCCCGCTCTGTACTGCGTACCAGATCGCGGATGGTGCGGTTCAGACGGTTGCCGCGTTTACCTAAGCCCACCAGTGGGGTGACACCAAACTGGCGCGGACCAATCACGCTCTCTTCGAACTCGTAGCGTCCGGCCTGCAGACGACGACGGAAACGGCGCTGTTCGGCTTTGATCTGCTTGATGCCTGGGATGGTTGTCTTATCCAGCCGCGGAACAGCGGTGTCATTGACGAAGTGACGCAGAATAAAACGGGCAAAGCTTTCCGCCAGATCCGCATTCTGGATCTGATGGTAACGGTCAAAACGGTAACGTTCCTGCTGCTGCAGATACACATTGTTCAGGCTGGCGCCGGAATAGAGCAATGTGTTGTCAAACAGAAAGCCTTTCAGATGCAGCACGCCCAGCCATTCGCGACGTTTGACCGGGATACCGTAAAACGGAATATCACAGGTCGGATAACGGGTAGCAAACTCCTGATACATCAGATGGTTGCCGGATTGCGCACCTTTACCGATCAGGCCACGCTGTGCCCGGTGAAAGTCGACAAAAACCTTGATATCCAGCTGAGGGCGGGCTTGCTTGGCGGTATACAGTGCCTGCATGATCTCGCGCCCGGCTTCATCGTCCTGCAAATAAAGAGCGACCAGATAAATCCGGCGTTCCGCGCGGGCGATCAGCTCAAGAATACGCTGTTTGAACTGACTGGCCTGATGCAGGATCTGCATGGCGTCACTGTCCACTGGTAACAGCGGCAATTTTTCCAGTTGGCGGCGAAAATAGGCTGAATACAGCATGGCGTTCCTTGTGGCTAGCTTGCTAAATAGCGCAGCAAATAAATCAGATTGTAACAATCGCAGGCGCCAACTGCCAGTTTGCCGGTTGGCCTGTACCGCGTTATAAGACGTCATCGGCGTCAGATTGCTGCAGTGGCTTGTTCCAGCCACAGAAGTTCTTTCCCCTGCAGGGATGGCGCCATCGTCAGGAACACTTCGCTGTGATAGTCATTCCACCACTGCTTCTCTTCATCGTTCAGCAAATCGGTCAGTAACAGGCGTTTATCGAACGGCACCAGCGTCAGATTACGGAAGGCATACCGTTCAATTTCACCCGGTTGCGCAACGGCTTCTACCACCACCAGATTCTCGCAGCGCATCCCAAATGCGCCTTCGCGGTAATAACCCGGTTCATTCGAGATAACCATACCCGGTTCCAGCGCTGTCATGCTGCCTTTCGGGGAGATCCGCTGCGGACCTTCATGCACACTCAGCACGTGGCCGACACCGTGTCCGGTTCCGTGGTCGTAGTTAAAACCGGCCTGCCATAAGGGTAAACGAGCCAGCACGTCCAGCTGCATACCACAGGTGCCCTTAGGGAATTGTGTCCGGCTCAGTGCGATATGGCCTTTCATGACCAGCGTAAACAGCCGGCGGATATCGTTGCTGACTTCGCCCACCTGAACGGTCCGGGTAATATCGGTGGTACCTTCATCGTAATGACCACCGGAATCGACCAGATAGATGCCGTCCTGCCCGAAGAGGCGGGGGGTGGTATTCCGGAAATTATAGTGTGGTAGCGCTGCATTCGGACCCAGTGCGGAAATGGTCGCGAAGCTGGGCTCCAGATAGCCGGGCTGTTGCAGGCGGTAACTTTCCAGTTTTTCGGCCAGTAGCGCTTCGTTGCTTTGTAATCCGTCCGTTACGGCCTGATCCAGCCATGCCAGAAATTGGCACATGGCAATAGCATCTTTACGGTGTGCTTCCTGCATGCCGGCTATTTCGGTTGCATTCTTGCGGGCTTTCGCCAGCAGGCAGGGATCCGGCTGCTCCAGCAGATGTGCCTTATACTGCTGCAGTTGCAGCGCACAGGCGGCATTGGTACTGGCGCTGTCGAGCCAGACACAGAGCGCATCTTCCCCCAGACGCTGTAAGACATCGTACAGTTTGTCTGCCGGATAGACGGAAACGTCATTGCCCACATGTGCACTGAACTGACAGTCCAGCCGGCTTGGTTCGATGAACAGATCCAGCGCGGCATTGCTGTATAAAATGGCAAACGCATTGACTACCGGCAGTGCCGGAATATCGCTGCCGCGGATATTCAGCAGCCAGTTAATGGATTCATTCTGTGTCAGCAGTAGTGCATCGGCTGAACTGGCCCGCAGTTGTGCTGCAATATGCTGACGTTTTGACTGACTGCTTTCGCCGGCAATGCTTTCGGCAAACAGCCGTGCCGGTGCCGAAGAGGGGGCCGGACGCTCCTGCCAGTGCAGGTCTATCGGATTTTCTGCCAGTGCAATCAGGCTGATCTGCGCGGCTGCCAGCGTCTGCTCTGTCTTCCGATACCATTCCATACTGTGCAGACGGGCATCAATGCCAACCCGGCTGCCGGCAGGTAATTGCTGGGTCAGCCAGTCAGTGACCGGATCCTGGTTCAGGTGCAGAAAAACAAACTGCTCTTCCGCCACCTGTTGCCGGGCTTGTACGGTATAGCGTCCGTCAACAAACAAGGCTGCTTTATCGTTCAGGATCACGGCGACACCGGCAGAGCCGGTAAAGCCGGTTAACCAAGCCAGTCGTTCATCGGCCGGTGACGTGTATTCTCCGAGGTGTTCATCCTCATGAGGAACAATAAATGCCTGTATATCAAAATTTTGCATTGAACGGCGAAGCGTTTCCAGACGTTCTGCAACTGAAGGCTGAGTAGACATGCGAGCATCCGCGTGAAGCTAAAAATGCCGGAAGAATATCATAAATCAGACAGCGGTGACGGAAGTTTGTCAGTCATGCTTCTGAGGGGGGATTATGTATGGCATTCCGATCCGGAAAACAGTGTCTGGCATCGCGGAATCAGTGTTTCCTGTGTAAATCGTCAACATATGCGGAACAACAAGGCTTGATAAATTGATTGTCTGCCCGCATGTTAATAAGAATCAATATTCCGTTTTTGTGCCGTATTCTGAGGTAAGTTCCGATGAGCAACCCGCTGTTATCTATGGATGGCTTGCCGCCGTTCAGCAAAATCAAACCAGAGCACGTACAGCCTGCTGTACAGCAGGCTATTGGTGAAGCCAAACAGCGTATCGCTGATGTATTGCGTTCATCCGAAAATCTTACCTGGGATAGCCTGATTGCACCGCTCGAAGAGAGCGATGATCGCCTGTCGCGGATCTGGTCGCCGATCAGTCACATGAATTCCGTTGTCAACAATGATGAGCTGCGCACTGAATATGAAGCGTGTCTGCCGCTGCTGTCTGAGTATCAGACGTTTGTCGGCCAGAATGAAGGACTGTATTCTGCTTATCAACAGCTGGCGGAAAGCAATGACTTCCGCCGTCTGAGTCAGGCACAGCAGCAGCAGGTGAATAACACCCTGCGTGATTTCCGTTTGTCCGGTATTGCGCTTCCTGCGGAACAGCAGCAACGTTACGGCCAGATTGTCAGCCGTTTATCTGAGCTGGCTTCGCAATTTAACAACCAGGTGATGGATGCCACACAAGCCTGGATCAAACAGATCACTGATGAAGCCGAGCTGGCGGGTTTACCTGACTCGGCGAAAGCTGCCGCTAAACAGCAGGCGCAAAGTCGTGAGCTGGAAGGCTGGGTGTTTACGCTGGATATTCCGTCTTATTTGCCGCTGATGATGTACGCTGACAGCCGGGCTCTGCGTGAAGAGGCATATACCGCCTTCACGACCCGCGCCTCTGATCAGGGACCGGATGCCGGCAAGTGGGATAACTCACCGCTGATCGAAGAAATTCTGGCCTTACGCCACGAACTGGCACAGTTGCTGGGTTTTGCCAATTATGCCGAACGCTCTCTGGCCACCAAGATGGCACACTCTACCGGACAGGTGATTGATTTTCTGTCCGATCTGGCTGCCCGTTCCCGTCCGCATGCACAGCGCGAATTGCAGGAACTGCAGGCTTTCGCCCAAAAAGAACATGGTGTTGAAACGCTGGCGGCCTGGGATGTCGCGTATTACAGCGAAAAACTGAAACAACATCTGTATTCCATTTCTAATGAAACGCTGCGCCCTTATTTCCCGGAACAGAAAGTGATTCAGGGATTATTCGAGGTAGTGAAGCGCCTGTTTGGTATGCGCATCAAGCCGCATCTGGCCGTTGAAACCTGGCATCCGGATGTGCGTTTTTACGACATCGTCGATGCGGCCGGTGAACTGCGCGGCAGCTTCTATCTCGACCTGTATGCCCGGGCCAAGAAACGCGGTGGTGCCTGGATGGACGACTGCATGGGACGCCGTTATCGCCGGGATGGACAACTGCAACATCCGGTGGCCTATCTGACCTGCAATTTTAACGGTCCGGTCGATGGCAAACCGGCACTGTTTACCCATGATGAAGTGGTGACCTTATTCCATGAATTCGGTCATGGCTTGCATCACATGCTGACACAAATTGATGTGGCCGGTGTCGCCGGTATCAACGGGGTGCCGTGGGATGCGGTCGAACTGCCAAGTCAGTTCCTGGAGAACTGGTGCTGGGAGCCGGAAGCACTGGTGGTGATTTCCGGTCACTATGAAACCGGCGAACCATTACCGCAAAGCGAGCTGGATAAACTGCTGGCCGCGAAGAATTTCCAGTCAGCGATGCAGATGGTGCGTCAGCTGGAGTTTGCGCTGTTTGATTTCCGTCTGCACCGCGAATACGACCCGCAGCAGGGTGGTCGCGTACAGCAGATCCTGGATGAGGTGCGTCAGCAGACGGCAGTTATCGTGCCGCCGGCGTTTAACCGCTTCCAGCATAGCTTCTCGCACATTTTCGGCGGTGGTTATGCTGCTGGCTATTACAGCTATAAATGGGCTGAGGTGTTATCGGCGGATGCGTTCTCCCGTTTTGAAGAAGAGGGGATCTTTAACCCGCAGACCGGGCGTGACTTCCTGCAATATATTCTGGAAAAAGGTGGCTCAGAAGAGCCAATGACGTTATTCAAGGCTTTCCGGGGCAGAGAGCCGAAGATTGATGCGCTGCTGCGTCATTGCGGTATTCAATAATGGCGGATATGTATCCCATTCAGGTTATTGCAGAAGATCCCGGACGCACTGCGCAGGCCGCTGAGCTGGCAACCGGTTTGCAGCAACAGCTGGCTGAGTCACCGTTTGCACTGGTCTGGGGTGAACAGCATCTTGAGCTGCGTAAGCTGGATGAACCGAAACTGGGCCCGGTCTTTGTCGATTTTGTTGAAGGCGCGGTGGCGCACCGGCGCAAATTCGGTGGCGGACGCGGACAATCCATCGCCAAAGCGGTGGGTCTGAAGGCGGGAGCCAGTCCGACGGTAGTGGATGCCACCGCTGGTCTGGGGCGGGATGCGTTTGTGCTGGCCTCGCTGGGGTGTCAGGTCACGATGCTGGAGCGTCATCCGGTTGTGGCGGCGTTACTGGCGGACGGTTTACAGCGCGCACAACAGGACAGTGAAATTGGTGGCTGGATGCGTGAACGCATGTCACTGCGCTCCGGTTCCGCATTAGAAAACCTGCAACAGCTGGGGTTTACTCCGGATGTCGTCTATCTTGACCCGATGTTTCCGCACCGGCAGAAATCAGCATTAGTCAAAAAAGAGATGCGGGTGTTTCAGTCGCTGGTGGGGGCGGATCTGGATGCCGATGCGTTGTTACCGGCGGCATTAGCGGTGGCGGGTAAGCGGGTGGTGGTAAAACGCCCGGATTATGCCGGGTATCTCAACGAGATGAAGCCCGGCATGAGTATTGAGACGAAAAGTAACCGCTTTGATGTGTATGTCATCAGCCGCTGATGGTGGTTGCGGTCAGGGTTGTGTTTCGCCGGGTTCGGCAATGTGGGTGATCAGCTGCTGTGCCTTGCGTTTTTCACACGGTTCCGGGCAATCACACTCTTTTTCAATGCCGATCGCATCTAAGCCTCCGCACGAGCCGTGGATCCGTTTCCGCTGGATAATATAACCAATGGCCATGATCAGAACGACCACCAGAAACAGAGAGAAAGTAGCAACAAAGATCATCATGGGCTGAACCTTTTCCGGAAAGTTGGTCTGCTGATATCGTAGCACAACAGAAAAGCCAGACAGAGCTGGCTTTTCGTCATACATGAACTGTGAGTATTAACCGCCGAAATCATCCAGCAGAATATTGTCATCTTCGACACCAAGATCTTTCAGCATCTTGATCACCGCCGCATTCATTACCGGCGGGCCGCACATATAGAATTCACAGTCTTCCGGTGCCGGGTGGTCACGCAGGTAGTTTTCATACAACACGTTATGAATGAAACCGGTGTAACCAGTCCAGTTATCTTCTGGTTGAGGATCGCTTAGCGCAACATTCCAGGTGAAGTTAGGATGCGTAGCCGCCAGCTGATTGAAATCCTCGACATAGAACATCTCGCGCACCGAGCGGGCACCATACCAGAAGCTGATCTTGCGATCGGAATCCAGACGTTTCAGCTGGTCGAAAATGTGTGAACGCATTGGCGCCATACCGGCACCACCACCGATAAAGACCATTTCGGCCTTGGTTTTCTTCGCGAAGAACTCACCGAATGGCCCGGAGATCGTCACCTTATCACCGGGTTTCAGTGACCAGATATAGGAGGACATCTTACCCGGTGGTGCGGTCATCTGATTGAACGGCGGTGTAGCAATACGCACGTTCAGCAGAATCATGCCTTTTTCTTCCGGGTAGTTTGCCATGGAGTAGGCGCGGACAATCGGCTCATCCACTTTTGACTCCAGGTCGAACAGCTTGAACCGATCCCAGTCCGCGCGGTACATCGCCGGGACATCAAAGTCACAGAAACGGACATGATGCGGTTCCGCTTCAATCTGAATGTAGCCACCGGCGCGGAACGGCACATGTTCCCCTTCCGGAATGGCCAGCTTCAGCTCCTTGATAAAGGTGGCGACGTTATCGTTAGAAACGACAGTGCATTCCCATTTCTTGACGCCGAAAATCTCTTCCGGTAATTCGATGGCCATATCCTGGCGCACCGTAACCTGGCAGGCCAGCCGCTCACCTTCGCGGGCTTCGCGTTTGCTCAGGTGGTTCATCTCCGTCGGGAGCACATCGCCACCGCCGGAGAGCACTTTACAGCGGCACTGACCGCAGGTACCGCCGCCGCCACAGGCGGATGAAATGAAAATCCCATTCGCTGCCAGCGCTCCGAGCAGTTTGCCACCGGCTTCGGTAGTGATACCTTTTTCCGGTTCATCGTTGATACTTATTCTGACATCGCCGGCACTGACCAGTTTGGATTTGGCCGCCAGGATCAGCACTACCAGTGCCAGTACAATCAGCGTGAACATCACCACGCCCAGAATTACTTCTTGCATTACTGGCTCCTTACAGCGAAATACCGGAAAAAGACATAAAGCCCAGGGCCATCAGTCCGGCGGTGATAAAGGTAATGCCCAGCCCACGCAAGCCGGGCGGCACATCAGAGTATTTCATCTTCTCGCGGATGGCAGCCATCAGCACGATCGCCAGTGCCCAGCCGGTACCGGAACCAACACCATAAATCACTGATTCAGCAAAATTATATTCGCGTTGTACCATGAAAGAGACGCCACCAAAAATGGCGCAGTTTACCGTGATCAGCGGCAGGAAAATCCCGAGAGCGCTGTAGAGTGATGGCACATAGCGATCGAGAAACATTTCCAGAATTTGTACCAGAGCAGCAATGACGCCGATATAGGTAATGAATCCCAGAAAGGTGAGATCCATGCCCTGCACCAGCGCATTTTCTTTCAGTACATAGGTAAACACCAGATTGTTGGCCGGTACCGCAATTGACTGCACCACGATGACCGCAATACCAAGGCCCAGCGCGGTTTTTACCTTTTTGGATACCGCCAGAAAGGTACACATCCCCAGAAAGAATGACAGCGCCAGATTTTCAATGAAAATCGATTTAACAAACAGACTCAGATAGTGTTCCATGGCTTACTCCTTGTGGCCATGTTCAGTCGGTTCCTGTTGTTCCGGACGCAATGTCCGCAGAACCCAGATAAACAAACCAATGAGGAAGAAGGCGCTGGGCGGCATCAGTAACATACCGTTCGGGATATACCATCCGCCGTTATTGACGGTTTCAAGCAGCGGAATTCCAAACCAGCTGCCGGAACCAATAATTTCACGGCAGGTACCGATCAGCAGCAGAACGAAACCATAACCCAGACCGTTACCGAGACCGTCAAGGAATGACAGGAACGGCGGACTTTTCATCGCATAGGCTTCTGCACGACCCATAACGATACAGTTGGTGATGATCAGACCCACAAACACGGAGAGCTGTTTGGATAACTCATAGGAGAACGCTTTCAGCAGCTGGTCAACCACGATTACCAGTGAGGCGATGATGGTCATCTGCACAATGATGCGCACACTGTTGGGGATAATATGGCGGATCAGTGAGATAAACAGGTTAGAAAAACCCGTCACTATCGTCACCGCCAGTGCCATTACAAATGCTGTTTCCATTTTGCTGGTAACAGCCAGCGCAGAGCAGATCCCCAGAACCTGAAGCATGATCGGGTTATTGCTGAGGAACGGGCTGAGCAGCACCTTTTTTGCTTCATTACGATCAGTCATGTTGTAATTCTCCGCTACGCAGTTTGCTCAGGAAGGTGCCATAAGCATGTTGTCCCATCCAGTATGCAAACAGGTGTTCAACACCGTTACTGGTCAGGGTGGCTCCGGAGAGACCGTCTACCTTGTGCAGGTCCGTCGGGGCCGCGTTGCCTTTGATGATCTTCAGTTCAAATTGTCCGTCAGCGTTATAAAATTGCTTGCCTGGCCAGAGCGCCTGCCAGCGCGGATTCTGGATTTCACTGCCAAGGCCGGGTGTTTCGCCATGATCATAAAAGGTGATGCCTTTAACCGTATTACCATCTGGCTGCAGAGCGATAAAGCCGTACATGGTTGACCATAAGCCCTGTCCGTAGACCGGTAATATCAGGGTTTCGGTTTGTCCCTGTTCATTTTTTACAAAATAAACCGGTGCCAGTTTTGCCCGGCGCCGGATACCGGCGACATCGCTTTCTGCCGGAATGGCAATGCTGCTGGCCGGATCTTTTGCCGCGCGGACCATGTCATAGGTATCCGCATTACCGGCGACAAATTCGCCGGTGGTTAAATCAATCAGCTCAGCTTTAATGCGTTGCTGATAGGTCTGACGAATATTTTCCAGCGGCAGCTGAGCCACGCTCAGGATATTTGACTGACGGTCCCGTGCTTTGGCTGCATCCTGCAGAGGCCGCAACCCGACGGCGGCGCCGGCTACCAGAATTGAGCAGATCAGGCAGAGTCCGCCGACCACCGCAAAAGTTCTGCCGATGGAGTCGTGTTTATTGGCCACGGGCGATCCTCCGCTTGATATTGGCTTGGGCGACAAAATAATCGAATAATGGCGCAAACAGGTTGGCAAACAGGATTGCCAGCATCATGCCTTCAGGAAAAGCCGGATTGACGACCCGGATCAGGATCACCATGATGCCGATCAGTGCGCCATACCACCATTTACCGGTATCGGTGAATGAAGCGGATACCGGATCGGTGGCCATGAATGCCATACCGAATGCAAACCCCCCCAGCACCAGATGCCAGTGCCATGGCATGGAGAACATGTGATTGGTATCAGAACCAATCACATTAAACAGGGTTGCAGTTGCCACCATACCGATCATCACACCGGCAATGATGCGCCAGGAGGCAATTCCCATGTAAACAATCGCCGCCATCCCGATCAGGATCATCAGGGTTGAAACTTCACCGATAGAACCGGGAAGATTGCCGAGGAAAGCATCTAACCAGTGGATAGGCTGCCCGGTAACGTTATTGATCAGGGCATGCTGACCACCGGTGATCCACTGACTCAGTGAAGTTGCGCCGGAATAACCGTCAACCGGTACCCATACTTTGTCCCCTGAAATCTGTGCCGGATAGGCAAAGAACAGGAAGGCACGGCCGGCCAGAGCCGGATTCATAAAGTTCTTGCCGGTTCCGCCGAACAGCTCTTTCGCCACGACCACCCCGAACGTGATGCCCAGTGCTGCCTGCCAGAGTGGCAGTGTCGGCGGCACAATCAGTGCAAACAGGATCGAGGTGACAAAGAATCCTTCATTGATTTCGTGTTTCCGCACGACACAGAACAGGACTTCCCAGAACCCGCCGACAGCAAAAACAGTAATATAGATGGGCAGAAAATAACTGGCACCCAGCAGTATCTTGCTGCAGATACCGGCATCGGCCTGCAGTGAACCGCCCAGTAGTGAGGTCAGCCAGTAATGCCAGTTACCGTCGATCAGCTGGGCCAGCGATGCGGCATTCTGGTCACCCAGAGCAAGAATGGTCTGATTCCCAACGTTATACATGCCCCAGAACATAGCCGGAAATACGGCAAACCAGACCATGATCATGATGCGTTTCAGATCAACGTTGTCACGGATATGTGATGATTTGCCGGTGACCGTGCCGGGCGTATAGAAAATAGTCGCAGCGGCTTCATAAAGCGGGAACCAGCGTTCAAAGCGCCCGCCGGGCAAGAATTGCGGCTCGAACTTCTCAAGCAGATGTTTAAGGCTCATCAATCAGCCCTCCAGTTCAATTTTAGTCAGACACTTACGCAGCAGAGGACCATACTCCGTTTTGCCCGGGCAGACGAAAGTACATAACGCCAGGTCTTCCTCATCCAGCTCCAGACATCCGAGTTGTTGCGCACTGTCGGTGTCTCCGGCTGCCAGATCACGCAGTAACAGCGTCGGTAAAATGTCGAGTGGCATGACTTTTTCGTAATTGCCGATCGGTACCATTGCACGGTCACTGCCGTTTTTGGCCGTGGTAAACACCAGACGTTTAACGTTCGACAGATGTCCCATGAAACTCCGGGTCACGGAAAATTTATCCTGCCCCGGCATGATCCAGCCGAGAAACGCTTTCTCTCTGCCTTCCGGCAAAACAGATACCTGCAGATGGAAACGTCCCAGGTAGTCATGGACTTCAGCGGCCTTGTTTCCGGACAGTACGGAACCGGAAATGATCCGCTGTTCACCAGCCAGTAACTGATTACGGGTCAATTCACTGAGACAGGCGCCCAGCTGGGTGCGCACCAGACGGGGGGCACTGACACCGGGACCGGCCAGACTGACAATCCGCTCGTTATACAGTTCACCGCTCGCAAACAGATGACCGATGGCAATGACATCCTGATAATTGATATGCCAGAGCGTCTTTTTCGCGGATGCCGGTTCGGTGAAATGGATATGTGTGCCGGGTAAGCCTGCCGGATGCGGGCCGGTAAAGACCCTTTCCTCAACGTTGGCTGCATGTGAGCGCGGCAGAGAGTTTTCCCCTTTGCATACATACACTTTGCCATCCGTCAGACGGGATAAGATGGTCAGGCCATTGACGAAGGCGACAGGCTGCTGTTCGATGATAAGCTCGGCACAGGCGGCCAGCGGATTGGTATCCATGGCGGTGACGAAGATGGCTTTGGGTGCGGAACCGGGAACCGGTGATTTACTGTATGGCCGGGTTCGCAGCGCAGTCCACAGACCTGAATCCAGCAGTTGCTGTTGTACCAGTTCGCGGGAAAGCTGAGGTAACTCATCGTCCTGATAACGCTGGAAACTGACGGCACCGATTTTTGGGTCCTGAGCAATCACTAGTGCCTGAAAAACGCGCTGGTGTCCCCGGTGAATTTCCGTCACCATGCCAGCCGCCGGGGCGGTGAATATCACACCCGGATTTTTCTTGTTTTCAAAAAGAGCTTGCCCCTTTTTGACATGGTCGCCCACTTTCACCAGCATAGTTGGTTTGAGTCCCGGGAACTCTTCACCAAGCAGCGCGACGTGATGTACCGCTGGCGCCTCATAGATGACTTGCTCCGGCGCACCACTGATAGGGATGTCTAATCCTTTTTTTATCGTGATCATTGTCTTTCCCAGTTGATGAACAGAGAAAACCAGAACGCCTTACACATCCATTTCCGGGGTAAACCGGCGTTAAAAGGCGGTAAGCAATATATCCGTTGACATGACGTAATTAGCATCCTGGCTTTTGTACAGAGGATACCAACATAATTTTTACAATAGTAGTGTGCGCGTTATGCTGACGTCTGATTTTCGGTCTTCTGTTCAGAAATTCGGGAGATACGGAGCAAAATTCAGAAAAATCATGCTGTTTGCTGGCCGCGTGTTTACGGCATGATAAAAAGAGGGCTTGCGCCCTCAGGCATCGATGGATGATTAAACTGGGGGATATGTGACTATAAAATTTATTCCATCAGTGTCAGTGCATCAGCAAGGATTTTGTCGCCACGCATCATGCCGTAATCCATGCTGTTAATAATGGCGATTGGCTTATTCAGCTCACTGGCCTTTTTCTTGAATTCGTCAAATTTATAACGGATCTGTGGGCCTAGCAGGCAGCAGTCATAATTCGGCAGTGTTGCTTCAAATTCCTCCATACCGACAGCATTGATTTCAACTTCAATCCCTTTCTGGGTTGCGGCCTGACGCATTTTGTTGACGACCATGCTGGTGGACATGCCGGCAGCACAGCAGAGAAAAATCTTTTTCATGGAAAGAAGGCTCCTGTATCTGGTCTCAAACGAAATTATCGGTAATTGTTTTTACACTGTGGCATGGGGCGGCATCATGGTCTGTGAACTGATTCTCAAAATGGGATATGGTGTCACTGTGAATAACCACTCTGTGGGGGCTGGCACGTGATCCGGTAAGCAATGTGTTACGTAACTATGTGAGACTACTGCGATTGCAGGCGGATTTACAACAGAATAAACAAGGCAGAAACGGTTAATGAAATACATTGGGGCTCATGTCAGCGCAGCTGGCGGAATTGAACTGGCGGTAGAACGGGCGGTAGAGATCGGCGCCAATGCATTCGCTTTGTTTACCAAAAATCAGCGGCAATGGCATGCGCCGGATCTGACAGCAAAAACGATTTCGGCATTTCGTACTGCCTGTGAAAAAGCAGATTTTCTGCCGGAACAGATCCTGCCGCATGATTCTTATCTGATTAATTTGGGGCATCCGGAACCGGAAGCGCTGGAAAAATCACGGATGGCTTTTATTGATGAGATGCAACGTTGCGAACAGCTCGGGCTTTGTTATCTGAATTTTCACCCCGGCAGTCATCTGAAAGCGCTCAGTGAAGAGGAAAGCCTGCGGCGTGTCGCGGAGTCGATCAATATCGCACTCGATCAGACACAGGGTGTGACTGCCGTGATTGAAAATACCGCCGGACAGGGTACCAATCTGGGCTGGCAGTTTGAACATCTGGCGGCGATTATCGGACAGGTCGAGGATAAATCCCGGGTCGGGGTTTGCTATGACACCTGTCATGCGTTTGCTGCCGGTTATGATATGCGCACGAAAGAGAATTGCATTGCCACCTTTGCCGAATTTGAGCGGGTAGTCGGATTTAACTATCTGAAAGGCATGCATATCAACGGTGCAAAATGTACGTTCGGTAGCCGGGTGGATCGTCACCACAGTCTGCAGGAAGGTAATCTGGGTACGGCGGTATTTGAATTCATCATGCGTGACAGCCGTTTTGACCGTATTCCGTTAATACTGGAAACGGTGAATCCGGATATCTGGCCGGATGAGATCCGCTGGTTGCGCCAGCTGGGATAATTTTTTTACAACCTTGTCATAGTGGTAATCTTGAGCCTGATGGCTAGGTTGTTTATGCTCACAGGTGAATACCTGCTTTTCTTGTTGGAAGAACATAGTGCTGCGACGTTTCGGGTTACTGCTAATGCTGGTGCTGACAGGCTGGATCCCATTCCAGTCGGTCGCGGCGTGGCAGGCAATGACCCGGTCTGAGTTCACTGTGATTCAGCCATCTGTTCCGCAGGTCGTGTCGTCTGCGGACGACATGGTTATGGCAGACAGTTGTCACGGTGACACGACCAGCATGATGCCTGATCTGACTCAGCACAAACACACGCCGCGCGTACATGATATGCAGCAGCATGGTTCACAATGTGCCAGTTGCCTGCCGCTGTGTACCGGTATTCCTCCTGCGATTGCTCCGGTGCGGGAACTGGCAGTACAAACCCAGCTGCATTTCCCGGCGACAGATTCACTCTATCGTGACTTCATTCCCGGCGTTCTTTCGCCGCCGCCGCTCACTCTTATCATCTGAATCTTTCAGAGCTTACCGGCTCTGTTTCACTGACTCTATCGTCAGCGTCTGCTTATAGCTTTATTCCAGCATTTTGGCTGGTTATGCATTGATTTCCGGAGATAAGAGAATGACTTCCACTAATATTAAATTTGCCCGTATTGCTTTGTTCACACTGAGCGCACTGTTTGCTGCTGGTTCACAGGCAGAAGAGACAATGTCACATGATATGAGCCAGATGCCGGCCATGAGCATGGGACAGCAACAACAGCAGCAGATGTATCCGCTGAATGGCCGGGTCGTTACCGTTGATGCCGCCAATCAGCAGGTTACGCTGGAACATGATGCCGTGACGGAGCTGAACTGGCCGGCGATGACCATGCCGTTTCAGGTAAGCGATGCCAAGTTGCTCGAAGGGCTGCAGCCAGGTCAAACCATTATGGCGATGTTCACCACCAACGAAGGTGAAGCACCGACGATCGTATCGCTGCACACGATGTAATGCGATGAGCCAGTGACGGTTATCTGTCACTGGATATGGTTTGAATAACGCCCGGTGAATGCCGGGTGTGGAGTCGGGCATGAAAATATCATCAGTTTTACTGCTGCTGGCGGGGGTGCTGGCTGGCGGTGCGGCCAGTTATGGCTGGTTTGCGCATCAGGTGGCCAGCACCACGGCGGAAAGCCAGCCGGCAGAGCGCGAAATTCTCTATTACCGGAACCCTATGGGGCAGCCGGACACGTCGCCCGTGCCGAAAAAAGACAGCATGGGCATGGATTACATTCCGGTGTATGCCGATGAAGTGAATGCGCCGCCGAAAGAACGCAAAGTCCTCTATTACCGGAATCCGATGGGACAGCCGGATACCTCGCCTGTGCCGAAAAAAGACAGCATGGGTATGGACTATATTCCGGTCTATGCCGATGACGCCCCGGCCGAGAAAGGGATGGTCAGCATTGATGCCAGCCGCCGGCAGAACCTCGGCGTGGTCTCGGTGGCGGTGACAGCGGCGCAACTGTCGCGGCAAATCAAGGCGGTCGGTATGTTTGCGGTGGATGAACGCCGGCAATACACCATCACCAGCAAGCTGGATGGCTGGGTGGATAAACTCTACGTCAATGCCTCCGGGCAGATGGTCAAAGCCGGCCAGCCGCTGTTTGAGTTATACAGCCCGGAACTGATCGTGGCCCAGCAGGAATACCGCATTGCACGGCAAACACAGCCGAATGCCGAGGCAGATAAGCTGTCACCGGCCGGACTGGGTGGTGCAGCCCTGACACGTCTGCGTTACTGGGATATTCCGGAAAGCGCGATCCGGCGTCTGGCTGGTGGTGGTGACGTGAAACGTACGCTGCCGTTAACGGTACCCTCCAATGGCATCGTTATGACCAAAAACATTACCCAGGGCATGAAATTCAGTGCCGGTGATGCCTTGTATCAGATCGCTGATTTATCGCAACTCTGGCTGCTGGTGGAAGTGTTTGAACAGGATCTGGCGGCGGTCAAAGTGGGGCAGGACGTTCAGGTCAAAGTGAATGCTTATCCGGCGGAGACCTTTACCGGCAAACTCGCGTTTATCTACCCGACCATGAATGCCGAGACACGTACCGTTCAGGTGCGGATTGAACTGGATAACCGGCAGGGCAGGCTGAAACCGGGGATGTATGCCGAAGCACAACTGCAGGTTCCCGTCGGTACAACCAGTCAGCTGGTGATCCCGGAATCGGCACTGATCGACAGTGGTCATCGTCAGGTGGTGCTGATCGACAAGGGCAATGGTAAATATGTGCCGCGTAACGTTCAGGTGCTGGCGCGTGGCGCAGTAGAACGCGGTGAACGGCAGATTGCCGTTTCCGGTGTCAGTGCGGGTGAAAAAGTCGTTACCCAGGCCAATTTCCTGATTGATTCGGAAAGTAACCTGCAGGCTGCCTTCTCCAGTATGGGAGGACAGTAGCCATGTTACAGGGTCTGATCCGCTGGTCGCTGCATAACCTGTTTCTGGTACTGCTGCTGACCTTGCTTACCGTTGCCGGTGGGATCTATGCGGTGATGAAAACGCCGCTGGATGCTATTCCTGATCTCTCTGATGTGCAGGTGATTGTTTATACCGACTATCCCGGCCAGGCGCCGCAGGTGGTGGAAGATCAGGTCACCTATCCGCTGACCTCAGCACTGCTGTCGGTTCCCAAAGCCAAAGTGGTGCGGGGTTACTCCTTCTTTGGCTCCTCCTTTGTCTATGTCATTTTCGATGATCATACCGATCTGTATTGGGCGCGCTCGCGGGTGCTGGAATACCTGAACGGTGTGTCTGGCAAATTACCGAGCGGCATTACACCGACACTGGGGCCGGATGCTACCGGTGTCGGCTGGGTATATCAGTATGCACTGGTGGCGAAAAACCAGTCACTGGCAGCCTTGCGTTCGCTGCAGGACTGGACGCTGCGCTATCCGCTTTCAGCCACCCCCGGTGTCGCCGAAGTCGCCAGTGTCGGTGGTTTCGTGAAGCAGTATCAGGTAGTGCTCGATCCGCGCAAACTGCAGGCTTACAACATTTCGCCGCTGGAGGTGATGGAGGCGGTACGTAACAACAATCAGGATGTCGGTGGCCGCGTCATTGAGATGGCGGAAACCGAGTTCATGGTGCGGGCGCAGGGCTATCTGCGCAGTCTGGATGATATCCGTCAGCTGGTGGTGAAGTCAGTGAATGGTACGCCGGTACGGGTACAGGATCTGGCGCAGGTCGAACTGACACCGAACGAGCGGCGTGGTCTGGCTGAGCTGAACGGCGAAGGTGAGGTGGCGGCCGGCATTGTGGTGGCACGCAGCGGTGAGAATGCGCTGAATGTCATCGAGCAGGTCAAAGCCAAACTGCAGAGTCTGAAGGCCAGCCTGCCGGCGGGAACGGAAGTGGTGCCGGTGTATGATCGCTCGGAACTGATTTACCGCGCGATTGATACCCTGAAAAAGACCTTGCTGGAAGAAAGTGCCATCGTGGCGCTGGTCTGCATCGTGTTCCTGCTACATGTGCGCAGTGCGCTGGTGGCGATCCTGATGTTACCGGTCGGTATTCTGTCCGCGTTCATTGGAATGCATCTGCTGGGACTGAACTCCAATATCATGAGTCTCGGCGGTATCGCGATTGCCATCGGGGCGATGATCGATGCTGCCATCGTGATGGTGGAAAACGCCCATAAACATCTGGAGCGGGCGAAACCCGGCACGCCAAGGCGCGACATCATCTATGAGGCCTGTAAAGAGGTCGGCCCGGCACTGTTTTTCTCGCTGCTGATCATTACGGTTTCCTTTCTGCCGGTGTTTACGCTGGAATCGCAGGAAGGCCGCATGTTCAGCCCGCTGGCGTTTACCAAGACCTTCTCGATGGCCGCCGCGGCGTTGTTATCCGTGACGCTGGTGCCGGTGCTGATGCTGCTGTTTATTCGCGGACACATCATTGCCGAGCAGAAAAACCCGATCAACCGGGCGCTGATTGCCGGCTATAAACCGTTCATCGGCTGGGTACTGCGCTTTAAGAAAACAACGATTGTGCTGTCACTGGTCATGCTGGGGGTAACCTGGTTTCCGCTGAAACAGATCGGCAGTGAGTTTATGCCGACGCTGCATGAAGGCACATTACTGTTTATGCCGGCGGCCTTACCGGGAATGAGCGTGACCAAGGCGGCGGAACTGATGCAGCAGCAGGATCGCATCATCAAATCATTCCCGGAAGTGGAGTCGGTATTTGGCAAAGCCGGACGGGCCAATACCGCGACCGATCCGGCACCGCTGGAGATGTTCGAGACGGTGGTCAATCTGAAACCGGAATCAGAATGGCGTCCCGGCATGACCGCCGAAAAGCTGGTGGATGAGATGGATAAGGCCGTGAAAATGCCGGGTGTCGCCAACTCCTGGACCATGCCGATCCGTGCGCGTATCGACATGCTTTCCACCGGTATTCGTACTCCGATTGGGGTCAAGGTCTTCGGTCCGGATCTGGCCGGTATCGAGCGTATTGCCCGTCAGGTGGAACAGGCTGTGAAGCAGGTTCCGGGTACCCGCAGTGCCTATGCCGAACGGATCACCGGCGGTTATTACCTGACGCTGATCCCTGATCGCGAAGCGCTGGCGCGGTATGGCTTATCGATCAACACAGTACAGCAGGTGATTGCCTCGGCACTGGGTGGGGAAACCATCACTAATACGGTGGAAGGACGCGAACGGTATAGTGTGATCCTGCGTTATCCGCGTGAACTGCGCGATACACCGCAAGCGATTGCCAGTGAAGTGCTGGTGCCGACCAGCAGTGGTCTCATCCCGCTTGGTCAGCTGGCCAGTTTGCGCCTGGAGCAGGGGCCGCCGAGTATCCGTACCGAAAATGCGGAACTCTCCGCCTATGTGTATGTTGATCTCGGCGATCGTGATATCGGTTCCTATGTGGCGGATGCCAAGGCGGCTGTCGAGCAACAGGTCAAACTGGAACCGGGTTATCACTTGAGCTGGAGCGGGCAGTTTGAGTATATGGAGCGCGCTAAAGCCCGGTTGGCCATCGTGGTGCCGTTTACGCTGCTGATCATCTTCCTGCTGCTGTATCTCAACTTCCGCAATCTGACCGACAGTCTGATCGTGTTGCTCTCGGTGCCGTTTGCGCTGGTGGGGGGGATCTGGCTGATGTGGTGGCTGAACTACGCCTGGTCGGTTGCCGTGGTGGTCGGATTTATTGCGCTGGCTGGGGTTGCGGCAGAAACCGGGGTGATCATGCTGATTTATCTGGAGCATGCCTGGAAAGAAAAACTGGCGCAGCTGACCGGAAATCAGACACCGACAATCGCCGATCTGTATTCTGCGATTGTGGTGGGGGCGGCAGAGCGGGTCCGGCCCAAGATGATGACAGTCGTGACCATTATGTGCGGTTTGCTGCCGATCATGTGGGGCACCGGCACCGGCTCAGAGGTGATGCGACGAATTGCGGCACCGATGGTTGGGGGGATGGTTTCCTCAACTGTGCTGACGTTGCTGGTGATCCCGGCGATTTATGCGCTGGTGAAACAGTGGCAGCATAAACTGCGCTGAAACCAGCATGTGAAAAGAGCCTCTCAGGAGGCTCTTGATTTTTTTTCTTTAAATGGTATCGCCGATTCACGCAACATGAGTTCGCCATGAAATGTCGGGATGGCAAACGCATCTTCACCATTGACCAGCCGGATTACTTGATCGATTGCGGTTTTGGTCATATCAATGACCGGAATTTTCACCGTCGATAATGAAGGGGTCATGAACGCAGTCATCATGTCGTTATCAAAACCAAAGACCGAGACATCATCCGGAATTTTCAGTCCGGCTTCATTCAATGCGCGGTAAGCACCTTCTGCCATGTTATCGGTACAGCAGAACAATGCGCTGAAGGCGCTGCCATTGTTCAGCAATTCGCGGCAAGCGGTATAACCACTGGGGATCAGGTTCTGTCCGTGTGCCACCAGATTCGGATTATACTGGATGCCATAATCGGCCAGTGCATCCCGGTAGCCCTGCAGACGAGCCTGGGCGGTTGGTGTCTGCATACGGGCAGTAATACAGGCGATGTCACGATGACCCAGTTCCAGCAGATGGGTTACTGCAGCATGAGCAGCTTCGCGCTGGGCAAAAACAATACAACGCTCAGGCGCCTTGGGTAATTCACGGTTCATGACCACTAACGGGATCGGTAATTCATCAATGATCTCCATCAGTTTTTCTTCCGGAATAAACCGGCTGTACAGCACGATGGCATCGCAACAACGATCTACCAGCATGTTGATGGCGGCAATTTCACGTTCCGGATTATCGTGGCCATCGGTGACGATCAGATGTTTCCCTGCCAGCTCCGCACTTTGAGTCGCCTGTTGCAGCAGATCACCGAAGAAGTTGCCGTTAAAATCAGACAGGATCAGACCAATGGTATTGGAACGCTGGGTAGCCAGCGCCTGAGCCAGACCATTCGGACGGTAGTTCAGTTCTTGTATGGCTTTATGTACTTGCGCACGCGTACTTTCTTTTACCTGACCGGTATTGTTCAGCACACGTGATACCGTAGCTTTTGATACGCCAGCCAGGCGGCAGACATCAGTTATTGTCGCCATATTATCAATCCCCTAAAACTACATCGGGCGGGCAATATATTGCCCAAACCACGAATTATCAGTGTTGATGCTGGCTATCGCAAGGAATGCTGCCATTTGTCGCAATAACAATCACAAAGAGGGCTAACGATAGCGGATTTTCATAACGAGAATGATCAACACCAGCGCTAATGTGACGCCATTAGCTGCGATAATTGAAATCTGCCCGTTAATGATGCCATACAGCAGCCATAACATCAGACCAACGGCCAGCGCGATATACATTAACAGTGAAATACCGGATACATCGCGGGTTCGCATGATCTTGATAGCTTGTGGAATAAACGACCCCGTTGTCAGACAACCAGCCGCCATACCCAGCAATTCAACCAGTGAAGTGTCCATGAATAACATATTCCCGGAAACAGATAATATCCCCCCTCAGCGAGAGGGGATGGCTTATTACAGCTCTTCGCCGTTACTGCTGATTACTTTCTGATACCAGCCAAAACTCAGCTTTTTCTTACGCGCCAGATTATTTGCCTGATCGATGTAAACAAAGCCGTATTGTTTCTGGTAACCATTCAGCCATGACAGCAGGTCGATGAACGACCACGGATAATAACCGCGAACATCGGCACCGAGCTTGATTGCTTCGCCGGTAGCTTGAATGTGCTCACGTAAATAATCGATACGTGGCTGATCCAGCACTTCTCCGTTCACAATCGGGTCTTTAGCACCCAAACCGTTTTCGGTGATGTAGATAGGTACATTGCCGTAACGTTTGTTGATACGCATGATGGCGTCAGTCAGACCTTCCGGATAAATTTCCCAGTCCCAGTCGGTGTAACGGCCGTTCGGGTTCCGCACCAGCTTGAACAACCCTTTCCAGCCCAGTTCTTTGCCGGAACCTTTCTGGCCAGAGGTATTCATCTCGAAACCATCGACATCATAGTTGGCGGCGATCATCTCGCGTTTGTAGTAGTTCACACCGATGAAATCACAGATGTTGTTTTTCATCAGCTCTGCATCGCCCGGTGCAAATACCGGCACACCCAGCGCAGTCTGTGCCATTGCCAGCAGTTCCGCCGGATATTCGCCTTTCAACACCGGATCATAGAACCAGTGGGTGAAACAGGCTTCTGCCAGTTCACAGGCTTTGACATCCTCCGGACTGTTACTGATCGGGTCATTGGGTTGCAACACATTTACAAAACCAATCTGACCCTGCACACCCATTTTGCGGAAAGTTTCCACTGCACGGGCGTGAGCGATAAAGACATGGTGACACGCCTGAATGGCGCGTTTCGGATCTTTCACTCCCGGCGGATGCATGCCGGTCAGATAGCCAAGGCCAGTAAAGACGATGGTTTCGTTAAAGGTTGCCCACAATTTAACACGGTCACCATAACGCTCGTACAACAGACGGGCATAACCTTCAAAGGCATCAATAATTTCACGGGATTCCCAGCCGCCGATTTCATCCTGCAATGCTTGTGGCAGATCCCAGTGGTACATGGTCAGCATCGGTTCGATGCCATATTTCAATAATTCGTCGATCAGGTCGCTGTAGAATTTCACTCCGGCTTCATTGACTTCGCCGCGTCCTTTCGGGAACAGGCGAGGCCATGAAACGGAGAAGCGGTAGCTCTTCATGCCCAGTTCGGCCATCAGCGCTACGTCTTCTTTAAAACGGTGGTAATGATCGGCGGCGACATCACCGTTAGTGCCCATGTAGGTAGTGCCTGGCAAATGGGAATAAACATCCCAGTTAGACAACCCCTTACCATCGGCGTCATGAGCGCCTTCTACCTGATAGGATGCGGTAGCCGCACCCCACAGGAAATCTTTCGGGAACACGCTCATGCGTTTGCTCCCTTGCTTAACAGTTTGTGGATCTCGATCAGTTCTTCGATCATTTCCCGCGCCAGCATGGAAGTCATGATGTGGTCTTGTGCATGCACCATGATCAGGTTAACCGGGATTTTTCCAGTCCCTTCATCGAGCCCAATCAGCATGGTTTGTACATCATGGGCACGTTTGGAGGCTTGAGACGCTTGTGTCAGCAGAACATCAACCTGTGCCCAGTTGTGCTGCTTGGCAGCTCGCAGGGCCTGCATGGCGAAGCTGCGCGCTTCGCCTGCATTGATGATGAGTTCCATGACGGTGGATTCCAGATTGAATTCAGCTTCTTCATTCATTGCCAAATTTCCTATTCTTATTCGTTAATTAAGCGGTTTGTGCATTCATTTCTGCTTCGTTCTCAGCTTCCTGACTCAGCAGTTGTTTTTCATACACTTTGAAGAACGGGTAGTAGATCAGCAGGTCGATAACAATCAGTGCGATAACCAGCACCCCGTTGGTCACCATCCAGCCGGCACCCCATGCCGCACCGATTGGCGCAGGCGCAGTCCAGGGCACCAGAGAAATCACTTTACCAATCAGACCTGAGCTGGCTGAAAACCATGCGATGGTGGCGTTGACCATTGGCGCAACAATGAACGGGAAGAACAGCACCGGGTTCATTACGATTGGGCTACCGAAAATCACCGGCTCGTTGATGTTAAAGCAGGCAGGAACGATACCCAGTTTACCGATTGAACGCAGGTGAGCTGATTTACTGCGCATGTACAGCAGTACCAGACCTAGCGTGGCACCAGAACCACCCAATACGATGAAGAAGCTCCAGAAAGGCTCAACAAAGGTATGTGGCAGTGGTTGGCCAGCAGCCAGCGCAGCCTGGTTCAGACCCAGGTTTACCAGGAAGAACGGTTGCAGAATACCACCAACAATCGCTGCACCATGGATACCGGCAAACCACAGGATGTGCGCCAGGAATACGGCAAACAGGATCGCAGGCAGAGAGTCAGCGGCAGAAATCAGTGGTTTGAAGATAGCCATGATTGCGTCAGGCAGGATCATGCCAAACTGATGCTGGATAAACAGGTTCAGTGGGTAAATGGTCAGGATAACAATCAGCGCCGGGATCAGCAGGTTGAAAGACTGACGGATTTTTTCCGGTACCTGTTCCGGCAGTTTGATGCCGATGTTGCGGATCTTCAGGAAACGCATCAGTTCAGTGACATAGATGCCGACAATGATGGTAGTGAAAATACCGGTACCACCCAGGAAATTCGCTGGCAGGGTACCGTCTTTCATCGGTGCCGCAATCAGCAGGAAGGTCATGAGTGACAACATGGCGCATGGGAACGCATCGATCTTGTAGCTTTGTGCCAGGTTATACGCAATACCGGCACTGATATAACAGGCCATGATCCCCATCGACATATTGAATGGTGTCATGATCTCATTGAAATAGTTTTTCGACATCGCCAGCCACCATTGACCCAGGGTAAAGGTGGTATCAGGCGAGAAAGGTGGGAATGCAAACACCAGCAGGAATGAACCTACAATCATGAAAGGCATCGCACCGATAAAACCGTCACGAACCGCCATAATGTGACGTTGGGTACCAGCCCGGGCTGCTATAGGGCTGATTTTGTTTTCGATAAAATCAAAAAATGCATTAGACATAACTTGTCTCCCGGAGACAGTGAGTTGTTAGGGGGGCTACAACTTATTACGCCATCATGGCCAGAGCGTCAGCGAGGATCTTGTCGCCACGCATCATGCCGTAATCCATGCTGTTGATCACAGCAATCGGTTTGCCTGCGGCTTCGGCTTTTTTCTTAAATTCTTCGAACTTGTATTTGATTTGCGGGCCTAACAGACAGCAGTCATATTTTGGCAGCGTGCTATCGAACTCTTCCATGGCAACAGCGATGATTTCCGCTTCTACACCTTTCTGAGTAGCGGCCTGCTTCATTTTGTTTACAACCATGCTGGTAGACATACCGGCAGCACAGCAGAGAAATATTTTCTTCATGGTTAAACTCTCCAAAGTTCCCTTATGGTGTGTATCGGAGAGAGTATAGGAATATCTGTAACCGGTTACAGCAACCGGTTACATAATGTATGATGGGCTTCGCAAAATCTGATTACTTACTGATCAGGATCGTGATCAGGGCTTAGTTTTGGCGGTTATAGCGCAGAGCTTCCCAGCTGAAAATCAGCAGCGCCGACCAGATCAACGCAAAGGTCAGCCACTTTTGCCAGACAATCGGTTCGTGATAGAGCGTGATGGCAAAAATAAACATCAGGCTGGGGCCGAGATACTGAAAGAAGCCAATGGTGGAAAGGCGCAGACGTTTTGCTCCCGCAGTAAAACAGAGCAGGGGGACGGTGGTAATGATACCGGCCGCAATCAGCCACAGATTCAGAGACAACGAGTTCTGAGTCAGCTGACTGGTGGCGCTATCCGCATGCAGAAACAGATACCAGACAGCCACTGGCGTTAACATCACGGTTTCGACCAGCAAACCAGTGAGTGAATCCACCGCGATTTTTTTCCTGATCAAGCCGTAAACCGCAAAGCTGCCGGCCAGTGACAATGCGATCCACGGGAATACCCCCAGCGTCACTATTTGTAATAAGACGCCCGAGACAGCCAGGGCTACCGCAGACCACTGCCAGAAGCGCAGGCGTTCACCTAAAAACAGCATCCCCAGCAGAATATTCAGCAGCGGATTAATGAAATAACCGAGGCTGGACTCCAGCATATGGTCATGATTGATCGCCCAGATAAACAACAGCCAATTGAAGGCAATCAGCAGGGCCGTGGCGGTAAGCAAAGCCAGATAGCGCGGATGCCGGAACACCGCCAATACCTGCCGGCCGGTTTTAGTCCACCAGACCAGCATGATCAGAAACAGACAGGACCAGATAATACGGTGTGTGACAATTTCCCCGGCAGGGACAAAACCGATATGTTTGAAATAAAGCGGTGCGATACCCCAGATCAAAAATGCAGTAAAGGCATACAGCATCCCTTTGGTCAATGATTTCATAGCAAATGACGGAAAAAGAAGATGAGAGTCAAGCATATACCACAGGCAGGTATATCATGGAACTGGCCACTGCAATTCAGCAGTTAATTATTTGTTGTCAGATTTCAGGTGACGCAAATCAAACCGACCAGTGGCGGTGTTGTATCGAACGCAGGGTCCGGTTTGGATTTTCCATCTCACGATGCATTGATGGCACATACTGTCTGAGTAGACTACTGATACCCTGCAACAGATGTTCCCGTACCGAGGCAATCGGTTCTTTCCAGGCATATAAACAAACATGTTCCGGGATCAGATGCTTGCTGTATTCCAGTAACAGCCTATCCGGCCAGCGTTCCAGTGTGGGAGTATGGCAATCCAGGTAGCTGGCGAGCGGTCCACGAACCAGCAAAAAGCGTACCTGTTCCATGTCACGCTGACACAGGCATTTTTCATTGATCTGACAGGTATGCTGATGTGCAGTGCCATGCTGCATGAATAAACCACGCTGGCGGCATTCCATGATGCGATACCACGGCAGTTCATCATTTACGTCATAACCTTCCAGCTCCCGTTGCAACCAGAGCAAAAGGCTTCGATCTTGCGCTGTATGCCGCAAGTGTTCTAGCTGACGCAGCAATTCATCACTGCGGATTTGTGTTTTCTGGCCCATAGCTCACTCCTCCCTGCTCATAGTATGGAACGCAATAGCTATCAATGCCGGAGCAGAAATTGACGCATATCAATTCTATCCGAAATAAAAAGGTTACGTATAGTTACGAATAAGTATAAGAAGTGAGCGTTTTTTGTTCAAAAAATATATGCAGGGTAACCGTTTGATTTCTGGTTCCGCTCACCTGCCTGTATCACTGAGAGCCGTTGTTAATTAGAATGTCAGTATGATTTCTGATTCCGCCATGCAGGATACTTTCTCCGTGCAGTCACATTCGTATCCTCAGCCGTTAGACGTGCTGCGGGAGGTTTTCGGCTATCAGGCATTTCGTCCGGGACAAGATGCGGTTATCGCACAATTAGTTTCCGGACACGATGTACTGGCGATCATGCCCACCGGTGGCGGGAAATCGTTGTGCTATCAAATTCCGTCACTGGTACGCCCCGGTCTGGCAATCGTGGTCTCACCCCTGATTGCGTTGATCAAGGATCAGGTCGATGCGCTGCGGGCAAACGGTGTCGCTGCGGCTGGTTTACATTCCGGGCTGGCACGTGACGACTTGCTGGAGGTTTATGGTCAGCTCTGGCGTGGCGATCTGAAACTGCTGTATGTTGCTCCGGAGCGTATCCTGCTGCCGGACTTTCTGGCGCGGTTGCAGGATATTCCGCTGGCTCTGATTGCCATTGATGAAGCGCACTGTATCTCGCAGTGGGGGCATGATTTCCGCCCGGAATATGCTGAATTAGGCAGACTGAAACAGCTTTTCCCGCAGGTACCCATCGCGGCGCTGACGGCGACGGCAGATGATGCGACCCGCCTGGATATTCTCAACCGCTTAGGTTTGCATGAGCCATTTGTACATCTGGCCAGTTTCGATCGGCCCAATATCCGTTACACTCTGGTCGAAAAGTTCAAACCCTCCGAGCAGTTACTGCATTACGTACAAAAACAGGCTGGCCAGTGCGGTATCGTCTATTGCACCAGCCGTAAACGTACCGAGGAAGTGGCTGATTTACTGAAGGTCCGCAATTACCGCGCTGCCTGTTATCACGCCGGCTTACCGGCTGAACAGCGCGCAGCAGTACAGGATGCGTTTATCCGCGATGATCTGGATATTGTGGTCGCTACCGTGGCCTTTGGCATGGGGATCGACAAACCTAACGTGCGTTTTGTGGTGCATTACGATATCCCGAAAAATATCGAGTCCTACTATCAGGAAACCGGCCGGGCCGGCCGCGATGGTCTGCCGGCAGAGGCATTATTACTGTTTGATCCGGCAGATATCGAACGCGTCAGAGGGTTGCTGGAAAAAAACGAGAATGCCGAACAGCGGCAGGTTGAAATCTTCAAACTGAATCTGATGTCTGCGTTTGCCGAGGCACAAACCTGCCGGCGTCAGGTATTGCTGAATTACTTTGGCGAATACCATGCCGAACCATGCGGTAACTGCGATATCTGTCTTGATCCACCGAAAACCTATGACGGTACCGAAGATGCGCAGAAAGCGCTGTCCTGTGTTTACCGGGTCGGGCAGCGTTACGGTATGGGACATGTGATCGAAATACTGCGTGGTGCACAGAGCCAGCGGATCCGCGAACTGGGACACGACAAGCTCTCTACGTATGGGATCGGGAAAGAACAATCCCACGAATACTGGGTCTCTGTGCTGCGTCAGCTGATCCATAAAGGCCTGCTGGTACAGAACATCACCCGGCATCTGGTGCTGCAACTCACCGAGGCAGCCCGCCCGATCCTGCGTGGTGAACAGGCTTTAGAGCTTGCCGTTCCCCGTACTGAATTGTTATCTGCGAAGAAGCTGCGCCGCCGCGAACTGGAACTGGCGCAAGGGGAAGACGCGGCGCTGTTCCGGGAATTACGCAAACTGCGTAAACAGCTGGCCGAGGAAGAGGGTATTCCGCCTTATGTGGTGTTTAACGATGCGACCTTGCTGGAACTGGCTCAGTTCAGACCGACCACTGAATCCGAAATGCTGACCATCAATGGCGTGGGTTACCGTAAGTTAGAGCGTTTCGGCGAGGTATTTCTGGAATGCATCCGTGAACATGCTGAACTGTAGCTGGTAAGTTAATGCGTCCTGCGGCAAAATCGCTCTGTGCAGAGGAGAACAGCATGATTAATCCGAACAAAATTGAAGAGATGGCGCGCACTATTCAGGCCGCACTGCCGCCGGGGCTGAAAAGCGTGGGCGAAGAAGTGGACAAAAAAGTCAAACAGGTGATTCAGGCCCAGTTAATGAAGCTGGATCTGGTAAGCCGTGAAGAGTTTGATGTGCAGACCAAAGTATTACTGCGCACCCGTGAAAAATTGCAGGCACTGGAAGACAAACTGCAGCAGCTGGAAAAACAGCTGTCCGAACGCGGTTAATCGTGGCAGCAGAACAGAATCAGCGGGCGGAACTCAGTACAGAGCTCCGCCTGTCGGTTTAAATGAAGTTAAACGCATCCCCGAACAACTGCTCTTCCTGCACGTCGCGATGACGCAAAGCGTCCCGCACTACGGCAGCCATTTCAAAGCGTCCCGCCACATAAATATCAAACTGGCTGAAGGAATGGAAATCGTTCAATACCGCTTCATGCACTAATCCTGAACGGCCCAGCCAGTCATCATCCGGGAACTGAACAACAGGTACAAAAGTCAGCTGTTTAAATTCACTGGCCCAGTTTAAAACTTCTTCCCCTTCATACAGCTGATCGGCTTTCCGTACACCCCAATAAAGATAAGTGCGGCGGGGCATCTGATGATCAACCAGATACTGCAGAATTGAACGGGCATAACTGTAACCTGTACCGCCGGCAATCAGCAGGATCGGCCGGTCACTGTGTTCGCGCAGGTAAGCATTACCCAGTGGCATTTCAATATCGATTTTGCCATTAGTGCGTAACGCTTCCAGCACTTGTCCCGGATACGGGTTCCCCGGCGTGGCGCCAATCTGCAGTTCCAGCACGTTGCCCCGGGTAGGCGAGCTGGCAATTGAAAATGAACGTTTATCTTTCTCTCCCATGATCACCTGCAGATATTGCCCTGGTTTATAGGCAATCTGCTGTTCCGGGATCAGACGGACATGCCAGATATGTTCCGCGCATTCATGCAGGGTTTCCAGATGACAGACAGTGCGTGGCATAACATTCCTCGTCATAACGGTTCTTTCGGATACGCTGGTCTTCAGTTGAAAATACCCAGCGAATCCCAGAGTTCATCAACACGGCGTTTGACCGCCTCATCCATATGAATGGGGGTGCCCCATTCGCGCTGCGTTTCTCCCGGCCACTTATTGGTTGCATCCAGTCCCATCTTCGAACCTAAACCCGCAACCGGTGAAGCAAAGTCCAGATAATCAATAGGTGTATGTTCTATAAGCGTAGTATCTCTGGCCGGATCCATGCGTGTAGTAATAGCCCATATTACGTCATTCCAGTCCCGCGCGTTAACATCTTCATCACAAACAATCACAAACTTGGTATACATAAACTGGCGCAGGAAACTCCATACCCCCATCATTACCCGCTTGGCATGGCCGGGGTAACGCTTTTTAATGGTGACCACCGCCATCCGGTAAGAACAGCCTTCCGGTGGCAGATAAAAATCAACAATTTCCGGGAACTGTTTGCGCAACAGCGGAACAAACACCTCATTCAGCGCCACACCCAGCATGGCGGGTTCATCCGGCGGACGTCCGGTATAGGTGCTGTGATAAATCGCGTCTTTACGCATCGTCATGTGAGTGATGGTAAACACCGGGAAATCATCCACTTCATTGTAATAACCGGTGTGATCACCATATGGCCCTTCCGGCGCCGTTTCCCCCGGCATCAGATAACCCTCCAGTACGATTTCCGCACTGGCAGGCACATCAAGATCACAACTCAGTGCTTTGACGACTTCAGTCCGGCTCTGACGTAATAATCCGGCAAATGCATATTCCGATAATGTATCCGGTACGGGGGTCACCGCACCTAAAATGGTTGCCGGATCCGCACCAATAGCCACAACGACCGGGAATGGCTCCCCGGGATGCGCCTCCTGCCACTCACGAAAATCGATAGCGCCGCCGCGGTGATCCAGCCAGCGCATGATCAGTTTATTTTTTGCCAGCAGTTGCTGCCGGTAGATGCCGAGATTCTGCCGCTTTTTATACGGACCTTTCGTGATGGTCAGACCCCAGGTGACTAAAGGTGCCACATCGCCCGGCCAGCAGTGCTGTACCGGCAGCTGGTTCAGATCCACGTCATTACCCGTCAGGATAATTTCCTGACACGGTGCTTTGCTCAGTCGCTTCACCGGCATGTTCAGGATCTGCTTGAACAGTGGCAGTTTATCAAACAGGTCGCGCAATCCTTTCGGCGGTTCCGGCTCTTTCAGCATGGCCATCCATTCGCCGACATCACGCAGAGCCCCGACATCGTCCTGTCCCATTCCCCAGGCCACCCGTTGTGGCGTGCCGAACAGGTTTGCCAGCACGGGATAACGGGAACCCTTCGGATTCTCAAACAACAGCGCCGGACCCTGTGCCCGCAGAGTGCGGTCGGCAATTTCCGTCATTTCCAGATAAGGATCGATTTCCTGTTTGATGCGCTTCAGCTGGCCATGTTGCTCCAGCAGCTGAATAAAATCACGTAAGTCACGGTATTTCATAAGGGTTACCGGTCAATAAAACTGTTTTGATTATACGAACAGTTAGCCGGTTTGGCTTGCTGCGGACAACCCGGATCGATGATAAACTTCAGCCTGCCGGCAAAATTCCTGAATTGATCTGATGACCGAACCCCTACAAGCCGAATTACTGGCTAAAGTTTCACGCACCTTTGCACTGACTATTCCACAGTTGCCGGCACCGCTGGCTGACTGGGTTGGGAACGCCTACCTGTTATGCCGCATCGCGGATACCATCGAGGACGAACCGGCACTTTCCTGTGAAGAAAAAGCCAGTTTTATTCAGCTGTTTCTGGACGTGTTATCCGGAGCACAACCTGCCAGTCAGCTGCATGAACAGCTGTCACCACGTCTTTCTTCGGGCACATCGCTTGCTGAGCAGGAACTGATTACTCAGACAGTCAGTGTCATTGCGCATTACCAACAATTTCCGGATGACGTGAGGCAGATATTACTGCGTGGTGTTCAGATCATGAGCCGGGGTATGGCCCGCTATCAGTATCTGGCCTCTCCGAAGGGGCTGGAAGATCAAACTGCGCTGGATCACTATTGTTATGCAGTGGCTGGTGTGGTCGGCGAAATGCTGACTGCGCTGTTTATTGCTTACCGTCCTTCTTTGTCGGCAAATAAAGAAGAGTTACGTGCGTTATCTGTATCCTTCGGGCTTGGTTTACAACTGACCAACATATTGAAAGATGTCTGGGATGATGCCCGTCGCGGTGTCTGCTGGTGGCCGCAGACATTAATCAGACAAGGAATTGTCTGGCCGCCGGCTGACAAGCAAACGCTGACTGCCAGCAGAAAAGAATTAGTCGCCATTGCCAATGGCCATCTGCGAGATGCACTGGATTACACGCTGGCATTACCGGCCGAAGAACAGGGCTTGCGCCAGTTCTGTCTGTGGGCGTTGGGGATGGCGGTGCTGACATTGCAGAAAATTCAGTGCTCTGACGACTATATTAATGGCGGTAATGTCAAAATTACCCGGAAAGATGTTCGCCGGATCATTCTCGGTTGCCGCTTAACCGGTCGTTATGACCGCGGGCTGCGGTTGTTATTTGCCTGGTGGGCGCGGGGGCTTGGTTGTCAGCGGCGTTGTTACCGGCAGCTATACCGGACCGTGAGTTGTTGGTAAGCTAGAAACATAGTTCATGAATACTACTTTTCTGCATCAGGAGAATGACCATGCAATGTCACCGTATTGAAGAGCTGCTGGAATTATTGCAGGACGAATGGCTGAAAGATCAGGATCTGAATCTGCTGCAATTTCTGCAGAAAATTGCTACAGAAGCCGGTTATGCCGAACCACTGCAATCCATCAGTGATGACACGCTGATCTATCAGCTGAAAATGCGCAGCCGCGGAGAAAGCGAAATGATTCCGGGTCTGGCTAAAGACGTGGTGCCTGATTTTAAAGAAGCACTCCTGCGTGCCCGCGGCATAATCAAATAAGGTTTACATGCAATCATCCTTTCAGTTCCAGTCGTTAACCCCAGAGCTGATCCTGTCGGCTCTGGCGGCACAAGGTTTATACCCCGAGTCCGGATTAACACCACTTAACAGCTACGAAAACCGTGTCTATCTGTTTCAGGCAGAAGATCGTGAGCGGTATGTGGTGAAGTTTTACCGTCCGGAACGCTGGAACCAGCAACAACTGCAGGAAGAACATCATCTGACGCAGCATCTTGTTGCCCATGATGTACCGCTCATAGCGCCATTATCATTGCAGGGTAATTCACTGCACTATATTGATGGCTTCCATTATGCAGTCTGGCCTTACCGTGCCGGACGTGCCGTGGAGCTGGATAATCTGATGCAGCTGGAAGCCGTCGGTCAGGCGTTAGGACGCTGGCATGCCAGCGTCACCGGTTATGTTCTGCAACATCGTCCGGCATTTGATGCGACTAACCGGCTGACTGTTCCGGTGAATTACCTGCTGCAACATCGTCCGTGGGGTAAGACAAAATTACCGTGGGAAGAATTGCTTGCCCGGCTGCAACTGCAATTACAGGAGCATGAACTGTTTTCAGTGCCGCAACTGGCTCTGCATGGTGATTGTCATGCTGGTAATATCCTCTGGCGCGATGCACCTGTGCTGTTAGATCTGGATGACTGTGTGATGGGACCAGCCATACAGGATATCTGGATGTTACTTTCCGGCGATGCCACTGAGCAGCGTCAGCAGATTTATACCATTCTGGATGGCTACGAAGAATTCTGTGAATTTGATGAGCGTCAGCTGAGTTTTATCGAACCGCTGCGGACCCTGCGTATGCTGAATTATCTGGTCTGGTTACACCGGCGTTGGCAAGACCCGGCATTCCCGCAGGCATTTCCGTGGTTTAATCACAGTGATTACTGGCATAACCAATTCCGCGCTCTGACTGAACAAGCAAAATTACTGGATCGGCCAATCCCGGTTACCAGCTATAACTGTTAGCGGTTATTGCTCCGATGACGTTCGCGGCGGAAGGGAGTATGATCCCGCACGTCGTTATCAGGGTGAGAATCAATGTGAACATACTGCTTTTTGATTCAGGTATGGGTGGGCTGTCCATTTATCAGGAAGTCCGCCGTCGTCTGCCCGGACATCGCTATGATTATGTCTTTGATAACGCCTTCTTTCCCTATGGTGAACAACCGGAACACATAGTTACTGCCCGCTGTTGTCTGCTGATTGAACATCTGGTTTCAGAACGACAGATCGATCTGGTCGTCATTGCCTGTAATACGGCCAGCACCATCGCTTTACCTGCATTGCGTGAACGGCTCGCTATTCCTGTTGTAGGCGTTGTTCCGGCGATCAAGCCTGCCGCAGCGCTGACCCGGAATGGCAGTATTGGCCTGCTAGCTACTCCGGCTACAGTACAGCGCCCTTATACATCTCAGCTAATCGCACAATTTGCCGCCCACTGCCAGGTGCTGAAATTAGGTGTTACCGAATTAGTGGTACAGGCAGAAAGAAAAATGGCTGGTTATGATGTGGATGAACAAGCCATTCATCTGGCGTTGCAGCCGCTGCTTACTCACGCCACGCCGCCTGATACGCTGGTTCTGGGATGTACGCATTTCCCTCTGTTAAAAGAAGAGATCTGCCGCATCATGCCGGGTATTCAGCTGGTGGATTCCGGCGCAGCCATCGCTAAACGTGTCGCGGTTTTATTACAAGGTAAAGTCGCATCAGACGCGAGGGATGCTGATGGTCAGGCGTTCTGCACGTTGCTGGACCCGGACGCGCATAAAAAAAGCCGCATTCTTGTCGAATACGGCTTCCACTCTTTACAACTACTAGAGTTCTGCTGAGTCCGAACTATCGTCTTCCGATTTCAGCAATTCTTTCTTTTCATTTGCTTCACGTACTTTCAAAGTGCGCTGCAGGTATTCAGTCTCATTCAGCGCAGCTATAGCCGCATCGGCAGCATCAGCCGGCATTTCGACAAAACCATATCCGCGGCGTTTTCCTGTATCCCGATCCTTGACCAGACGCACTGACAGCACCAGACCATATTCGGCGAATAACTTACGGATGGCCGCCTCATTAGCACGATAGGGCAGATTGCCGACATAAATGGTTTTTACTTCACCGGCATATTCTGCCCGGGTCATAGCGATACCATCGTCAGTATCCGCTTCAGCGGCTGGTGCTGACACTGATGATTTGGCTGGTGTCGGAATAGAAGCTGAAGAAACAGTCTGTTTCGCAGCTACACCACAGTACGCGAACAAAGGAGAAACCAGTCCGCCAATCAGAATACCGATAGCCATGACGGGAAAAATGAAATAACCGATTACTGCAAGTACGACAGTAGCTAATACACAATATGAATAACGTGGTGGAATGTTCATTGAATAGCACTCACTAAAATTGTTGTTATAGAGATGATGTCATCCCCCATGGTAGATGCTTCTGACAATACCTGCCATGCAGATACTGCTTTAACGCTAGCCAGTTAACATTTTCTGCTAACAACAGCCGATAAATGGCAATAAAAAGAGTAATAAACGCGTCAATCTACTCATTTTGTGGATAAATTTGTGAATAATCCGGTATAGGTTGTTGGCAAAAATAAGTGTGAAAAAAATCACAGAAATTGCTTGCCTAAAAAAGTTCGGCCCCTATAATGC
>MTLD01000941.1_pt4 | contig 75641 bp, 69 predicted proteins | sample 1982471 | NCBI WGS metagenome assembly MTLD01 (sample SAMN05712604, study PRJNA340218) | biofilm metagenome | isolation source: sample SPM anode biofilm adapted to -50 mV | place: USA | collected 2012-02-03
GGCGCTCCAGCCGAGATCCCGCCTCCGTGGCTTCTCCCTCACCCTGTCCCTCCCCCAGGGGGGGAGGGGACTCTGGGTTCTCTCTCTTCCCCGATGAATCTCGCTAAGAACTATCATTATTGACAACTCAGCCAGTCGGCTCTATTTTAGCGCCTGATTAATTTGCTCTGTGAGGATCCGGTGCTCCCGGCAGGGTTGTTCCTGTTCCATCTTGCGGAATGCCTCTGTCAATGTCTTCGCAGCAGCAAGCTTTGAAATGCGGTGCCATGTCATGGGTGGAGGGGTGCATAAACAATGAGACTGGGCGAGCTGCTGGTAAATGCCGGGAAGATAACGCCGACGCAACTCGAAGAGACGCTGAAAGGCCAGGCGATCTTCGGGGGACGCTTCGGCACCAACCTCGTCGAAATGGGGTACCTGGACGAACAGGAACTCGCCCACTTCCTGAGCCAGAAAACCGGCATCGCCCACACCTCCCCCGGCCAGCTGATCGATATCCCACCCCATGTGGTCGGCGCGGTCCCCGAAGAGTACGTCCGCAAGCACCGGGTGATCCCCGTCGCCCTCAACAACCGCAAGCTCACCCTCGCCATGCTGGACCCCAGCGACTTTCACGCCATAGATGAGATCGCCTTTGCCACCGGATACATAGTGGTCCCCGTCATCGCCCCGGAGCTGCGGCTTTTGAGCGCGATGGAGAAGTACTACGGGATCAAGCGGGAGGTGCGCTACATCAGCGTCGAAGGGCTCAGCAGGAACCGGGCTCACAACGCGACGCCTGCGGCTCAACCCAAGCCCGCCAAGGCGGCAGCCCCGCCCCCGCCTCCCAAGGGCGACCCGTGGCTGTCGGCGGAGGAGGCCGAGATCCTGGAACTTCCTCTCCTGGACGAGTCGGAGTGCTTCGGCGACCTGAGCCTGGAGCCGACCCTCGACCCGCTGGCGGGAAGCTCGCTCTACCAGAGCGCGCCGGAGAAGGATTACTCGCTGGACGGCGTGCTGACGGGACTTGCCCATGCCGAGGACCGGGACCAGATAGCCGACCTCATCGTGGGGCACCTGGCACAGCGGTTCCCCCAGGTCGCCTTCTTCCTGCTCAGGGGGGGGAAAGCGGCCGGGTGGCTCGCACAGGTGGACCAGAAGCCGGTTCCGGACTTCGAAGCGGTCGAGATCCTGCCGGCGGAGCCCTCGGCGCTGCAGGTCGTCGACAAGACCAAGAGCTTCTACCTGGGGCCCCTTCCTGCCACGGCCGGCAACGTGCGCCTTTTGAAAGCCCTGGGCGGCGGCAATCCGCCACACAATCTCCTGGTTCCCCTGACGATGATGGGACGGGTAGTGGCGGTGCTCTACCTAGGCGGCGGGAGCGCCCCTCTCGAGGCGGAACTCCCCCAGCTCCAGAAGCTGATGGCGAAGGCCTCCATGGCCTTCGAGATCCTTATCCTCAAGAGCAAAATTTTAATGACATAACATCAATGAGCAACAAAATAACGGTCGTTCCAAATTGACTTTCATCGGCTCTACGTTAGATTATACGGGTGCCGAAATCCCCCAATCTCCTCATTGAAAGGCAAATGATGCCCGTCACACCGCAGCAAGTAGAATTAATTCCCCTTGCCATCTACACCCTGTTCGCGGTGGGGCTCATCGGCGTCCTCCTGCTGGCTGCCCGCTACCTGGGTTCCGGGCGGGAGACCGCCGAAAAGCACATCCCCTTCGAGTCGGGTATGGTTCCCACCGGCAACGCCCGGCACGCCTCCCAAGTCCCCTTCTACCTGATCGCCATCTTCTTCATAGTCTTCGACGTGGAAGGGGCGTTCATCATCGCCTGGGCCACCTCGTGGGACCTCCTGGGCATCCCCGGGCTGGTCCACATCACCCTCTTCATCATCGTCCTCATGCTGGGGCTGGTCTGGCTCTGGATGAAGGGGGGACTGGACTGGGGTCCTTCTGCCATGCGGGGTAAACGACCTTGAGCCAGGGTGACGACGACAAAATACCGGAGAACGTCCTCCTTACCTCCCTGGACGACCTGATCAACTGGGGAAGGGCCAATTCCCTGTGGCCGATGTTCTTCGGCCTTTCCTGCTGCTTCGTCGAGATGATGACCTCCTTCACCTCCCGTTACGACGTATCGCGCTTCGGGGCGGAGGTGCTGCGCGGCACCCCCCGCGAATCCGACCTCATGGTGATAGCCGGCACCGTCTTCAAGAAGATGGCCCCGAGCATCCTCAGGCTCTACGACCAGATGGCCGAGCCCAAGTGGGTGATCTCCATGGGGAGCTGCGCCAACTCGGGGGGGATGTACGACGTCTACAGCGTGGTCCAGGGGGTGAACCAGATACTCCCGGTCGACCTCTACATACCCGGGTGCCCGCCGCGGCCGGAGTCCTTCCTGGAAGGGCTGATGCTGCTGCAGCAAAAGATCAGGAGCGAGGAGCGCCCGACCCGTCCGGTGCTGCGGATGCAGGGGGGGACCCAGGGGACGGTGGCTCCCATCCTGGTGGACGGCGTCACCAAGTCACGCGACACCCGCGGCCCCGGGATGGAGGGAATCGCCATCCGGGGGACCGAGATGCAGCACCCCTACTTCCCGGCCCCGCGCTCCGACGAGCTCTGGCGCCCGAAACAGCCCCGGCTCCCCTACCCCGACTTCAACCTGGAAGAAGAGCTGAAGGCGGCGTTCGGGGGGGAGGTGGTCCTCGACGAGAGCGCCTGCGACATGCTCACCTACCGCGCGCCGGCAAGGCTCGTGCCGGAGCTCTTGAGGCACCTGAAAGAGCGCAAGGAGTCCCGCTTCCGGCGCCTTGAAGACATCGCCTGCGTGGACGAATCCTGCCGCCGCGACCGGGAAAGCTACAAGGATTTCACCGTCAATTACCACCTCACCTGCTTCGACACCCCGGGCCGGATCAGGATCAAGACCGAGCTGGAAGGGAGCTACCCCGAGACCCCCAGCGTCACCTCTGTCTTCCCGGCCGCCAACTGGTACGAGCGGGAAGCCTACGACATGTTCGGCATCCGCTTCGCCGGCCATCCCAACCTGAGCAGGATACTGATGCCGCCGGATTGGGAGGGTCACCCGCTCAGGAAGGAGCACCCGGCCAGAGCAACGGAGCTTCCCCCTTACACGGCGGAAGACGCCAGGAGGCAGAAGGCGATTCCCGGCGGTGACTTCTTCGACCGGGTGGACGACGACACCCTGATCCTGAACCTGGGACCGCAGCACCCCGGCACCCACGGCGTCATCAGGTTCGTGCTCAAGCTCTCCGGCGAAGAGATCGTCGACATGGACAGCGACATAGGCTACCACCACCGCGCGGCGGAGAAGACCGGGGAGCGGCAGAACTGGCACCAGTACATCCCCTACACGGACCGGGTCGACTACCTCTCAGGTGTGCAGAACAACCTCGCCTACCTGAACTCGGTGGAGACCCTTTGCGGCATCGAGATCCCGGAGCGCGCCCTCTACATCCGGGTCATGCTCTGCGAGCTGTTCCGGATCGCGAACCACCTGGTCTGGCTCGGCACCTTCGCCTCCGATCTCGGCGCCATGACCCCGGTCTTCTACACCTTCACCGACCGGGAGAAGATCTTCGACATCGTCGAGTTGATCACCGGCGGGCGGATGCACCCGGCCTGGTTCCGGATCGGCGGGGTCGCCGAGGACCTCCCCGAAGGGTGGCAGGAGAAGGTGCAGTCGTTCCTGGAATGGTTCCCGGCAAGGCTCGCCGAGTACGACAAGCTCCTCTCGGGAAATCCCATCTTCACGGCCCGCTTGAAGGGGGTCTCCGCCATCACCCTCGACACAGCGCTGGAGTGGGGGATCACCGGCCCCAACCTGCGCGCCTGCGACTTCGCCTGGGATCTCCGGAAGAAAATGCCCTACGGCGGCTACGAACGCTTCGAGTTCGAGGTGGCGACGGCAAAGGGGGGGGACTGCTACGCGCGCTACCAGGTGCGGATGGAGGAGATGAGGCAGTCGCTCTCCATCGTGAGGCAGGCCGCGGCCGGGATGCCGGGGGGGCGCTTCATCTCGCCGGACTACCGCTACACGCTGCCGCAGAAGCGCGACACTCTGGAGGACATCGAGTCGCTGATCCACCACTTCGTCAACGCTACCCGCGGCATGTCCCCCCCGAAAGGGGAGTGCTACGCCCCCATCGAGGGATCCAAGGGGGAGTACGGTTACTTCGCCGTCTCGGACGGGCTGCACACCGCCTACCGGATGAGGATAAGGACCGCCACCTTCCCGCACATCCAGTCGCTTCCGGTGTTGAGCCGCGGCTGGCTGGTCTCCGACTTCCTGGCCATCCTCGGTTCGCTTGACTTCGTGCTCTCGGACCTGGACCGGTGACAAAAGAGGAACGAAAACGCTGATGATACCCGAAGCGCTGAAAAAATCGCTGGCCGAGCGCGTGCAGGCCGCCATCACCCCCCGCGAGGCGGCGGTCGACGTGATGAAAGAGCTGCAGGCCCACTACGGCTGGCTCACCGACGAGGCAGTCGCCGAGGCGGCCGCGCTCCTTGGGCTGTCGCCTTTGCAGGTCGAGGAACTCGCCACCTTTTACGAGATGATCTACCGGCGCCCGGTCGGGAAGAAGGTGATCCATGTCTGCGACTCCATCTCCTGCTGGTGCGCCGACTGCGACGGCATCATCGAGCACCTGAAAAAGCGGCTGGGGGTGGAGCTCGGGGGGACCACGGCGGACGGGATGTACACCCTTTTGCCCTGCGCCTGCATGGGAAGGTGCGGCGACAGCCCCGCGATGTCGGTTGGGGACACCCCCTACGGGCACCTGACGCCGCACCTGGTGGACGAGATCCTGGAAAAGGAGCGGGGTTAAAAGGACGACATGGAACTCCCACTCTTTCGACATAACCGCCGGGACCGCTCGGTCGTCTTCAAGGAGTACCGCGCCGAAGGGGGCTTCGAAGCGCTCAGGAAGGCGATAACGGGGATGACCCCGGCCGAGGTGCAGCAGACCGTGATCGACTCCGGCCTGCGCGGGCGCGGGGGCGCCGGCTTTCCGACGGGGAAGAAGTGGTCCTTCGTGCCGCGGGACCTCCCCGGGCCGCGCTGGATCATCTGCAACTGCGACGAGATGGAGCCCGGCACCTACAAGGACCGGGTGCTCCTGGAGCATAACCCCTACAGCCTGATCGAGGGGATGACGCTCGCCTGTTACGCGCTCGGGGTGAGGCACGGCTTTATCTTCATCCGCAAGGGGTACGAGAAGGCCGCCGAAAACCTCGCCCGCGCCATCGCCGAGGCGAAAGAGGAAGGGTTCCTGGGCGAGCGCATCCTTGGGAGCGAGCACTCCATCGACATCGACCTGCACCTTTCCGCCGGCCGCTACATCTGCGGCGAGGAAACGGCGTTGATCAACGCTTTGGAGGGTAAGCGTCCGAACCCGCGGCAAAAGCCCCCCTTCCCCGCGGTTAAGGGACTTTGGGGCGGACCAACCGTGGTGAACAACGTGGAGACCCTGGCCAACATCCCGGCTATCATCGCCCGGGGCGCGGCCTGGTTCAAGGGGCTCGCTATGAACCCGGAAGGGGCGGGAAGCAAGCTCTTCTGCGTGAGTGGCTCGGTGAAGGACCGCGCCTGCGTCGAGCTTCCTATCGGCATTCCGCTTTCCGACATCATCGACGGCCCCTGCGGCGGCATGCGCCTGGGAAAGACCTTCAAGGCCTGCATCCCAGGGGGCGCCTCGACGCAGTTTCTCACCGCTGAGCACCTGAAGGTGCCGATGGATTACGACACCGTTGCCAAGGTCGGCTCCCGGCTCGGCTCCGGCGCGGTCATAGTTTTCGACCAGGACCACTGCCTGGTGGAAGCGACGCTCAACCTGATCACCTTCTTCGCCCGCGAGTCGTGCGGCTGGTGCACCCCGTGCCGGGAGGGGCTTCCCTACGTGAAGGAGATCCTCACCAGGATCGAGACGGGGTACGGCAGGGAAGACGACATCGCCATCCTGCGCGAGCACGTAAAGTACCTGAACTACTCCTTCTGCGCCCTGGCCCCGGGCGCCATGGCACCGCTGGACGGGCTTTTGCGGCACTTCGAGGACGAGGTGCGGGAGCATATCGTGAAGAAGAAGTGCCCGCTGAAGAAATAGGGCGAAAGGACATCAGAGCCATCACATGCCGAAGCTGATCATCGATGACATACCGGTCGAGGTGCCGCCGGGCACCAGCGTGCTGGAAGCCGCCCGCAGCGTCGGGATCACCATCCCGCACTTCTGCTACCACCCGGCGCTCGCCATCGCCGCCGCCTGCCGCCTCTGCGCCGTGAAGCTTCTGGACGGGCCGGTGAAGGGGATCCAGATGTCGTGCTCGCTTCCCGCCCAGGACGGGATGGTGGTCTCAACGACCGACCCCGATGCGCTCAAGATGCGCTCGCTGGTCATCGAATGGCTCATGCTGAACCACCCTCACGACTGTCCGGTCTGCGACGAAGGGGGGGAATGCCTGCTGCAGGACTTCACCATCGCCGGAGGTCACAGCCGCCGCAGGTACTTGGGGAAGAAGCGGACCTTCCAGAACCAGTACCTGGGCGAGCGGATCCACCACGAGATGAACCGCTGCATCGAATGCTACCGCTGCGTGAGGTTCTACCAGGAGTACGCCGGCGGCACCGATTTCGGCGTCACGGGGAGCGCCGGCCGGGTCTATTTCGGCAGGTTCGCCGAAGGGGCGCTGGAGTCACCCTTCTCCGGGAACCTGGTCGACATCTGCCCTACCGGGGTCTTCACCGACAAGACGGGACGCTTCCGGGCGCGCTACTGGGACTACCGGTTCTCCCCTGCCGTCTGCCAGCACTGCTCGGTCGGCTGCAACACCTCGCCGCAGAACTTCCAGCGTGAGCTGATCAAGATCGTGGCGCGCAGGAACGACCAGGTGAACGGCTGGTTCATCTGCGACCGGGGGCGCTTCGACAAGGAATACCTGAACGGCCCGCAACGCCCGCGCGACCCAGAGGTCGACGGCGCCCCCTGCGACTACCGTAATGCCCTGGAGTCTGCGGCGAACCGCATCTCCGAATTCTGCCTGCAAAACGGCGCGGCAAGCCTCGCCTTCTTAGGCTCCGGCCGCCTCTCGCTGGAGGGGTGCCTCGTCCTCTCCGAGCTGGCGCGGGTGGTAGGGGCGCAGGCCTGCTACTTCGCCGAAGCGGGGCCGGCGCAGGGAAGCCTCGCGGCGGTCCGGCTCCTGAACGAGGAAAACGCCGCACGCGTGCGCGACATCGAGAAGGCGGAATGCATAGCCCTCTTCGAGCTGGACCTGATGGAAGAAGGGGCGATGCTCGCGCTTTCTGTGCGCAAGGCTTCGCTTGCCGGGGCGCAGGTTTTCCGCGTGGGAGGGGCGAGGGAGGGTGAAACGCACCCGCTTCCCTTCCGTTACCAGGAGGTGGCGACGCTCGACGAGGTTCCCTTCGAGGGGGGCTCAAAAGGGGTAGTCATCTGCGGCGCCGGAGGGAAGTCCTCCGAGCTTCTCTCCTACCTCGCCTCGAGCGGGGCGAAGCTCGTCATGCTGCAACCGGCGGCGAACGGTTTCGGCGCCTCCCTGGTCGCCCTGGAGCGAAGCACCGCCACCCTCTCCGACCTGGTCGAGTCGGGCCAGGTGAAAGCGGTGGCCTGTTTCGAGGCGGAGCTACCCCCCTGGCTCTTGGAGCGGGTGGAGGTGCTCGCCTGCGCCGACTGGAAACGCGGCGCCGCCGCGGAAAAGGCGTCCGTGTTCCTTCCCACCACCACCTGGGTCGAGTCCGACGGGACCAGCATCAACTACGAGGGGAGAGCGCAGCGCTTCCTTAGCAGCAGGCCGGCCGGGCTTCCGCTCAAGGGGCTGGACTCCAAGTACTACTCGAGCGACACCGAGGCGGCCTCCCTGCACCCGCCCCGCGTGCACCGAAAAGAGATTCCGGGCGGAGCGGAACGGGAGGCCTGGCGGGTCATGGCCGACCTGATCCTGGAACTCGGCGGGGAACCGGTGAACGAGCCGCTCACCGGGAGATGGGGCAAACTGAAGGATCTTGGCCCCGAGGGCGAAGGGGTGCGCATCTACGATCTCCTATCTACGCAGGACTTGTCATGATGACCTTGGACGCCCTGGACATAGCGCTGATGCTGGGGAAGATCGTCGTGCTCTACGCCGTCATCCTCACGCTCGCCGCCTACATGGTGCTGGCGGAGCGGCGCATCCTCGGCTGGATCCAGGACCGCATCGGCCCGAACCGGGTCGGCCCCTTCGGGCTGCTCCAGCCGCTGGCCGACGTCATCAAGATGCTCACCAAGGAGGACATGATCCCCAAGGCCGCCGATCGATTTCTCTTCTCGGTGGCCCCGGCGATGGCGGCGATTCCGGCCATCCTGACCTTCGCCATCATCCCGCTGGGGGCGCCGGAAGTCCTTTTCGGCCGCCAGGTCCACCTGCAGATCGCCGACCTGGACGTAGGGGTGCTGGTGTTTCTCGCCCTCTCCTCCATCGCCGTCTACGGCGTCGCGCTCGGGGGGTGGGCGTCGAACTCCAAATACGCGCTCCTGGGGAGCATCCGCGGGCTCTCCCAGCTGATTTCCTACGAGCTCTCCATGGGGCTTTCGCTGGTCCCAGTGGTGATGCTCGCCAAGTCGCTCAGGCTCTCGGAAATAGTCGACGCGCAGGCGCAGATGCCTTTCATCGTGTACCAGCCTCTGGCCTTCGCCATCTTCCTGGTCAGCATCCTGGCCGAGTGCCGCAGGATCCCGTTCGACCTCCCCGAGGCAGAGGGGGAGCTGGTAGCCGGGTTCCACACCGAGTATTCGGGGATGCGATTCGGCCTTTTCTTCGTCGGCGAGTACATCAACATCATCTCGCTCAGCGCTCTGGCCTCCCTCTTCTTCCTGGGGGGATGGCGCGGACCGCTGCTGCCGCCAATCCTGTGGTTCTTCATCAAGGTCGCGCTCTTCGCTTTCGTCTTCATCTGGGTCAGGGGAACCCTCCCTCGTCTTCGCTACGACCAGCTCATGCACCTGGGCTGGAAGTTCCTGACACCGCTAGCTCTTCTCAACATTCTGGCCACCGGATGGTGGCTGGCTTTACGATAAGAGGCGTTGTACTGGGTAATGTATTCTCACCAAAGGAGGAACTGCGATGACAACAACCGTGGAAGTCGAGTTGGGGGCAGGGTTCAGGGCGCAGGTCGACGCCGTGGACAAAAACGGCCACACCGCGCTTATGGACGCCGCGAAAGCCGGTAACGTCACGGAAGTCAACGACCTGCTGGAACGAGGAGCGAACGTGTCCACGAGAAGCGACAAAGGAAAGACCGCGCTTCATTTCGCCGCGGCTCACGGCAGCGCCGATGTAGTCCGGCTGTTGTTGAGTAACGGCGCGGAAGTCGACGCGCGGGACCGGGACGGCCACACCCCGCTGATGCTGGCAGCGAACTACGGCTGCACTGCAACCTCGCAGCTTCTGGTTGCCAGCGGTGCGGACCCGATGGCCATGTCCTACAGCGGGAGCACGGCGCTCGCCTATGCTGAGAACAATTGCCACAAGCAGACCCTGGACGTACTGTTGAAATCTTTACGGCCCAATTAATCGCCCTCTCCGGCAGACAGCTTGAGCTGTCTGCCGGGCCTCCGCCCCCGCAGGCGCCAAGCGCTCCGGGGGGTGAAATCGATCTTCCCGAGCGGCAGTGCCGCGAACAGGAAAAGATGCCCATTCTGACCGACATAAAAGAGATCCTCTCCGGCCTTTCCATCACCTTCAGCCACATCTGGCGGAAGCCGGTAACCGTGCAGTTCCCCGAGGAGCAAAGGCCGATGCCCCAGCGCTTTCGCGGCAGCATCGTGCTCACCCGGGACCCCGACGGCGCCGAACGCTGCGTCGCCTGCTACCTCTGTTCCGGAGCCTGCCCCGTGGACTGCATCTCCATGGCCGCCGCCGAGGGGGAGAACGGCCGCCGCTACGCCGCCTGGTTCCGCATCAACTTCTCCCGCTGCATCCTGTGCGGCCTGTGCGCCGAGGCGTGCCCGACGCTAGCCATCCAGATGTCGCCGGAGATGTTCCGCTGCAAGCGGGATGTGATGGACATGGTGTACGAGAAGGAGGACCTCCTGATCGACGGCACCGGGAAGGACCCTGAATACAACTACTACAGGCATGCGGGAATCGGCGTGGTGCAGCCGCGGGGGAGCGCCCCCGGCGAGCAGGAACCGACCGACCCGCGCAGCCTGTTGCCGTAACAAATACCACCGGAGCGAAATGGAACGGATCATCTTCTACATACTTGCAGCGGTCACCGTGACAGGGACGCTCTGCGCCATCACGGCAAGGCAGGCGGTACGCGCCATCGTCTACCTGGTGACTTCGTTCTTCGCCCTGGCGCTCATCTTCTACCTCTTGGGCGCGCCCTTCGTCGCCGCCCTCGAGGTCATCATCTATGCGGGCGCCATCATGGTGCTTTTCCTCTTCGTCATCATGATGGTGGAGCTGGCCTCCCCCGAGAAGCTCCCCAAGCCGACGCTTTCCGACTGGTGGCCGGCCCTGGTCCTGGTCCTCGTCGTGGTCGCGTCGCTGACGGTCCTCGTGGCAGGGACAACGCCGCCGGTCCCGGGGGGAGGATCGCACACGGTGCGCCAGTTCTCCAAGGTCCTCTTCACCCGCTACGGCGTCGCCATCGAGCTCGTTTCCATGCAGCTTCTCTTCGCCCTGGTCGGCGCACTTTACCTCGGGAGGCGCAGATGAGCATACCTTTGTACGAAGTGCTGATACTCGCCTCGATCCTTTTCGCCATGGGGCTTGCCTGCGTCGTCGCCTGGCGCGCCAACGTGATCATGATGCTGATCGGCATCGAGATCATGCTGAACGCGGTGATGCTCACCTTCGTCGGTGGCTCCGCCCATTGGGGGGTCGCGGAGGGGCAGGTCTTCTCGCTGATGATCATGGCGCTCACCTCGGCGGAGGTGTCGCTCGCGCTCGCCATGGTCGCCTACCTGCACCGGCGCAAGCAGTCGGTCGACACCGACGACTTCAGCTCGATGAAAGGGTAGGGAAAACCCAAAGGCGGAACACAGAGGTCTCCGAGGTTCACGGAGGTCACTGAGGTTTTTTGGGGGAAAGCAAAGGCTTTTCTCGCAACCGGACAAGGAATATTGATGCAAACCTATCTATCCCTCATGCTTTTGTTACCGCTTCTCGGCGGGGTCTTCTGCGCCCTGGCCGGGCGCAAACTGCCGCGCGTGCTGGTGGAGGCGCTCGCCTGCGCGACGGTATGGGGGAGCTTCGCCTGTGCGGTGCTTTCGGCCGCGGCCTATGGCGCGCCGCAAACGGTGACGCTCACGCAATGGTTCGCCTCCGCGGAACTCCAGATCCCGGTCTCGCTCTACCTCGATCCGCTTTCGCTCTCACTTTGCCTGATGGTCGGCTTCGTCTGCGGCCTGATCCACATCTACTCGGTGTTTTACATGAGAGGCGACGAGGACTACGCACGCTACTTCGCACTCTTGAACCTCTTCGTCTTCGCCATGCTCACCCTCGTCCTGGCTGAAAGCCTGCCGCTCCTCTACCTCGGCTGGGAGGGGGTCGGGTTCTGCTCGTACCTCTTGATCGGCTTCTGGTACCAGGAGAAGGACAACGCCGACGCAGGCAGAAAGGCTTTCATCACCACCCGCATTGGCGACACCGCTCTCATGGTTGCTCTCGCCTGGCTGTTCCAGCTCTTCGGCACTCTCTCGATCTCTCAACTGAACGGCATGGGCTTCCTCATGCCGGGCTCCATCATCACCGCCATCGGCATCCTTTTCCTCATTGCCGCCATGGGCAAATCGGCCCAGGTGCCGCTCATGGTCTGGCTTCCGGACGCAATGGCCGGCCCCACGCCGGTCTCCGCCATGATCCACGCGGCCACAATGGTGACCGCCGGCGTCTACTTGCTGGCGCGCATGCTTCCCCTGATCGGCTCGTCCCCGACGGCCTTGGCCGCCATCGCAATCACCGGCGGGGTCACCGCCTTCTACGGCGCCACCTGCGCCTTGGCGCAGCGTGACCTGAAGCGCGTGCTCGCCTTCTCGACCATCAGCCAGATCGGCTTCATGATGCTCGGAGTCGGCGCGGGAGCCGTCACCGCCGCAACCTTCCACCTGCTGGTGCACGCCTTCTTCAAGGCGCTCCTGTTCCTCGGCGCGGGGTGCGTCATAGCCGCCATGCACCACGAGCAGGACATCTTCAAGATGGGGGGGCTCAGGCGCTCCCTTCCGGTCACTTTCTGGAGCTTTCTCGCCGGAGCCGCCTGCCTGGCCGGGATTCCGCTTACCGGCGGTTTCTTCAGCAAAGACAGCATCCTTCTTGCGGTCTGGAGCAAGGGCGGCATTTTGTACCAATCCCTGTACTTCCTTGCGCTCCTCACCGCGCTCATCACCGCCTACTACACCTTCCGCATGGTCTACCTTGTCTTCGGAGGTTCCTCCAAATCAGCCCATGAGACTACCGGCCTGAAGACCATGCAGGCGGTCCTGATCCCGCTGGCGCTGCTTGCCCTCTTCGGCGGTCTTCTCGACCTCCCCGCTTACCTCGGGGAAGGGTTCCTGGGTCGCCTGTTCGCCGCGGTGCCGGGCGGAAAAACGATAGCGGGCCCGGGCGGGGAAGAAGTTGCACTGCAGGCGATAGCCGGCGCGCTGGCCCTTGCGGGTCTCGTGGCCGCGCACTTCCGGTATGGCCGGGGTAGAGAGCAACGAATCGAGGAGGCGGACGACCAGTCCCCGCTCTTCGTATTCCTTCAGAAGGGGTGGTATTTCGACGCCTTGTACGACATGATCCTTGTCCGCCCTTACCAGGCGCTGTCCAGCGTCCTCTGGCAAAAGGTGGACGAAGGGATGATAGACGGCTCGCTTAACCGGCTGGCCGGCGGCGTTGGCTGGACCGGCACCTGGCTCGGGCGCTGGAGCACCGGCCGCGTCTCCATCTACCTGCTTAGTTTCGCTGCCGGGGTAGCCCTCATGATCGGCTACCTCGCCTGGCTTTTCATCTAACACGGGACCTGCGATGACACCTGATTTCCCGATACTTTCCGTGCTGATTTTCCTGCCGCTTGCAGCTTCGCTGCTCCTTGTGGCGTTGCGCCCTTCGCAGGCACTGGCGCGTGGCTTCGCCCTGGCAGCTGCCCTGGCGGAACTCGCCCTCGCCGCTTTTCCGTTTTTCAGCTCCAGGCTCCCCGCGGCCTACCCTGGCGCCCCCGCCGGGTTCTTCCTGTTCGAGGATCTACCCTGGATCGAGCGTTTCGGCATCCGTTACACGCTCGGCATGGATGGCATCAGCCAGATCATGGTGCTTCTGACCTCGTTCATCACTGTCGTCGCAGTCCTCATCTCCTGGAGACAGATCAAGGAGCGTACGCCTCTTTACTACGCCTTGCTGCTAGCCCTGGAGTGCACGATCCAAGGCGTGTTCCTAAGCCTCGACCTGTTTCTTTTCTACCTTTTCTTCGAGGCGATGCTGATCCCGATCGTGTTCCTGTCCGGTATCTGGGGGAACGGGCGTCCGGTCTATTCCGCCGTCAAGTTCTTCATCTATACCTTCATCGGCTCACTGCTCATGCTGGTTTCCATCATCACGCTCTACCTGATGCACGGAACACAGACCGGCAGCTACACCTTCGCGCTCCCAGCGCTGGTGCAGACCAGCGTTCCCTACGGTCTGGCCCTCTGGCTTTTCGCCGGGTTCCTTGTGGCGTTCGCCGTGAAGATCCCGCTTTTCCCGCTGCACAGCTGGCAGCCGGACGCCTACGCCGACGCCCCCATCGCCGGGACGCTGCTCCTGGCGAGCCTCCTTTCCAAGACCGGCGCCTATGGCCTCATCCGTTTTGCCTTTCCGCTTTTCCCAGAAGCCGCCCGCGCCTTTACACCAGTGCTCTACCTGGCCGCCGTTTTCGTGATCAGCTACGGCGCCTGGATCGCGTTCGCGCAAAAGGACATGAAGCGGCTGGTGGCGTACTCGAGCCTCAGCCACATGGGTTTCATCGTCCTGGGGATCGCCGCCTGGAGCCCGCTCGCGCTGTCCGGGGCGCTTTTGCAGATGGTCAACCATGCCGTCACCACCGGAGCCCTCTTCGTGGTGGTTGGGATGCTGGACGAGCGGAGCGACCAAAGGGAACTCGCCGCCTACGGCGGCATCTGGGGCAAGGTCCCGGCGCTGTCGTTCTTTTTCCTGTTCTTCTGCATGGCCTCCGCCGGGTTGCCGGGGTTGAACAACTTCGTAGGGGAGTTCCTGGTGCTGGTGGGAGCCTTCAAGGTTGCGCCCGCAGCCGCCCTGGGGGCGTTTCTGGGTATCGTGCTGACGCTGGTCTACACCGTCAGGCTGGTTCAGGAGGTGCTGTTCGTCAAAGAGCAAAAGCCGCTTGAGTTGAAAGACCTGAACATGAGAGAAGCCGGCGTACTCGCCGTTCTCGCTCTGGTCGCCGTGTACCTGGGCGTTCACCCGACCCCGGTGCTGGACCTCTGCAAGGCCCCCATCGCGTTATTGGTTTCGAGGTAAAGGCGCTCACCACAGAGGTAACCTCTGTGGTGAGTACTTTTGGAGATTAAATGATCATTCCTGATTTACATACCATCATGCCGATCATCATCACCGGGCTGGGGGCGCTGGTCGTGCTCCTTTGCGGACCGCTGCTCCTTAGCGGCACCACCACCTCGATCGCTGTGGTTACTGCTGCGGCTGCTGGCCTGTGGGCCGTCTTCACCGCCCCCTCTGCCGCGCCCGCGGTGGCCGGACTTACCTTCACCCCGCTGGCGCAGTTCCTGATCCCGCTTTTCTGCGCGGCGGCTCTGCTGACGCTGCTTCTTTCCCACGGCTACAACGAAAACCGCGCCATCAAGGGGGAGGAATACCCGGCGACGGTCCTGTTCGCCCTGTTCGCCCTTTGCGTGCTCCCGTGCGCCTCAAACCTCTTGATCCTCTTCCTGGCTATCGAGTCGGTCTCCTTCGCCTTTTATATCCTCGTTACTATGGACCTGCAGCGGGCCGAGTCTGGCGAGGCAGGGCTGAAATACCTCCTCATGGGAGCGGTCGCCGCCGCCTTCACCGCTTTCGGCTTTGCCCTCATCTTCGCCGGCAGCGGTACGCTGGCCTTGTCCGGCGCCGTGGCGCATGCCGGCAACCGCGCCATCGTCGCCGCCGGGTGGGGCGTGGTGATCATGGGCATGGCATTCAAGCTATCGCTGGTCCCGGCGCACCTCTGGACCCCGGACGTCTACCAGGGGGCTCCCGCACCGGTCGCGGCCTTTCTTTCCACCAGCTCCAAGGTGGCGGCAGCATCTCTATTGCTCATGCTCCTCGCCTTCTCCCCCCCGATGCCGGAGCTTCGCATCCCGCTTCTGCTGCTGTCGCTACTGTCCATGGTGGTGGGAACCCTCGCGGCGCTCCGGCAGCAGAACATCAAGAGGATGCTCGCCTACTCGTCCGTGGCGCACATGGGCTATCTCACCCTCGCGCTTCTCACCGGCACCAGGGACGGCTACGCCGCGCTACTCCTTTACGGCACCATCTACACCGCTATGAACCTGGCCGCTTTCGGGGCCATTGCCTCGCTCTCCCTGGAACAGGAGAGGGACCAGATAACCGACTACGCCGGGCTCGGCTTCAGCGCTCCTTTGCGCGGTGGCGTGCTGGCCCTCGCCATGCTGGCCTTGGCCGGCCTGCCGCCTACAGGCGGCTTCATCGGCAAGTTCTTCATTTTCTATTCCGCCATCAAGGGGGGCGAAACTGCGCTCGCCATCATCGGTATTATGAGCGCCGCGGTCTCCTCCTTTTTCTACCTGAAGGTCGTGGCACAGCTCTACATGCATCGTTCCTCCGACCCAGCTCCCCGCGCCGCTTCCGCTGCCGACGCCGCTGCATTATGCTGCGCGGCGGCTTTCATCCTGGTGCTGGGGGTGTTCCCGGCCCCCCTGATGCGGCTCGTGGATGCTGCGTTGCAGTGAAGCAAATCCCCCCTGCCCCCCTTCGCAAAGGGGGGAACGTCGGTTCTCGTGCAGCGCTTCGTGGGTTGATTATCCGAGTTCCCCAATTCCTCAGAAAATAATGATGCCTGGCTTTTTGCCTGTTGAGCAGCTCGAAACATCCAACCGATAATCAAAAAAATGCCCCGCCGGTTGCTGCCGGAGGGGCTTTTTGCTGCTGCACTCCCGATCCTTGATCAGTTGAGGCTCTCCCTTAAGGTGTCCAGGTACTGCATGTCGAACGACCCTTCCATCTCTCCGTACATGATCTTAAGCGCATTTTCCTTGGAGAGGGCATTGCGATAGGACCGGGTGGTGGTCAGCGCGCTGAAAACGTCGGCTATGGCGGTTATCTTGGAACTTCTCGCGATGTCGTAGCTGGATAGACCGTCCGGGTACCCGTTGCCATTTTCCTTCTCGTGGTGGTGCTTCACGATCCCAAGCGCGACGGGGGTGAAGATCTCCAGGTCCTTCAGCGTGCTGTAGCCATAGACGGGATGCTTCCTCACCTCCATGAACTCGCTCGCGGTCAGCTTGCCGGGCTTGTCCAGGAGTTCCTTCGAGACGTAAACCTTGCCGTAGTCGTGGAACAGGGATCCGATCCCGACATCCATCAGCTCGTCCCGGCTCAGTTCCAGCATCTTCACGTGCAGGGCGATGGAATAGGCGGCGACCTGGACCGAGTGCACGTAGGTGTAGGTGTTGTGATCCACAAGGCTGCTCAGGGCATTGATGACGCCGTCCGAGTTCATCACGTCGTTCAGGATCAGGCTGATCAGGTTGCGGCAGCGGTCGACGTTCTCTCTGATGGCGATGGCGGGACTATCAAAGATCTCCTGGACGTAGTTAATCGATGCCTGGTACAGCATGTTCTGCTTCACCAAGGGCTCGATATTCTCATCGCTGAGCAGCATGGGGAGGTTCGCTTCGACGTACTGGTTGTAGGTGGACATCTCGGCTGCTTTGATGAAAAGCTGGTTGACGTTGTTGTCCAGCAGCCGCTCTTTGTCGTTCTGGGTGAAAGAAAGGTTGGGGTTCTTATAGAGGACATGGTTGTCGCCATGCTTGATGAAGAGAGCGACGCCGGGGAGGGTTTCTGGTACCAGGGACTCCAGCTGGATCATTCTGTACATGCTTGCCCTCCTTGAATATTCGGGTTTACGCGTTGCAGAACATCATGTGATAGAATCCGGGCCGCCTGATTGCCGCCTGATATATTAACGATTTTTAAAACATTGCCCAGTCTACCACGACTTTTCCAGCTTGCCGCCTATCGACCACAGCGCTCACCTCCGTTGTTGCGCATAAAAAAAGGGAGCAACCTTTCGGCTGCCCCCCCGTTTCCGACAATTTAACTCTCTACCAGGTCTCTTCCGGCTCGCCCCACAGGTTGAAGGCGATGTCGTCCAGAAGCTCCGATATCCCCTCCCCGGTCGCAGCCGAGATGGGAAAGACCTTTATCCCCCGCTCCTCGAAGTAGGGAAGGACCTCTTTCAGGTTTTCCTTCACATGCGGGAGGTCGATCTTGTTGATGACCACGGTCTGGCGCTTCTCGGCGAGCTCAGGGTTGAAGAGCGCGAGCTCCCGGTTGATCGCCTCGTACTCGGCGATCGGGTCGCGATCCGGCATCCAGGAAAGGTCGAGCAGGTGCAGCAGTTGCCCGGTCCGCTCCAGGTGCTTGAGGAAACGGTGCCCGAGCCCCGCCCCCTCGCTCGCACCTTCGATCAGGCCGGGGATGTCGGCCATGACGAAGGAACGGTAGTTCTTGTACTGGACCACGCCGAGGCTCGGCTTGAGCGTGGTGAAGTGGTATTCGGCGATTTTCGGGCGGGCGGCGGATATCTTCGCGATCAGCGAGGACTTGCCGACGCTCGGCATGCCCAGCAGGCCCACATCCGCCATCAGCTTCAACTCCATCCGGATCCAGCGCTCCTCCCCCGGCTCGCCGGGCTGCGCGAACTTGGGAGCCTTGTGGGTGGCTGTCTTGAACCGGGCGTTCCCCTGCCCGCCGCGCCCCCCCTTCAGGAGCACGATGGAGGAGTCCGGTTCGGTGAGGTCGGCGAGGATCTCTCCGGTCTCGGCGTCCTTGATCACCGTTCCCTGCGGCACCAGGATCTCCAGGGTATTGCCGTTCGCGCCGTGACGGTCGCTCCCCATGCCGTTCTTGCCGCGGCCGGCTTTCTGGTGCGGGTGCTGGCGCAGGTCGAGCAGCGTGGAGAGGTGCGAGGAAACCTTGACCACCACGTCGCCACCTTTGCCGCCATCGCCGCCGTCGGGACCTCCCAGGGGAATGAACTTCTCCCTGCGGAAGGAGACGCAACCGGCGCCGCCGTCACCGGATTTCACGTTTATCTTAACTTCATCTATAAAACTCATTAACTTTCCTGTGGAAACGGCAAAAGCCCGGACCTTGCGGCTCCGGGCTTTCACACTCTTTTATGCTGCGTTGGCTAGTTGGCCGGGTAAACGGAGACCTTTTTACGGTCTTTGCCCATGCGCTCGAACTTCACCACGCCCTCGATCAGGGCGAACAGGGTGTAGTCCTTGCCAAGGCCGACGTTGTTCCCCGGGTGGATCTTGGTGCCGTGCTGACGGTAGATGATGTTGCCGGCTTTGACGGCTTCGCCGCCAAATTTCTTGCAACCAAGCCTCTGGCCGTCGGAGTCGCGGCCGTTCCTGGAACTGCCGACGCCTTTCTTGTGTGCCATTTTCTGCTCCTTCTGCCGGTAGCTCCCTGTCGATCGAGGGCTCGCCTACCGTCCTGTAAAATATTGCCTAGGCGTTGATCTTCTCGATCTTGAGGATCGTTCTGAGTTGACGGTGCCCATTAAGTTTCCTGGTGTTTTTCCGGCGCTTGGACTTGAAGACCAGAATCTTCTTGTCTTTGCCCTGCTCGACAATCTTGCCGACCACAGAGGCGCTGGGCACTAAAGGTGTTCCGATAACAACCTTATCGCCGCCAACCATCAGGATCTCGGAGAACTCGACGGTATCGCCTACCGCGCCCTCCAATTTTTCGACTTTCAGAAAATCGCCCTCGGAAACTTTGTACTGCTTCCCTCCGGTTTTAACTACTGCGTACATGAACTTCACCACCTTTACCCTGGATTTTCAATTGAGCGGTCAAACTTATCTTGAAAAGTTTTTGGAGTCAAGGCTTTTTTCCGCCTCGGCCGATTTTTCTGTCGGGTCGAACCGAGCGTCAAGCGACCTCGACGAAGATCTCGTCACCCCGAATCTCGACCTGGTACACCTTGAGGATGCACTCCGGATGGTCGGCGCAGGCGCCGGTGGCGAGATCGAAACGGTAGCCGTGCCTCGGGCAGGAGAGCCGCCCGGCCTCCTTGATGAAGGCCCCCTGCAGGGGCGCCCCCTGGTGCGGGCACTCACTCTCGCAGGCGTACACCGTCCCCTTGGTTTTCACCAGGAGCACCTGCACCCCGCCTGCCTCGACCAGCTTCTTGCCAAACTCCGGGACCTCGGACAGCTTCGCAGCAAAGACCATGGAACCTCCTATACGTCGTTCGGTTAAAGTGAGTCCTGTGACAACCCTAGCGTTTCACTATCCCAACGCAGTGGGCCGATTGCTCGGCCTTCTGCCTTGCCTCGTCGCAGTCGGCGCCGAAGGCGAGCGCCACGCCCATGCGACGCCCCTTCCTGGTGTCGGGCTTGCCGAAAAGCCGCAGCTTGCTCCCCGGGATCTCGAGCGCCTTTGCCACACCCTCAAAGGTGACCTGTTCGGCCTGCCCCTCCGCGAGGATGACGTGCGAAGCCGCGCAGCCAAGGCTTTCCACCTTCGGAACCGGCAGCCCCAGGATAGCGCGCACGTGCAGCTCGAACTCGGAGAGGTTCTGGGAGATCATGGTGACCATCCCGGTGTCGTGCGGCCTGGGGGAGACCTCGGAGAACCAGACCTTGTCGCCGGTGACGAAGAACTCGACGCCGAAGATGCCGCGCCCGCCGAGTGCGCCGGTTACCGCCTCTGCTTGGCGCTGCGCTTCGGCGAGCACCGCGGGGACCATCGGGGTGGGCTGCCAGGACTCGTGGTAGTCGCCGTCGATCTGGCGGTGCCCGATCGGTGGGCAGAAGCTGGTGCCGCCTGCATGCCGGACGGTGAGGAGCGTGATCTCGTAGTCGAAGGGGATGAACTGCTCCACGATCACCTTGTCGGAGGCACCGCGCGCCCCCTCCATGGCGTACTTGAAGCAGCGCTCCATCTCGGCCGCGTCGCGCAGTACGCTCTGTCCCTTGCCCGAGGAGCTCATGATCGGCTTCACCACGCAGGGAAGCCCGATGGCGGCCACGGCCTCGCGGAACTCCTCCATGCTGGTCGCGAAACGGTAGGCGGCGGTGGGAAGCCCGAGTTCCTCTGCGGCGAGCCTGCGGATCCCCTCCCGGTTCATGGTGAGGTTCGCGGCGCGCGCGGTAGGGATGACGTTGAACCCTTCCTTTTCCAGCTCCAAAAGGTAAACGGTGTTGATCGCCTCGATCTCGGGGACGATCAGCGACGGGTTCTCCAGACGGACCACCCGGTCAAGCTCTTCGCGGTCCAGCATGTCGATCACGTGGCTTCTGTGCGCGACCTGCATCGCCGGGGCGTCCGCGTAGCGGTCCACGGCTATCACCTCGACCCCCAGCCTCTGGGCCTCAAGGGCCACTTCCTTGCCGAGCTCGCCCGAGCCCAGCAGCATCATCCTCGTCGCACCATCTTTGAGCGGCGTCCCTATCATCGCTTCTCCTGAATCTTTAAATTCTCCCCCACCCTGCCCCTCCCCTCCTGGGGAGGGAAATCCGGGGCCTAGCTTACGGCGACCTCGAACTGCTCCTGGTGGAAGCCGGGCTTGGCGCGGACCGTGATCCGCTTCTTGAAGTTCTTCTCCAACTCCTCCAGCCCGCGCCGCTCCTCGTCGTAAAGGAGGTCGGCCACCTGGGGATGCACGGTGAGCATCACCTTGGTCCCGCGGATGTCCAGCATCTCCCGCCGCAGTTCGCGGAAGATCTCGTGGCAGACCGAGATCTTCGATTTCACGTAACCGCGCCCCTCGCAGTAGGGACAGGGCTCGCACATCATGCGCCCCAGGCTCTCGCGCACCCTCTTGCGGGTCATCTCCACGAGCCCCAGCTCCGAGATCTTCAGGATGTTGGTCTTGGACTTGTCGCTCTTCAGGGCCTCCTCGAGGGCGCCGTAAACCTTCTCACGGTTCACCTCCTTCTCCATGTCGATGAAGTCGATGATGATGATCCCGCCCAGGTTCCTCAAGCGCAGTTGGTAGGCGATCTCCTTCACCGCCTCGAGGTTGGTCTTCAGGATGGTGTCTTCCAGGTTGTGCTTGCCGACGTAGCGCCCGGTATTCACGTCTATCGCGGTCAGCGCCTCTGTCTGCTCGATGATGATGTAGCCGCCGCTCTTGAGCCAGACCTTGCGCCCCAGGGCGCGGCTGATCTCGACCTCCAGCCCGAAGTGGTCGAAGATCGGCTCCTCCTCGTCGTAGAGCTCGATGGAGTACTTCATCTTCGGCATGAAGGTGCTTATGAACTGGACGATCTTGTCGTACTCGGGCTTCGAGTCGACCACGATGCGCTCCACCGACTCGGTCAGGATGTCGCGCACCACCTTCTGGGTCACGTCCAGGTCGGAGTGGATCAGGGTGGGGGCCCCCGCGTTGTCCTTCTTCTTGGCGATCTCGTCCCAGAGCTTGGTCAGGTAGTGCAGGTCAGCCACCAGGTCCTCTTCGCTCTTGCCGTCCGAAACGGTCCTGACGATGAAACCTCCGCCGACCGGCTTGATGCGGTCCACGATCTCCTTCAGACGCTCGCGCTCAGCTTCGTCCTCGATCCTCCTGGAGATGCCGACGTGATCCACGGTCGGCATGTACACCAGGTGGCGCCCCGGAAGCGAGATATGGGCCGTGATGCGCGCTCCCTTGGTCCCGATGGGCTCTTTGGAGATCTGGACCAGGAGTTCCTGTCCCTCCTGCAGCAGCTCCTCGATCGGATGCAGCGGATGCGGCATCGGCTCCTCGCCCTGCTCACCTTCGATGTAGCTGTCGTACTCGTCCATGGCGTCGAAGACGTCCGCCACGTAGAGAAAGGCAGCCTTCTCCAGCCCGATGTCCACGAACGCCGCCTGCATGCCGGGGAGCACCCGGACCACCCTTCCCTTGTAGATGTTGCCGATGATCCCCTTCACCCTGCTCCTCTCGACGTACAGCTCCGCAATGGTGCCGTTTTCGATGAGCGCGATGCGGGTTTCGTGGGAGGTGGTGTTTATGACCAACTCGTTTCCCATGCTAACCCCTTCCTATATTTAAATTTCAAAACATGTGCAAAATCTCGGCATTCCAGGTTCAGTTTCTCCTACCGCAAGGGCTCGGGTTTCCGTGCCTTTGGGTCGAGCGTCGAACCGGGAACGGCTTTTATTCGGTAAAGAGGACTTCCAGCTTCTCCAGCCGGGCCTCTTTCAGCGCCTCGGGCTCCACGCCAAGGATGGCGCAGGCGAACTCCACGGGCTTGCCGCGGCCGACTACCATCTCCAGCGCGTCCCCCTCGACCTTCAACTCGGCCAGTTCGTGGCGCAGGTCGAACTCGGTGGCTTTACCCTTCTTCTCACGCTTGAGCGGCGACGACTCCAGGGCGAGGAACGCGTCTATCTTCGCCTGCAGGTCATGCGCAAGCTCTTCCGGGAGAGTCACCCGGTAGCGCACCTTGTCCATGATTACGGAGAGCGCCGGCGCCCGCAGCGGAATTTCAACCGCCTCCAGCACCCGGACCCCCTCGGGGAGGCTCCGGTTCAGGGCCCGCTCCAGCTCGGCCGCCGTGTAACCGGCGTTGACCTCGAAATCCATGTACTCCGCATAGGAGACGATACCCACCGAGAGCGCCGTGGCGAAGGAGAATTTCGGGTGCGGGTGGAACCCCTGTGAGTAGCGGATCGGTATGCCGGAGCGCCCGACTGCCCTGGTGAACAGGGTGAGCATCTCCAGGTGGCTCAAAAAGCGCATCCGTCCCACCTTCTCGAAGCGGATCCTGATCCGCTGCGCCTCCTCGACCGGTGCCTCGGATGCAGCTTCCGTGGCATAGGTGTCGAAGGGGACGGGGTCATTCAATCTCAGCTTGATCTTGTCGAAATCGCAGACGCCGCAACCGGTGCATTTGTCGAAGCGGCAGTCGGGGGTTGCCTCCTCTTTCAGCGCCGCCGCGCGCTCGGCGAGCAGGAACTCTTTCTTGATGCCGCAGTCGATGTGGTCCCAGGGAAGCGGCTCGTCGGCCTCGCGCCGGCGCAGGTAAAACGAGGCGTCGATGCCGCTCGTTTCGAAGGCCTGCGCCCACTTCAGGCGGTCGAAGTGCTCCCACCAGCCGTCGAAGCGGCAGCCCAGGCGGTGCGCCTCGATGAGCAGGCGCGACAGCCGCCGGTCGCCGCGGGCGAACACCCCTTCCATCCCGGAGAGGGAGGCGTCCTGCCATTTCATGATCAGCTTTTTCTTTTTCAGCTCGCCGCGCAGGTGGCGCTGCTTTTCGACGATCTCTTCCTCGGTGATCTGCGGCTCCCACTGGAAAGGCGTGTGGGGTTTCGGCACGAAGCTGGAGACCGAGACGTTGACGTCCCCACCGTTGCCGGCGAATTTCCCCTGGCGCTTCACCTCGCGGGAGATCTCCACGATGCGGTCCACGTCTTCCATGGTCTCGGTGGGAAGGCCGATCATGAAGTAGAGCTTGATCAGCCGCCAGCCGTTGCTGTAGACGGCGCGGGCGTTCTCCAGGAGCGCCTCCTCGCTGATCCCTTTGTTGATCACCTTTCTAAGCCGCTCGCTCCCCGCCTCGGGGGCCAGGGTGAAACCGGTCTTCCTGACCCGGCGGATCTCCTCGGCCATTTCGGGGCTGAGGCTTCCCACCCGCATGGAGGGGAGAGAAACCGCCTTCTTCTGGGAGGCGTAGCGGTCCATGAGCCCCTTCAAAAGCGGCGTGAGACAGCCATAATCGCCGGTGGAAAGCGACAAGAGCGATACCTCGTCGTAACCGGTGTTCCCCAGGGTCTCCTCGACGATCTCCAGCACCCGCTCCGGACTCCGCTCGCGCACAGGCCGGTAAATATACCCTGCCTGGCAGAACCTGCAACCCCTCGTGCAGCCTCGGGAAATCTCGACGCTCACCCTGTCGTGAACGGTCTTCAGGAAGGGGACTACCGGAGACGTCGGGTAGTAGGCGCTCTCCAGGTCTGCCACGAAGCGCCGCTTTACGCTCCGATACCCCTCCAGAAGCGGGGTGACCTTTTCGATCCTGCCGCCGGCGAGATAGCCGACCTCGAAGAAAGAAGGGACGTAAACCCCCTCGATGCGGGCAAGGCGCTCCAGGAGCACGCTCTTCGGCAGCTTCTCCTCTTTCCAGTTGCGGACGCACTCGGCGATCTCAACTATCGCCTCCTCTCCGTCCCCGATCAGGAAGGCGTCGAAAAAGTCGGCCAGGGGCTCCGGGTTGTAGGCGCAGGGACCGCCCCCGAGAATCAGGGGGTACCCTTCGCTCCGTTCCGAGGCGAGCAGCGGGATTCCGGACAGGTCCAGCATGTTCAGTATGTTGGTGTAGGAGAGCTCGTACTGCAGCGTGAAGCCCACGATGTCGGCCTCGATCAGCGGCAGGCCGCGCTCCAGCGTCACCAGCGGCTTGCCCTGACTCCTGAGCGACTCCTCGAGGTCGGGCCAGGGCGCATAGGCGCGCTCGGGCATGATCCAGGGGACCTGTTTCAGCACTCCGTAGAGAACCTGCAGGCCCAGGTGGCTCATCCCTATTTCATAGACGTCAGGGAAAGCGAGCACGAACTCGAGCGCCCCCTCCCTGCCGGAAACCGTTCCCATCTCCCCGCCCATGTAGCGGGCGGGCTTTTCTACTGACAAAAGTATGTTATTGCTCAAAAAACCCCCAAGTGCGCTTTTCAGCTAAGACCGGGCATGATAACAAATATTCTTCAGCACTGGCAAGGTAATATGCCCCGATGCCGCCGCAAAAGGGGAGATCCGAACCAATTGATACCTCATTTGCGGTACTCATTGGAGGAAATGAGGTTGCATTTTAATGTGCGACAGGAAGCTGTCCAAGTGGAGTTCCTTAAATTCCGGTGCTTTGCATTATAATGAGGATGTGGCACGGTACCTGCTAATGGGTGGAGAGTTGCTTACTTTTCAAAAAGGAGATTCACCATGAAAAAAGTTATTTCCTCCGTAGTTGCTGCTCTCGTTGCTGTTGCTTTCGCTGGCGTTGTTTTCGCTGCTGACGCAGCACCGGCTGCTGCTCCGGCTGCAGAAGTGAAAAAAGAAGAAAAAGCTCCGGCTAAGAAAGCTGCTCCGAAGAAGAAAAAAGCTGCTAAAAAAGCCGCTGCTAAAAAAGAAGTGAAGAAAGAAGAAGCTCCGGCTGCTGCTCCGGCTGCAAAGTAATTTCCTTTTAAAGGAAATTCAGAAGGCCGCATCGCAAGATGCGGCCTTTTTTTATGCCGCTCCCAAACATGGGAAGCACGAAAAAGAAAAGGGGCACCGTTTACTACGGTTGCCCCCTTTATATTTTCTGCTTGCGTACCGCGACGGCTAAGCCGCCACCTGCACCTTATTCTTTCTGCCAGACGTAAGCCGGGTCGAAATAAGGATCGTAAAAGCCGGGATAGGCGAGGAAGAATGTGGCGGTCTCCCCGGCGCCGGCTACGGTGCGCACAACGGTCATGCCGATCCCCTTCAGCGGCCCCACGGTGAGCCCCTTGGCAAAGCCGTCGTCCCTGCAGGTCAGGTAGATCTGCTTGGGGAACTCCATCCACCCAGTGCCGATATTGGCCACGCCGCGCACAAGCTTGTTGGCCATGCCGTCAACCACCTCCTGCGGGGAAGCGCTGTCCACACTGCGGTCATCGGCTTGCACCATCTCTACCGAACCTGCCAGGGCCAGCACCAACAGTGCCATCACCACGACGTACTTGCGCATATAGATCTACTCTCCCTTGTTAACTGCGGGTTCCGCGGGTTCGGCTGGCTCGTCGACGGGCTCCGCTCTCGGTTCGACCCTCTTTGCCCCCCATCCATGCCAGACGTATTCCGGCTGGATCATGGAATCGTAGTAGCCAGGCTGCGGCACTGCAAAGAAAACGGTCTCAGTCAGACCGGTGAAGAGGCGGTAGACAGCCATCCCCATCCCCTTGAGCGGCCCGACCACGTAACCGACAGCACCCCGGTCCCGCACGGTGAGGTACGACTGTTTCGGGATCTCGACGACCGAAGTGGCGACGTTTGTCACCCCACGGACCAGCTTGAACGCCATCTTTTCGGCTATGGCTTCGGGTTGCTGCCCCTCCATCGCGAAAGAAGACGTGGCAAAGAGCATGACCAGCAACAGGGTTATCACGGTCGCCTTGGTGCGCATTTTGGCTCCTCTTCGGGCTACGGGTCGGTAAAAACTCATGTTCTTTTAACATACATGGCTCTCATTGGCAAGAACGGCCTCACGCCGCGACCGACGCCAACGCGGTCGATAACTTCACGACCGGAGGAGTTGTTGGTAGAAGGGGATCGATTTTGGGACAGGTGATCTCCCCTCGCCATCTGGGGGAGGGGTGAGGATGGTACAGTAAAAAAGAAAAGGCGCGACTCGCATGTGAGCCGCGCCTTTTTCTTTTTCAATATCGACTAAACAGTGGTTGGAGCTACTTGCCGTGCTTCTTCTTGAGGTACTCGGCAACCCCTTCGGTGGAAGCCTTCATCGACTCCTCGCCTTCCTGCCAGTTTGCCGGGCAGACCTCGCCACCGTGGGTTTCCACGAACTGCAGCGCATCCAGCATCCTGAGCGCCTCGCCCACGCTCCTGCCCAGCGGCAGGTCGTTGATGACGTTGTGGCGGACGATACCCTTGGTGTCGATCAGGAAGAGCCCGCGCAGGGCGACCGATTCGTTGAACAGGATGCCGTAAGACCTTGCGATCGACTTGTCCAGGTCCTCAACCAGCGGGTACTGGACGTTGCCGATGCCGCCGTTCTCGACCGAGGTGTTCTTCCAGGCAAGATGGGTGTACCTGGAGTCGACGGAAACGCCGATCACCTCGCAGTTCTTCGCCTTGAAGTCCGCCACCCGCTTGTCGAAAGCGAGGATCTCCGAGGGGCAGACGAAGGTGAAGTCGAGCGGGTAGAAAAAGAGCACCACGTACTTGCCACGGTACTTCGAGAGGGTGAGCTCGGCGAACGAGTTGTCAGGCAGCACCGCCTGCGCAGTAAAATCGGGGGCTTCCTTAGTGACCAAGGTTGTAAGACTCATAAGCGCTGTTCTCCTTTGAGTGCTGATTGGAAATCTAATGTGGAGAACTGTACCAGCAGCCACATTGGGTGTCAATCAAAAAAAGGACTAAAAGCATCTTATTTGTCTTTCCACCGCTATCACTCGATAATTTCGCCCCTGATACTGATAGTTACCTCCCTGAAGGGGATCTCCATACCCGACGCCGCCAGGGCCTGTCTGGCCGCCATCACGATGCCGCCGCAGCAGGGAACCTCCATCCTCAACACGGTGATCCCCTTGATGCCGGAGACCTTGAAGAGCTCGGTCAGCTTGTTGAGGTAGGCGTTGTTGTCGTCCAGCTTCGGGCAGCCGACCACCACCGCCTTGCCGGCGAGGAAATCCTGGTGGTAGTTGCCGTAGGCAAAGGGAACACAATCGGCGGTGATGAGGAGTTCGGCGTCCTTGAAGTACGGCGCGGTCACCGGCACCAGGTGCAGTTGCACCGGCCATTGCGCCAGCTGGCTCTGCACCGGGCCTGCGGCGGGGGAGCTTGCAGCAGGAGTGGGGGCGAAGCTTTGCATCCTGGATCCGGGGCAGCCTCCACCACCATGACCGTGCCCATGACCTGCGCCGTGGGCATGTCCGTGTCCCGCGCTGTGGCCGTGCGCCTGCGGCTTGGGTGCAATCCCCTGCGTCTTCAGGTGCTTCTCCACAGCCTCTTCGTCGAACTCATCCGCTTCACGCTCGACGATGGTGATGGCGTCCCGCGGGCAATCGCCCAAGCAGGCCCCCAGTCCGTCGCAGAGGTTGTCGGCGGAGATCTGCGCCTTGCCGTCCACGATCTTAATGGCTCCTTCCGCACAGGAAGGGACACAGAGGCCGCAGCCGTCGCACTTGTCCTGGTCGATGTTAACTATTTTCCTGATCATCCTTTACCCCCAATGTCTCAATTTGTACCTGATTTATAGTCGTGTGTCAGAAGAAGTAGTGCCACAGGAGATCGAGCCTGCCGCGCAGCATGAGACGCTTTCCGGAGTAGGCCATGACCTCTTTGATCTTTGCCCTTTGCACCTTCCCGTAGCAGTGCACGTGGCAATGCTTGCAAGTCGGTTTTGGGTCGAGCGGGCATTTTTCTCTCTTCAGCTTAGCGTAGCTCAGAAGCTCGTCGCACTCAGCACAGAGCTTGCCCTTTTCGCTTTTGTGCTTGCTGCGGCAGTAACAGCTGATGAAGGTCTCCAGGACCCTGATGTCTTTTTCCTGCTTTTGCTTGTTTTCCATGTCTGTCACCATAACAAAGGAGCGTGGATTTCCTCATGACCAAAGTCAAGAGAATAAACATTGCACCCTTTGCCTTTGCAGCTTCTTTGTGCTATTTTCCTTTGAATGAATACCAATATGGAAAAAGTCATCATCCCTCGCGCAGAGCACAGCGTCTCCCGCTCCCAATTGAGCCCCAACGCGGTAAAAACACTCTACAAGCTGAAGGAACAAGGCTTCACCGCCTACCTGGTGGGAGGCGGCGTCCGCGACCTGCTGCTGGGGCGCGAGCCCAAGGATTTTGACGTGGTGACCGACGCCACCCCGGCCCAGCTCAAGAAGATGTTCCGCAACTGCCGGCTGATCGGCCGCCGATTCCGGCTGGCGCACCTGCATTTCCACGATGAGATCATAGAGGTAGCAACATTCCGTTCCATGGTCGATCCTTCAGCCGAAGCCCCAGCCGAGGAAGCCGCTGAAACGCTCTCCGAAGCGGCTCAGGAGCTCCCCCGGGAAGCGGCCGCAGAAGCCGAGCTCCTCGAAGAGGAGCGCGAAGGGCGCCGCCGCCGCGGCCATCACGGCCCCAGCATGCTGAAGAGCGAAGACGGCATGGTGCTCAGGGACAACGTCTTCGGCACCCCGGAGGAGGACGCGGTTCGCCGCGACTTCACCGTGAACGCCCTTTTCTACAACATCGCCGACTTCTCCATCATCGACCACGTAGGCGGTATGGAAGACCTGAAGCAGGGACTGATCCGCACCATCGGCGACCCGCTGGTCCGCTTCACCGAGGACCCGGTCCGCATGATCCGCGCCATCCGCTTCGCCTCCATGCTCGGTTTCAATATCGAGGAGCGTACCGAAGCCGCCATCGAGGAGCTCTGCGGCACCATCAACAAGGCGACCCCGCCGCGGCTCTACGAGGAGGTGCTGAAACTCCTCCTTCTTGGGGCCGGCGAGAGGACCTACCAGATGATGCGCCACAGCGGGCTCTTCGCGCCGCTCTTCCCCCATTTCGACGCCTGGCTGGAGCGTGAGTCCGAAGGGTATCCCCATGCCAGGGTGAGCAAGGGGCTGGAATGGGTGGACGAGCTGATCGGGCAGGACGAGCCGGTCTCACAGCCGCTGCTCATCGCGCTCGTTTTCGGCGAGTACCTTGAGGAAAAGATGGCAGGCTTCCGGGAGACAGGGCTGCCGCCGCAGCAGGCGGCCGATGCCGCCGTAGCCGCTTTTGCCGGGGAGCTGAGCCCCACCGTGACCGTTCCTAACCGGGTACTGGTCGCCGTGCGGGACATCCTTTCCCTGCAGCTCCGCTTCCAGAAGACCCCGGGGAGGAACGGTCGCGGCGTGATCGGCAGGCCTTCCTTTCTGGACGCACTGCAGTACCTGCGTTTCATGGAAAAACTCACCCCGCCGAAGAAGTCGCTTGCCGACTGGTGGGAGCGCTACGCGCTGCAGCAGACGGCGGGGCTGCCAGCGGCAGACGTCGCGGCTCCAGGCGAGGGGGAGAAAGCCCCAGCGAAGAAAAGGCGCAGGAGGCGGAGGCGGAGAAAGCCCGCCCCGATGCCGACGGAATAATCAGAGCTGTCCAAAACGAAGCCCCCTCATGCGCCAGTCGCGAGGGGGCTTTTGTTGTCAATTGTCCATCGTCAATTGTCAATTGCTTCTCGGGTTTGCGTCAATTGCTTTTCAGGATTTCCTTGACCTCCAGCCGCTTGATCTTGTCCCTGAGTTCCGCCGCCCTCTCGAATTCCTGGGCCTTCGCCGCCGCCAGCATCTCCTTTCTCAGCCTCTTCAGCGTCTTCTCCAGCTCCTTGACGCTCACGAACTCCTCAGCCGAGGCCGGCACCGTGACCCAGTCCTTCTCCTCGGGCGCCTGCAGCACGTTCCCGATCAGCCGCCGCACGCTCTCCGGAGTTATGCAGTGCTCCTCGTTGTAGGCGGTCTGGAGCGCTCGCCTCCTCAGGGTCTCGTCGATCGCCGCCTGCATGGAGCCGGTCACCTTGTCCGCATACATGAGCACGCGCCCCGACACGTTCCTCGCCGCGCGCCCGCAGGTCTGGATCAGCGACCTGGTGGAGCGGAGGAAGCCTTCCTTGTCCGCATCGAGGATCGCCACCAGCGAGACCTCAGGGAGGTCGAGCCCTTCCCTGAGCAGGTTGATCCCGACCAGCAGGTCGAACTCGCCAAGCCTTAAGTCCCTGAGGATCTCCATGCGCTGGAAGGTGTCGATGTCGGAGTGGAGGTAACGGACGCGGATCCCGAGCTCACGGTAGTAGTCGGTGAGCTCCTCGGCCATGCGCTTGGTGAGGGTGGTGACCAGCACCCTTTCTCCCCTGGCCGCCGTCTCGCGCGCCTCGTGCAGCAGGTCGTCCACCTGCCCTGCGGCAGGGCGCACCTCGATCGCCGGGTCGATGAGGCCGGTGGGGCGGATCAGCTGCTCGACCACCACCCCTTCAGCCTGCTTCAACTCGTAGTCCGCCGGGGTTGCGGAAACGTAGATGGTCTGGTGCAGCTTCTTCTGGAACTCCTGGAAGGTGAGCGGACGGTTGTCAAGTGCTGAGGGGAGCCTGAAGCCGTAGTTGACCAGGGTCTCCTTGCGGCTGCGGTCGCCGCGGTACATCCCTCCCACCTGGGAAACCGTGATGTGGGACTCGTCGATCACCAGCAGGAAGTCCTTGGGAAAGTAGTCGATCAGCGTGTAGGGGGGCTCCCCAGCGGCACGGCCGTCGAAGTGGCGCGAGTAGTTCTCGATCCCCTGGCAAAATCCCATCTCTTCCATCATCTCGATGTCGAAGAAGGTCCTCTGCTCGATGCGCTGCGCCTCGAGGAGCAAGTTCTGCGACTTGAAGTAGCGGATCCGCTCCTCCAACTCGAGCCGGATCTGCTCCACGGCCCGCTCCAGGGTCTGCCGGCTGGCGACGTAGTGGGAGGCGGGGTAGATGGCGCAGCGGGAAAGCTTTTGCAGCTGCACCCCGCGCAGGGGGTCTATCTCGGAGATGGCGTCGACCGTATCCCCGAAGAACTCGATCCTGAGCGCACGCTCGTCGTCGTGGGCCGGGAAGACCTCGACCGTGTCACCCCGGACCCGGAAGGAGCCGCGGTGGAAATCGACGTCGTTTCTCTGGTACTGGATCGCCACCAGCCGCTGCAAAAGCTCGTCGCGCCCCACCTCGTCCCCTTCCCGAAAGCGGATCTGCATCTCCTGGTACGATTCGGGCGAGCCTATGCCGTAGATGCAGGAAACCGAGGCGACGATGATTACGTCGCGGCGGGTCAAGAGGCTCCTGGTGGCGGAGTGGCGGAACTTGTCGATCTCGTCGTTGATCGAGGAGTCCTTCTCGATGAAGGTGTCGGAGGAGGGGATGTAGGCTTCCGGCTGGTAGTAGTCGTAGTAGGAGACGAAATATTCTACGGCGTTGTTCGGGAAGAGTTCCTTGAACTCGCCGTAGAGTTGGGCGGCCAGCGTCTTGTTGGGCGCAAGCACCAGGGTTGGGCAGTTGCAGCGCGCGATGACCTGGGCCATGGTGAAGGTCTTCCCCGACCCAGTGACGCCCAGGAGCACTTGGTGCGGGTCCCCCCTCAGCACCCCTTCGGCCAGTTCCCCAATCGCCCTGGGCTGATCGCCGCGGGGCTCGAAGCTCGTTATCAGTTCGAATTTGTCCATGCCGGGAATATTAGCAGGCCTCGGCGCGCCTTGGCAACAGGGTGATCAGGCGGCTGCGCAATTTCTCTGCGGCGGGAGCTGGTTGACGCTCAACCAGTAGTTCATCACCTGCTTCATGTTGTCGCAGAACTGGCCGTAGTCGACGGGTTTCCGGATGTAGCTGTTTGCCCCCAGGCGGTAGCTGTCCAGTATGTCCTGTTCCTCGGTGGAGGAGGTGAAGACGATGACGGGGATGGAGCGGGTCCTGCCGTCCTCGCGCATGCGCCTGAGCACCTCCAGGCCGTTCACCTTGGGGAGCTTGAGATCGAGGAGCACGAGGAGCGGGTTTGCCAGGGTATCCCTCTCGGAGTGGCCGCCGGTTGCGAAGAGGTAATCGAGCGCCTCTGCGCCGTCGCGCGCAACCACGATGCCATGCGGCATGTGCTTTCGCACCGCCCGCAGGGTCAGAGCCTCGTCGTCAGGGTTGTCTTCGACCAAAAGGATCGTCTTATTCATCGTGTTTCTCCTTACTTACAGCATTAACAGCAATAAGCATATAACAAATTAAAAATATTAACGCAATATTTTTAATAATCTTCCTCTAAACTTGATTTTAATCCCGCCTTGATTTTTTGAAGCGCCAATGCCATACTGCAGCATCTTCAGCTATCTGAAAGGGAGGAAGCCTATGTTTGGATTCGGCATGCCGGAGCTCATAATAATATTGGTGATCGTGCTGGTCGTCTTCGGTGCCGGACGTCTCCCGGAAATCGGTGGGGCGCTGGGCAAGAGCATCAGGAACTTCAAGAAAGCTTCCAGCGGCAAGGAAGAGATCGAGATAAAAGCCGGACGCCCCGACGACGACAAGAAGCAGAACTGAGCCCGGAGCTCCCGGCGACGATCAAAGGTCCCCCTGCACAGGGGGACCTTTTTTATTTTCAGCGGCACGGCAAGCCGCACGGCAGCAGCCAAGAGCAAGACGCATGGCGGAAAAATCAGCCACAAGGACGGCCCAAGCGCCTGCTGGCGCTGAATTATCGTCGACCTTTTGTTGGAGGGGACGTCCTCGCCGGGCAGTCGTGGCGCAGGCCCAGGAGGAGCTTGTAAGGGCTTTACGATCTCGGGAAGCGGTCCCTCTAGAAGTGCAGACGGGAGAAGGGGGCAAAAGGAGAGCACCAGGCGACAAGGAGGCCGCACTGGCGGAACTGAAGCCCCATCTGGTACACGAGCAGCTAAACTTCCTATTGCCTGGGGTTCAGCCCCAGGTCTTCCGATAACCAGAACCTAAGGATATCAGGGTTCAACGGTTTCGGGAGCACCGCCAGCACCCCCAGATTTCTGCACTCCTCCAGATCTTTCGGGTCTTCCGAGGAGGAGAGGGCGAAGACCTTCAGCCTCTTGGTCCGCTCGTCACTACGGATCCTCTGCAGCACGCCGACACCATCGATCTTGGGCAGCTTCATGTCGAGGAGCACGAAATCAGGCTCGTTATGCGTGTTTCCCTCCGTGGCCTCTCCCAACAGGATACCTAGCGCCTCAGCACCGTCGCGCGCGACAGCGACGTTGCTGTACCCCGCTTTCCTCAGGGCACGCAGTGCAAGTTCTTCGCAATTGCTGTTATCCTCTACGAGCAAAATCTCAGCGTCTTGCATAAGGGCCTCCACAAACTGCGGTTCTCGGTCTCACTGCCTGTCTGCATCTGAAGGAACTCTGCCGCCGATATGTTGCAAGTGGCAGAACTACTCAGGAACCGTGTTGTGTATGTCATAGCGCTTTTGCTTCTCTCTACCGGTCAGAAAGCTCTGCCAGGGCTCAGGAGTTACCCGAAAGCTGGAGAGCTGTTTATCACTGTTTGGCAACGTTCTTCTGAGTACGCGATAATTTTATAACATACATTAACATATACACAAGCATTCTTTTTAACTGTCATAAAAAAAGGCGGCAGCACACCGGAGAGCTGTCCCGATGCGCTGCCGCCTCTTTGACTGCATTTTGCCCCCTACCCCTCTACCGGGGTTCCCCGGGAGGACTTCCGACCCTCCCGCTTGTTTCTTTGGAACTGCAGCGCGATCTCGTGCTGCTGCTCTTTCCCCAGTGCTTTTCTGGCCAGCTTGAACACCTCGCGCTCTTCTTCCTGCATGTGATGCTCGACGATCTCGTTCAGGACCTGCAGCTTCGCCCTCCAACGCTCGTCATCGACGGCGAGCGCCTGGAAGGAGCCGAGCATGGTCTTTGCGACCTGGTGCTCCTCGAACGCCTGCAGCACCTTGTCGCGCATCTCCTCGTTCTGCTCCAGCACGCTGTAGAAGAAACGCTCCTCGCCTTCCATGTGAATTTCCAGTTCCTCTTCCAACTGGGCGAACAGCTTCTGCAGCGTGGAGATTTCCTTGCGGCCGGCTTTTTGCGCCTTGTCGAACAGGTACCGGGCCTTCTCATGATCCTGCTTCAGCACGTCAAAGATGGTAAGTTCCGCCGACTTGCCGTGCGATTCGCTGCTTGATTTGCTGGTTGGCATCTCCTATCCTCCTGTTATTTGCCTAAGCCGCCGGCATTTCCTCCCGCGCCTTGTGGAGCCTCACCTTCCCTGGCGAGGCCCCCTCCCCGCTGCAAGGGAGGGACGCGAAGCAGGTTCAGGGCATGGCGTCAGGCGCTCCCCCTCGGCTTGGGCTTGTCGGAGCTCGCGAAATCTGCCTTTGCCTCTCCTTCGGAGCCGATGTCGCCTGCGCCGGTCTGTCTCAGGATGTCCATGGCGCGTTTTTTCCAGTCGGCGTTGTCGCAGTGTACCGAGAGGAGGATGCCCCCTTCCTTGACCCGCCCTTCGTAGCGCTTCGCCTCATACTCCGGGATCCCCATCCCCACGAGCGCACCGGCAATGCCGCCGATCACCCCACCTGCGCCAACGCCGGCGAGCGCTGCCACTATCGGGCCCGCCGCGATGAAGGGGCCTACGCCGGGGATCGCCAAGGCGCCGATGCCGGTGAGCCACCCGAGTGCCCCGCCGATGACCGCACCGGTTCCAGCCCCAGCACTCGACCCCTCGGGGACCTTGGTGTGCTTTTCGTGAGCGAAGTCCTTGGTGCCGACGTTCTCTGAGAAAAGGACAGAGATGTCGGTGTTGCGGAAATCCGCCGCCCTCAGCGCGTCGACGGCGTTTTCCACGCTCTCCCTGCTGCGATAGACACCGAATACTGCGATGTTTTTTGCCATGACAGCCTCCTTTTAGCTTTTCTTGCTGGTTATGGTGCCTGCTACTTCTTCTTCGGAGGTTCCGGCACCTTGGCCCCTTTTTCACGTGCCTCCGACAGTCCGATTGCCACGGCCTGCTTGCGGTCGGTCACCTTCTTGCCGCTGCCGCTTTTCAATTCGCCCTTTTTGTATTTGTCCATCACTTCATGCACCGTTTCCTGGGCTTTCTTCCCGTACTTAGGCATGTGGCCTCCCCGTATCCCGTAGTTCCCGCGCCAGACGGCCGCGGCTAGATCCGCTCCATGAAAACCAGGAGCAGCAGGATCAGAATCAGCAGCAGCACGTTTCTCATAGCCACCTCCTTTACCTTTGCGGCGTCCTTATCTAGCGCTTTTTACCGAGCGCCGTAACATCCCTCTCGAAGGTGGGGAGGATCGCTTTGAAGAAGGCGTTGCGCACAAGCTGCACCACGATCTGCCAAGTGCTGGTCTGCGGGTTTTTCAGAGGGCCGGAGATGTCGGCCTTGGTCGCCACCTGCTCCCGCGGCTTGTTTTCCAGAAGCTTCGCTATACCCCCGATCAGGATCTCCTGCACCTGCTTGAAGAACCCCTTGTTCTTGTCCTGGCGCCGGTCGTAGACCTTCATGTCCTTGAAAAAGGGCTTGATGTACCCGTCAACCCTCTCGTTTTTTACGTGCAGCTCGGTCACCAGCGAAAAAGTCCCGGCGGTGACGTCGAAATCCCCGTAGCTGCGGAGCAGGTCGTTCAGGGAGGTGAGCTGTGTGTTGGTGATCTTCAGGTAGAGGTCGAAGTCCGGCCCGTTCTTCTCGGGGCGGAAGTCTCCGGAGGCTTCTGTCGCGCCGCTTCCCATGAACTTACCGGTCAGTTTAGCCTTCGCGGGACCGCGCGAGAACTGGTTGGAGAAGTTGCTCAGGCTGAAATCGGTGTCGGCAAGAAAGATCCGGAACTTCCTGCCGCCGGCGTTGTACATCATGCCGAGGTTGGAGCGGACCAGGTCGAACTTATCGATGCTCAGCACCAGGTCCGGCTTGTTGCTCACCTCTTTCGCCGCCTTTTTTACCTTTTCCGCCCTTCTTTTCTCCGCCTCCGCCGTCTTCTCCGAGTGCAGGTAGGTCATGGTGACCCCGCTGATCGCCAGCTTCTTCAGGCGCGCGGTCTGCACCTTGCGTCCGTACTCGATGTCGCCGTTGCCGCTCAGCACCCCGCCTTTGACCGACATGTTGTAGCGGGCCAGCACCGGCTGGAAGTAGTCGAGCGGCACCTTTTCCAGTTTCAGGTCCGCCTTCACTGCGGGGGTCGGCTCGGCCAGGAAGTTGGCCTTGCCGTCCACTGTCCCGTGGCCGGTCTTGAAGATGTCGGTCTCCAGATGGAAGGAAGATGGATAGACCTTGTCCGGCAGGTGGATGTTGCGGATGTTGTTAGCCTCAAGGTCCAGGTTGCTGAGCACGATGGGGTGCTTAGCATCCTGGTCGATATAGGTGAGGCTCGCGTCGTTGATGCTAAGGTGGTTGATCTTCAAGGGGTAGATCGCCTCCACCGCCTGTTGCCACCCCTTTTCCTTGATGGGAACCTTGCTCTGCGCCTCGGCTTTCAGCTGGGTCAGGTTGATGTGGATCTTCGGGTCGTCGAGCCTCATCTCGCCGACCAGCTTCCCGGCGAGTATCTCGCGCCAGTGGACGCTGGCCCGCAGGTACGGGAATTGGGCCACCGGAGGCTCCGGGTGCGCCTGCTGCGATACGGTGAGCCCCTTGAGCGTTATGGAGAGCCCGATCAGGCTGAAATGTAGCTTGGGAAGACGGACAGAATACCCCTTGAGGCTCTGGTTCATCTTCTTCTCCGTGATGCGCCGCAGCGGTTCGTCGATGAAGAAGCTGGCGATGAACACGACGACGATGAGCGCGACGATGATGCCCGCTATCCAGAGCAGCGGCTTCGCGCTCAACAGCTTCCTACCGGCGCCGGGCGCTTTGTTCCCGCTTTCTTCATCCATGTTTATCTCCAGGGACAGTGCCGCTCCCTGCCATTTAAAGATTAAATGCCGCTAACAAATGTAGGCGGTCACTTTGCTTTGTCAATGCTCGCGGGCGCTTTTACTGCCGATCCCGACGGCAGAAAAACTAGGCAGGCACTGAACTTTGTGCCGTGCCCTTTGCGAATGCTTCATGAATAGCACCGCCCCGGGCAGAAGAGCAGGCAAACGGTGAGCGCGGCGCGCCTTTCATGGTAAAATTCCCCCTGTTTCTGCTAATCCGTCATATGAGAACCTGCGCCGTCCCCAGGCTGGAGAGTACGGCAAGGTGAGGAGGTGAGACATGAAAGCGATGTGGTCCGGTTCGATCAGCTTCGGGCTGGTGAACATACCGGTGAAGCTTTACAGCGGCTCCCAGAGCAACACTCTCGATCTGGACATGTTGCGCAAGAGTGATCTCTGCCCCATCAAGTACCTGAGGGTCTGCAAGAACGACAACCAGGAGGTCCCCTACGAGGAGATCGTGAAGGGGTATGAGTACAGCGACGGCGAGTACATCGTCTTGACCGACCAGGACTTCGAGAACGCAAGCCTGGAGAAGACGCACCTCATCGACATAGTCGATTTCATCGACGAGCGGGAGATCGACACCAGGTTTTTCGAGAAGCCGTACTACCTGGAGCCCGAGAAGACCGGTCCCAAGGCGTATGCCCTTTTGAGGGAGGCGCTGAAGCGCTCGGGTAAGGTGGGTGTGGCGCATTACGTGCTCAGGAACCGGGGGAGCATCGGGATCCTGAGGCCCCTGGACAAGGTGCTGGTGCTGAACCAGATCAGGTACGCCGAAGAGGTGCGGGACGCGGCCGACCTGAAACTCCCCGGGGACGAGAACCTGCGCGAGCAGGAGGTGGCGCTGGCGCTTTCCCTCATCGATCAGCTGACGGTTAAATTCGACCCGGAAAAATACAAGGACCAGTACGTTGACGACCTTAAGCGGATCATCGAGGAAAAGGCCCAGGGAAGGATGCCCGCGCCCCAGGCGAAACAGCCTCCTCCGCCGAAGGTCGCCGACATGATGGCGCTTTTGAAGGAGAGCATAAAACAGAAAAGGAAGGAGGCGGCCTAGAGCCGCCCAAGGGGGACGGGCCAGTTTTTCCAAAACCGGCTTGTCCCCTTTTTCACAGCTTATCCCGCATCCCGACGCTCCCCCACCCCACCTCTTCCTCCCGTCCAAAATCCCCCGAATCTGTTGCAATCCAAAGTCGCTGTGTTAGCTTATTTGAATTCTTAAAAGACCCTAATAAAAAATAGCACTACCGCTTCTAAGGAGGATAAGCATGGAAACCAGCGCAACCGAGCAGGGCCGCGCGTACCGCGGCCAGGCGCACCAGAGGGTTAACGTCGGACCGGCGGAGCGCAAGGCGTCGCTTGCAGGAGGCGCGGCTCTGGCGCTCTCCGGACTTTGGAGCATCGGCAGGAGGAACTACCTCTCCGGCCTCGCCATGATCGCAAGCGGAGGGATGCTCCTTTACCGGGGGCAAACCGGGCACTGCAGCCTGTACGAAGCCATGGGGGTGGACACCGTGCACACACAAGAGTCGGGGCTGCGCATTGAGAAGGTGGTGACCATAGGCCTGCCGCCGCACCAGGTCTACGAGTTCTGGCGCCGACTGGAGAACCTGCCGCGTTTCATGAAGCACCTCGCGTCGGTGCAGGTCACCGGCGAGCGGACCTCACACTGGAAAGCGGTCGGCCCCGGCGGGCTCAGCACGGAATGGGACGCGGAGATGATGGAGGACACCCCGGGACAGCAGATCAGCTGGCACTCGGTGGGAAGCGCGGAGATCCCGAACAAGGGGACGGTCGAGTTCAAGGAGGCCCCCGGCAACCGCGGCACCGAGGTAAGGGTGATCATCGACTACTACCCCCCCGGCGGCACCGCGGGAAGGGCCGCAGCGAGGATCGCCCATGGGCTGAACGCCCAGCAGCTGGAGGAGGATCTCAAGCGCCTGAAGCAGATCCTCGAGGTGGGCGAGGAGACGACCGCCAGGCGGACAGCAGGCTAACTCTGGGCCGGACGCCCCGGAACCTGGGCGCGACAAGGAGGAGATATGAGGGCAGTATGCTGGCATGGCAAGCAGGACGTGCGGGTGGACACAGTGCCAGACCCGGAGATCGTGCAGAAGGGCGACGTCATCGTCAAGGTCGCCCTCACCTGCATCTGCGGTTCCGATCTGCACCTTTACAACGGCTACGTCCCGACCATGAAGAAGGGTGACATCCTGGGGCACGAGTTCGTGGGCGAGATCGTCGCCGCAGGTCCCGCCGTCACCCGCTTCAGGGTCGGCGACCGGGTGATAGTCCCTTTTCCCATCAGCTGCGGCGCTTGCTGGTACTGCAAGCACGAGCTCTGGTCGCTTTGCGACAACTCGAACCCCAATTCCTGGATGATGGAGCATATCTACGGCGACACCGGCGGCGGGATCTTCGGCTATTCCCATCTCTACGGGGGGTATGCCGGCGGTCAGGCCGAGTACGTCCGGGTTCCCTTCGCCGACGTGGGGCTCGAGAAGATACCGGACGGGATACCGTACGAGCAGGTGGTGCTGTTAACGGACATCATGCCCACCGGTTACCAGGCCGCGGTCTACTGCAACATCAATCCGGGCGACACAGTCGCCGTCTGGGGGTGCGGTCCTGTGGGGCTTCTGGCCATGAAATCGGCCAAGCTTCTCGGGGCCGAGCGGGTGATCGGGATTGACCGCTTCCCCGACCGCCTGCAGATGGCGCACAACCAGTGCCAGGCCGAGGTACTCAACTACGAGGAGGTGGACGTGGCCGAGCAGCTGCAGAACATGACCGGCGGCCGCGGCCCCGACTCCTGCATCGACGCGGTGGGGCTCGAAGCGCGCGGCACCGGCATCGAGGACGTCTACGATCTGGTGAAGCAGACACTCAGGCTGGAGACCGACCGGGCCTCGGCGCTGCGCCAGCTGGTGAAGGCGTGCCGCAAGGGGGGCACCCTTTCCATCACGGGGGTCTACAGCGGCTTCATCGACAAGTTCCCGATGGGAGCCATCTTCGCCAAGGGGCTCACACTGCGGGGAGGGCAGGCCCACGTGCACAAGTACCTCCCGCACCTGGTAAAGCTGGTTGCCGAGCAGCAGATCGATCCCTCATCCATCATCACTCACAGGATGTCGCTCGAGGACGCGCCGGAGGGGTACCGCACCTTCGTGAAGAAGCAGGACTCCTGCATTAAGATCGTGCTGAAACCGGAGCACGCCGCACCGAAGAGCGAACCCGCCTCCGCGTGACCACGCGCCGGCCGCAGTCCAAAGGAGATACCAGATGCCGACCGAGGAAGAAAAGAAGTTCCCGCCGCAGCGCCAGGCGCAACCGGGAAAAGAAGCCGAGATGACACCCAGGCCGCAAAGCGGCGAGTTCGAATACCGTGGGTCCGGTAAGCTGCAGGGGAAAACCGCCCTCATCACAGGCGGCGACAGCGGCATCGGCCGGGCCGTAGCCATCGCCTTCGCCCGCGAGGGGGCCAACATCGCCTTCTGCTACCTGGAGGAAGACCAGGACGCGAAAGAGACCCGCGACATCGTGGAGCGCGAGGGGGTGCGCTGCCTCGCCTTCAAGGGGGACGTGGGGCAGGAACAGTTCTGCCTCGACATCGTCAACAAGACGGTGGGGGCCTTCGGCAAGCTGGACCTTTTGGTGAACAACGCGGCCGAACAGCATTACCGGGAGAGCATAGAAGAGATCTCCTCCGAGCAGTTGGAGCGGACCTTCAGGACCAATATATTCGCGCAGTTCTACCTGGTGAAGGCAGCGCTCAGGCACCTGCGGGAGGGCTCCCGGATCATCAACACCACCTCAGTCACCGCCTACAAGGGAAACCCCAATCTCATCGATTACTCCTCCACCAAGGGGGCCATAGTCGCCTTCACCCGCTCGCTCGCCCTGTCGCTGGCCGAGAAGGGGATCCTGGTGAACGCCGTGGCGCCCGGTCCCATCTGGACCCCACTCATCCCCGGAACCTTCCCGGAGGAGAAGACGGAGCAGTTCGGCGGCAACGTGCTTTTGAAGCGGGCGGGGCAACCGGTGGAAGTGGCCCACAGCTATGTCTTCCTCGCCTCCGAAGGGGGCTCCTACATGACCGGCCAAGTTTTGCATCCAAACGGCGGGACCATCGTAGGAGGGTAGCTAACCCTTGCCCCGCAAGGTGGCAGGGTGACCTCATCAAGGAGTCGACCATGTTCTCACTGCGCAGATACTTCAAGCTGGGCGATACGAGCTACGAGGAACTGGCAAAAAGGGCCTACAAGAAGTTCTCGGAGGAGGACTGCCCGGAGCACGCCGCCGCCATGGCTTATTACTTCCTGTTCGCCTCCTTTCCCTTCCTCCTCTTTCTGACCACGCTTATCGCGTACCTGCCGGTCCCGCACCTTCTGGACTACGTGCTGGACAACGCCTCCAGATTCCTTCCCGGCGAAACCTTCGCGCTGATCAAGGACAACATCCAGGCCCTTTTCACCAACAAGAAGCAGGGGCTCCTCTCCACGGGGATCGTGCTCGCGCTCTGGGCCTCCTCCAACGCCATCGTCTCCGTCATGGACGCCATGAACAACCTCTACGACGTCAAGGAAGGGCGCCCCTTCTGGAAGGTGCGCCTGATCGCCATCGGGCTGGTCGTCGGCCTGTCGTTGCTGTTCCTGCTGGCGATGGCGGCGCTCATGTTCGGCAACCAGATCGGCGACTATGTGGCCGGCCTCATCCACTTCGGCGGGGCGTTCAAGTTTGTCTGGTTCGCAGCCCTGGTGCCGATCACCCTGTTCGTCCTCATACTCGCCATCGCCGTCATTTACTATTTCACCCCCGACGTGGAGCACCAGTGGGTCTGGATCAGCCCCGGCGCAGTGATCGCCATCCCGAGCTGGATCGTGATGTCCCTCGCTTTCTCCTACTACATCAACAACTTCGGGTCCTACGACAAGACCTACGGCAGTATCGGCGCGGTGATCGTGCTGCTGCTCTGGCTTTACCTGACCGGGCTCATCATCCTGGCCGGCGCGGTCATCAACTCCGTCATCGAGCACAGCTCCGCGGAGGGGAAGAAGCCGGGAGAGAAGGTGGCGGGAGAGGTGAGCGCGCCCCGCGAGGACGTGAACGAGGAGATGAAGGAAGAAAAAGACAAGAAGCGCAGTTAAAAAGTAAAAAGGGAAATGGCTGTTTTTAGAAAAGCTGGATAATTTCGTCGACTATGCCGGAGCGGAAAGATCTGCGTGCACCGGCGGCTAAGGGGTTCCCTCTCCCGGAGGGGGAGGGTCAGGGAGGGGAAAATTCATCGCAGACCGCTCAATCGGTCCGGTCGGAGCTGAGATAGGCCCGCGCCTTGGGTAGGCTTTCCGGGAAGGTCTCCAGCATGAAATGAAGCAGCTTCTCCCGCACCTCGCAGCGCAGGTCCCAGACGGAAGGGGCATCGGGCGCGCTCATCAGGGCGCGCAGCTCCATGCTCCTCTCCGTAGCGTTCGTCACCTGCAGGCTCCAGACCCGCCCATCCCACTTCTTGGATGCCAACAGTATCTCGTGCAGTTGCTGCCGCACCCGCTCCACCGGAAGCGAGAAGTCCGCCTGGAAGAAGACCGTCCCCAAGAGCTCCGAGGAGTGCCGAGTCCAGTTCTGGAACGGCTTCTCCAGGAAGTAGGTCACCGGAACCAGGAGCCTGCGCTGGTCCCAGATCTTAACCACCACGTAGGTGAGCGTTATCTCCTCGATGTTTCCGTACTCCCCCTCGACCAGCACCACGTCGTTGATCCGGATCGGCTGGGTGACCGCGATCTGCAGACCGGCGAAAAGGGTGGCGATGCTGCGCTGGGCGGCAAACCCGACCGTGACGCCGACGATTCCCGCCGAAGCCAGGATGCTCATGCCGAGGCTGCGGATGGTGGCGAAGGTCATCAGCATCGCTGCAAGCGCCACCACCACGACGATCACCACCACGACCCGGACCGCCACGGTGAGCTGGGTTTCCAGGGCGCGCGCCTTGTAGTCATCGCTGCCGTTGTTGCCGTAACGGGTGAGGAGGTAGTCCCGGAAAGCAAGGATGACGCCGGTGGCAACCCAGGCGAGTGCCGCGATGAAGACCAGCGTGAGGAGGTGTTCTGCCCTCGCCTGGGCGACAGCCACAAGATTGAGGGCGGGAAGGACCAGGATGAGCGCCAGCAGGGGGACCAGCAGGCGGGATGGCAGACGCAGGCGGTCGACGAGGAACAGGGCCAGTGGGTGCCCCGTCCTGCGGGCTAACCCGGAGGCCAGGTGGAAAAAGAGCCTGTTCAGCACCACGGCCGCCAGAAGCGTCGCCAGCAGCACCGCGCCAGCTGTGACGACGGCCTCCCACCCGTTCAGATGGGGCAACGAGAAGCTAAATTCCATCTGCATCCCCTGCGGCCATCATTGCCCCTCCGGCTTCGGAACGCTCTTATCCGACGCCAGCAGGTTCATTATCCCCCGCAGCGGGATCGAGACCCAGTCAGGGCGGTTGTTCAGCTCGTACCCCAGCTCGTAGACCGCCTTGTCCAGCATGAAGCAGCGGAGCATGGTCTCCACGTCCTGGGGGTTGTCCGGCATGAAGCAGGACCCTTCCACCCCCTTCTGATAGGAGGCGAGGAAGATGGAGGAGTTGTAGCGGCACCAGGCCTGGATCCACGGCAGCAGGAAAGCGACGTCCTCTTCCCGGACCTGCGTCCTTTGCATCAGTACGGCGTGACCCGCGTATTCGAAGGAGCGGACCATCCCCGCCACGTCCCGAAGCGGCGACTGCTTGATCCTGCGCTCTCCCAGGGATTTCATCGGTTCCCCTTCGAAGTCCATGATCAGGAAGTCGTCCCCGGTGTAGAGGAGCTGCCCCAGGTGGTAGTCGCCGTGCACCCGCGTCTTCATGGCCGAGAACTTGCTGACGGTGAATTTCTGCAGGGCTGCCTGCACCTCCGGCTCCAGCCCCAGGAGCGCCTCGGCCTCCTGCACAAGTTCCTCCGGGATCCGGCCCAGGTTCCGGCGTAAGAGGTCGAAGACCTTCCTGGTGCGGCTGCGCATCGACTGGTACACCGAGCGTTGGTACAGAAGCGCAAAGGGTTCCGGCGCGAAGGAGGGGTCGTCGCTGCGGGAGGAGAGGGCCAGGTGCAGTTCCGCCGTGCGTTTCCCGATCAGGGCCACCATCTCCGGGTACAAACCCTGGATCAGGTCGTGGAGCACCGCGGAGAAGCCGGCGGACGCCGTGTCCGGCTGGGTGACTGCGGGAGTCCCGGATTCCTTCGCCTCCTCGCGATGGGCCAGCACGCGGTCGACGAACTGCCCCGCCTCCCCGAGAGTGAAGGCCCAGGCGTCCCCCTGGTTGGGGACGAAGGCCTGCAGCATCCCGATAGCAACCGGCTCCTGACCGGAGCGCCGGTAGTCGATGGTCCCGGCCAGGGGTGCCACGTGCTGAAAATGGATCCGCTCCGAGAGGAACCTCCCGATCTCGACCTCCGGATGCGCACCCTCTTCCAGGCGCCGGTACAGCTTCAAGAAGAAGTGCTTGTCGAAGAGCATCGAGGTGTTGCTCTGTTCCGATTTCCCCACCTGGGAGACGAAGGGAGGCTCTTTCCCTTCCATCAGGGCTCCCATGCCGGAGGCGGCTCGCCCGGAGAGCCTGCCGCTGTCGGTGCGGATCGCCTTGCGGCGCCAGATCATCTCGAACAGGGTCCAGCGGAAATGGGAGTTGTAGGTACCGTCGTAGAGGACCCCGACCTTCTCGCCGATGCGCAGCTTGCAGACGGCGGCGGCCGGCGCCTCCGTGAGGATCGTCTCGCCTCCCCCGTCCATGGGGGCGAAGTGCAGCGGCAACAGGTAGACCTCCGGCGCCCCCTCGCTGTAGCTCACTTCCAGAAGGGTGAGGATCACGGAGGAGCTGTTGACCGGGACCGGAATCTTCTCAATCACGGAGAAGCGGACGATGATCCGGCTCTTCCCCTGGAACCAGCGGGACCGCTTCAGGTAGTCGGGGAGGACCGACTCCTCCAGCTGTCTGAGCCCTGCCGACCTCAGCACGTTTTCCCAGCTGCCGGTGACCGGCACCTCCTCCAGCACCCCCTCTTCCCTGGGCTTCACCTCCTCGCGCCCGTCCTTCATGAGCAGAAGGTGGTAGTCGTAGGGCCCCAGGATCACGCCATAGGGAGAGTCCTTGATCACCGGAAAGCGGTTGCGGCTGAACATCTCCTCGGGATAGAAACCGGCGAACCGCGGCTGGTTCACCTGGACGAACTGCGTGGCGCGGGAGAGGTTGATCAGCACCACAATCGCCTGGTCCTCGTACTTCCTGACCATGGCCAGCACCTTCGAGTTCTCCAGCGGCATGAACTCGACGCTCCCCCAGCCGAAGGCCTTGAAGCGCTTCCTGAGATCTATCATCCGCTTCATCCACCAAAGGAGCGAGGAGGGGTTCTTCGCCTGGTTCTCTACGTTGCGCGCCTCGTAGTGGTATTCCGGGTCGATGATGGCGGGGAGGTAGAGTTTCTGCGGGTTCACCGGCGAGAAGCCGGCGTTTCGGTCCGGGCTCCACTGCATCGGCGTGCGGACCCCGTTTCTGTCGCCCAGGTAATAGTTGTCCCCCATCCCTATCTCGTCGCCGTAGTAGATGATCGGGGTGCCGGGGAGGCAGAAAAGAAGGACGTTCATCAGCTCGATCTTGCGCCGGTCGTCCCCCATGAGCGGCGCCAGCCGGCGCCTGATCCCGAGGTTGATGCGCGCCCTGGGGTCGCGGGCGTAGATGCGGTACATGTAGTCCCGCTCCTCGTCGGTCACCATCTCCAGGGTGAGCTCGTCGTGGTTTCTCAGGAAAAGCGCCCACTGGCACTGCTGCGGGATGACCGGGGTCTGCTGCAGGATGTTGATGATGGGGAAGGAGTCCTCCATCTGCAGCGCCATGAACATGCGGGGCATGAGCGGGAAGTGGAAGCACATCTGGCAGGCGGCTCCCCCCCCGAAATAGGAGGCGGCGTCCTCCGGCCACTGGTTGGCCTCGGCCAGAAGCATCCGGTCCGGGTACTTGGCGTCGATGTAGGCGCGCAGCTTCTTCAGGAACTCGTAGGTCTCCGGGAGGTTCTCGCAGTTGGTCCCCTCCCGCTCGTAGAGGTAGGGGACGGCGTCGAGCCTCAAGCCGTCCACCCCCATCCCGAGCCAGAAATCGATGACCCGGAACATCGCCTCGTGCACCCGGGGGTTGTCGTAGTTGAGGTCGGGCTGGTGCGAGTAGAACCGGTGCCAGAAGTAGCTCTTGGCGACGGGGTCGCGGGTCCAGTTGGATACCTCGAAATCCTTGAAGATGATGCGGGCGTCCAGATACTTGTCGGGGGTGTCGGACCAGACGTAAAAGTCGCGCCAGGGGGAGCCGGGTTTCGATGTACGGGACTTCTGGAACCAGGGGTGCTGGTCCGAGGTGTGGTTTAAGACCAGCTCGGTGATGACCCGCATGCCGAGGGCGTGGGCACCCTTGAGGAAGTCCTGGAAATCGCGCAGGGTCCCGTAGTCGGGGTGGACGCTGCGGTAGTCGGCTATGTCGTAGCCGTCGTCCTTCAACGGCGAGGGATAGAAGGGGAGCACCCAGATCGCCGTGATCCCCAAGTCGCGCAGGTAGGGGAGTTTTTGCAACAGGCCCCGAAAATCCCCGATGCCGTCCCCGTTGCTGTCGCAGAAGCTCCTGATGTGGACCTCGTAGATGATGGCGTCCTTGAACCAGAGCGGGTTTTTGTCGCTGCGGTGTGGCATGGCATACCTCGTTTCTGTTACCAGGAAGGGCGGTGGTGAAGCCGCCCGCCGATGAAATGGCGCCTACCCCCGCCCCCCTACCCCCTCCCGCAGGGGGAGGGGGAATAGTTGTTAAGTCGAAGCAAGGCACCCTCCTTGTCCGACTGAGGGAGACGACGCTGTCGCCGGCTAGAAGTAGTAATCGAAGTCGGATTCCTTGCGGAGCCAGGTGCTGAGGCGGAAGATGCAGGCGGGCCCTATTTGTGGGTCGAGGATCACACTGGCCCACTCCCCCTGCCAGATCGACCGCTCCCCCCCCAGCAGATCGTGCAACAGGTAGGACTGTCCAGGGAGGACGCCTAGAAGCCCCAGCGGCAGGCGCAATTTCACGTTGCGGACCCGGAAGGGGTCGAGGTTCACGGCGACGAGAAGCGAGCCCCCCTGCTTCTTCGCCGTCTTCACGAAGAAGAGGACGCTGTCGCTGTCGGATTCCAGGAACTGCACGTTGCAGGTCTCCTGCAGCGCCGCATGCTCGCGCCGGATCCGGTTCAGCTTCACGATCAGCTCCCTGATGTTGCCGGCGCCGTTGCGGTCCCAGGGGCGGATCTCGTACTTCTCGGCGTCCTTGTACTCCTCAGATCCGGGGGCTTCTGCCGTCGAGACGCAGAGCTCGTAAGCGGGGCCGTAGATGCCGAAGTTGGAGGAAAGGGTCGCAGCCAGCGTCACCCTGATCATGAAAGCGGCACGACCGCCGTACTGCAGGTACTCGGTAAGGATGTCCGGGGTGTTGGGCCAGAAGTTGGGGCGCATGAATTCTTTCGCGTCGCTTCGGGTCAACTCGGTGAGGTAATCGGTTAGTTCCCGTTTGCTGTTACGCCAGGCGAAATAGCTGTAGGACTGCGAGAAGCCGAGCTTCGCCAGCCGGTACATAATCTTCTGCCTGGTGAACGCCTCGGCCAGGAAGATGACGTCGGGATCCTTCTCCCTCGCCTGTGCGATGATCCATTCCCACATGGGAAAGGGCTTCGTGTGCGGGTTGTCCACCCGGAAGATGCGCACCCCGCGGTCCATCCAGAAGAAGAAGATGCTCTTTAGCTCCTCCCAGAGCTCCTGCCACTGCGGGGTCTCGAAGTTGAACGGGACGATGTCCTGGTACTTCTTGGGAGGGTTCTCCGCGTACTGGACCGTGCCGTCCGGCCTCCAAAGGAACCACTCCGGATGCTCCTTCAGGTAGGGGTGGTCCGGCGAGCACTGGAAGGCGATGTCGAGTGCGATCTCGATGCCGTGCCGCTCCGCCTCGCGGACCAGGGTCTCGAAATCCTCCAGGGTCCCCAGTTCCGGGTGGATCGACTTGTGCCCCCCCTCCGGCGACCCTATGGCCCAAGGGCTCCCCGGATCCCCAGGCTGGGCCTCGACCCGGTTCGCCTTCCCTTTCCTCTTGCTGCTGCCTATGGGGTGTATGGGAGGGAGGTAGAGCACGTCGAAACCGAGTTCAGCAATGTCCGGGAGGATCTCGACACAGTCCTTGAGCGTGCCGTGCCTTCCCTCCGTCCCTCCGAGCGAACGGGGAAAGAGTTCGTACCAGCTGCTGAAGAGCGCCTTCTTCCGGTCCACCCGGACTACGAGGTCCTTGTGGTAGCGGGTGGCGAGGCCGCGGGCGCAGCAGGTGCTGACCAGGTCGCCAAGCCGGGGGTCGAGTCCGAGCGCCACCGCCCCTTCATGCTCCGGTTCCTGGTTGAGCGCCTCCACCGCCTGGCGCAGCTTCGCCGCATCCTCCTCGTTGGCCTCTTTAGCCGCTTTAGAGAGGATGTGGCTCCCGATTTTCAGGTCCACTGAGACGTCCTGCCCCGCCTCGAACCTTTTTTGGAGGTCGCGCTGCCATGTACGGAAATGGTCCACCCAGCCGAGCAGGCTGTACTCGTAGAACCCGGGGTCCCCCAGCCTGAAGCTCCCCTGCCAGCGGTCGTTCTCCAGGCGCTGCATCTGGGTCTCCTGCCAGATTTCATCCCCCTGCCGGCGGTAGAGCAGCACGGCCACCACCTCGTCGTGGCCGTCGCTGAAGATGTCGGCCTGCACCACCATCTCGTCGCCGGTTACCCGCTGGACCGCGAACCGGCCGCAATCGATCTGTGGGTGAACCGCCTCGATAGCTATCCGCGCTCTGCCTTCCATAAGTTCTCCTGTTCCAGGGGGAACGCGTCCTGAGTTCCTGGTGGCACCCTCACCCGCCCTTCGGGCACCCTCTCCCAGAGGGAGAGGGTATTCTCAGCTGGTCTCCCCTCCCCCAATGAGAGATGGGCTGTCTCCCCTCGCCCTCTGGGAGAGGGGCGGGGGTGAGGGCCTGCCTCACGCGGAGGCGGGCTTGTCCACCGTAGCTTCACGCGGAGGTGGAGGTGGACTCCAACAGCGCCACGCTCACCTCTCCGAAAAGCCGTGAAAGCCTGATCACCTTTTCCCCCTCGTGCTCTTGCGCTTCCAATTCCTCGCCGTTGATGACGTTCCTGAACCTGCCGCCGCACCCTTCCGGAAGCACCAGTACCGTGTCCCCCCAGGCCTCCTCCCCCAGCGGCAGGCTTCCCTCCGCCGGCACCAGGGTCGCCACCAGGCGCGCCGCGGCGGCTATCACGGTCTTGTCCTTTCCCTTCCTGGCAAAGGCGCAAACGTGGCGCTTCCGCGCTCCCTTTGCCTCCAGCGGCAGGTACTCCCCCCCCTCGAAGGGGCCGCGGTTGTTCCTGCGGTAATTCAAGACCCGGTAGATGAGGTAGAGCTTGATCCTCCCGTCTTCCGCCTTTTCCATAAGCTCGCGCCAGAGCGCTTGCGGCCCCTCCTCCGCCTCCCGCGCCTTCAGCCCCGCCAGCGCTTCCATTCTCTTGCCGTAGTCGACCTGGCGCCGGTTGTCGGGGTCGACCAGGGTGAATTCGAAAAGCTCAGTCCCCTGGTAAAAGTCGGGGACCCCGGGGGAAACCATCTTCAGGAAGGTCTGGGAAAGGGAACTGAAGATGCCGCAGCGCGCCAGCCGCCTTTGCAGCGGCATGAACTCGCGCAGGAAGACGTTTTCCGGCCCCGGCTCCAGGACCCGGTCCACGAACGAGGTCACCCCCTCCTCGTGCGCGCTGTTAGGGCTCACCCAACTGGTGTTGACCTTCGCCTCCCGGATCGCCTTGACCATGTAGTCCCGGACCCGTCCCTTGAGGCTATCGAAAGCCTCCGAGTCCATCTCGCCTGCCGGCCATACCCCCAGGAGGATCTGGTACAGCAGGTACTCCTCGTTGCGGTCTGGCACAGGCTGGTTCTCGATGGTCGTGGTCTTCCCCTTGTTGAACCGGCTCCACCTGACCACGGCTTTCTGCCAGATTTCCGGGATCTCGGACAGTGCGGCTATCCTGGTGCGCACATCCTCGCCGCGCTTGGAGTCGTGGGTCGCGGTGGCGATCATGGCATGTGGGAAAGTCTTGTTGCGGTCGAGGTTCTGGCCGTGGAAGGCCTCAAGGGTGGTGCCGAACTTGCCGGGCATCCCCCCAACGTCGTTCAACGAGACCAGCCGGTTGTAGACGTAGAAGGCGGTGTCTTCGAGTCCCTTAGCCATGACCGGCCCGGTTATTTGCTGGAAGCGCATGGCGAAGTAGAACCAGGCGCGGCGGTCGTCCTCGCTGGCCCGCTCCGGGGATTTCAAGAGCAGCACGTCCCTCACGAAGTCGAACACGGAGCCGCTGATGGCGGGATTGCGCCGCTTGGCCTTGGAGACGGCCGCCTCGATGTACTGCACGTCCTTGTCGCGCACCGAGGCGGAGTTCGCGTAGGTGCGGTACACAGGGAAGCAGGCGATCACCTCGCTGATGGCTCGGGCCAGGCTGTTCAGGGTGAAGTCGCGGGTGAGCCGGTCTTGCTCGGCGATGTTGTTCAACTGGTGCGCCAGCATGTTCCCCTCTCCGGAGAGCGATACCTGCATTACCAGCTTCTTCTTCTCGTAGACCAGGTCCGGGAAATCTCCCCCCCACTTGACGAAGCGGTCGTAGAGCCGGTCCATCTGCTTCGACTTTTCCGTGTCAACAAAGATGCCGTTCACGCTGTTCAAAAAGTCGTACCCCGTGGTCCCGAAGACCGGCCACTGATCAGGGAGGAGCTCCCCCTTCATCAGGATCTTCTCGACCACGGCGTAAAAGGGCTTGTAGCAAGGGTCCGTCTCCAGGATCGCGTTATATTCCTTCTCGAGCGCCTCTTTCTGCTCTTCCCCGTTGTTCGAGGGAATCGGCTCATCTGCCTGACGCAGCTGGAAGTAGCTGCTTTTCTGGAGGTTCTGCAGGTAGGAGACGGGGTCGTAAAGCCCGTCCACGTGGTCGATCCTGACGCCGGTGACCTTCCCCTCCCGGATCAGCCGGAACAAAAGGGTGTGGGTCAGGTCGTACACCGCCTGGTCTTCCATCCTGATGGCGGCAAGGCCGTTGATGTCGAAGAAGCGCCGGTAGTTGATCTCCTCCGTCGCCACCCGCCAGTAGGAGAGGCGGTACACCTGGTCCCGCAGGAGCTTGTCCATGAGGTCGAAGCTGCGCGGGTCCCCTTTGCTGCCGTTGAAGCTCTTCACGTTGTCCGCGATGAACGCCGCCACCTCTGGCGACTCCTGGCAGAGCTGCCAGAGCCTCTTCTTGATGATCTCCTTTTCGCGGTGCCGCTCCCCCATCTTCTCCGGGTCCTGCTCGGTGGCAAGCGGCAGGTGCTGCAGCGCCGTCTCGATGCTCAAGAGCTCTTCGAGGGGTGCGGCCCCGGGCGGGAATTTCATCTTCAAAGCGTCCAGGCGGTGCTGGAGGATCTGCAGGTAGCTCCCAGGCTCCAGCGGTATCTGCAGCGCGTTAACTTGTACGTAGAAAGCCCCCTCCTTGAAAAGGAGCTGCAGGCCGCCTCCTTCCAGCACCTTGCCGTACTGGTCCCCGAGAAGCGGCAACAGCACCTTCCCGGTCAGTTCCTTTTTCACCGGCTCCCAGTCGATGTCGAAAAACCTCGCGTAGGGGGAGCTCCTCCCGTTTTCCAGGACGTCCATCCACCAGAGGTTCTCGCCGCTTTCGATGCACATGTGGTTTGGGACGAAGTCCAGAATGTGCCCCATCCCGTGCCGCTTCAGCTCCTCCACCATGGTGAGGTAGCTCTCTTCGTCCCCCACCTCCCTGTTCAGCACGGTCTGGTTCACCACGTCGTAGCCGTGAACGCTCCCTTCCTTCGCGGCGAGGTACGAGGAGGCGTAGACGTCGCTGATGCCGAGATCGTCCAGGTAGCCGATTATTCGAGTGGCGTCGGCGAAGGTAAAGCCGTAGTTGAACTGTAGCCGGTAGGTCGCTGTCGGGATCCTCGCAGCCGGCTTATGATTCTCTGCCATGCTCCCCCCTGGCTACCCCTGCGGCAGCACCGCGCCGAGATTGAAGCGGAAAGTTTCGCCGAGCTTCTGGAACGCCTCGATCCAGGCGCCCGCCCCCTCCTCCTCCTTGGCCGCCTTTGCGGCGTAGTCAGAGTAGACGCTCTTGGCCAGGATGTAGTAGTCGTTTTGCATCTGCCAGAGCACCAGGTTGATGGGGATCTCGTTCAGGAGGTTCATGTACTTCAGCATCCTCCCCATGAGCTTCACGTCCTCCGGAGTCTCCATAAGTTGCGCCGACATCACCTCCATGTGCCGGCGCATGAAGTACTCGGTGTCCCCGCCGTCGATACCAACCTGCCACTTCTTGATCTGGCCGATGATGCGGTGCACCGCCTCGTCGTCGATCTCCTCCTCGCTCATCGCCTTTTTCAGCGCCTGGTTCAGAGCTGGCTCGGCCGCGGCCAGGAAGATGTGCGGCACCGGGACCCGGGTCTCCTTGACGAACTCCATCAGCGGGCGGCTGCGCTCGAACATTTCCTGGTAGCTGGAGATGCTCTCCTCCATGTTCTGGTTGATGATGACGTTGATGATCTTGCGCTGCTCGTCGGCGAAGAGGTTCAAAAGCGAGAAGCTGTGGGTGCCGAAGTGCTTGTCCATCAAGGTGACGAGCTCCGTGTAGAGCCCCTTGTCGAAGGTGGCGCTCATCTCCTCCCGCATGGCCACATACGCCTGCGCGTCGCAGCTTTCGATCACCCCCCCCTTGAAGTCGTGGCTCCCAAGGCGCATGACGCAGAAGGTGAGGCAGGCGTTTTCCTCGGTGATCTCGCTGGCGACGTGGATGCGCCCCATGGCGATCACCGCGTCCGGGGTGGAGATCTTGCTGTACTCCTCCTTGGCGATGGCGTAGCAGTAGATCTGGGAATGGTCCTCGTACTCCTCGTAGAGGGAGCTGAAGGCGTAGTGGGCGCCGACCTTCATCAGGTCGAGCCGGATGGGAAGCACGAAGTTCTGGTAGATCCAGAGGCCGTCCTGGTGCGCGGGGATGTTGCTCTTCGCCTCCTTGAGGCGGTCCAGAAACGCCTTTTCCACGCCCTGTTCCACGATCCCGTCCGAAAGCTGCAGCGCGCGGCTCGCGTAGTCGATCACCTGCACCGTTTCGAGCCCCGAAAGCTCGTCGAAGAACCAGCCGCAGCTCGTGTACATCAGCATGGCGTGGCGCTGCATCTCCAAAAGCTTCAGCGCGGTGATCTTCTCGGCGGCGTCCAGCTCCTTCTTCACATGCTGGGCCAGGAAGCTCTCGGCCCGCTCCATGTCCCGGTTCAGGATGACCTCGATATATTCGTCCCGCGCCTGCCACGGGTCCTTGAAGAGCTCGGCCCCTTTGCGCGAGAACCCCTGGGCCAGGCGGTCGCGCAGCCAGTCGAGCGAGGCGCGCAGCGGGCGGCGCCATTGCTGGTTCCATCCCGGGACCCCGCCGGAGCAACCGCAGTCGCTGTTCCAGCGCTCGACGCCGTGGGCGCAGCTCCAGGAGGTGCGCTCGTGGATCTTCGCCTCCATGATCGGGGGGCAGAGCTCCAGGTACTCGCCGTAGTTGGTGAGCCGCGCCAGGTTGTTCTGCTCGATGTGGTTCAGGGCCGCGGCGAGCGCCATGTCGCCGAACTTCTGGTGGTGGCCGTAGGTCTCGCCGTCGGTGGCGATGTGCATCAGCTGCTCCCAGTCGCGGTCCTCGGTGAAACCTCCGACCAGCCGGTTGGCGAGCGCCTCGCCGCTGTCCAGGAGGTTTTCGAAGGCGACGGCGCGGGAGATGGGGCCGTCGTAGAAGAAGAGGCTGATCTCTCGCCCGGAGGGGAGCTTGCAGAGGTAGGCACGGGTGGGATCGATCTCGGTCTCGGTCCACTCCTCTGCGCCGAGCTCGCGGTACCCCGCCGCCTGGTGCGGCGCGAGGATGGTGTACTTGATCCCGTACTCCGCCAGGAGATCCAGGCTCTCAAGGTCCACTGCGGTCTCGGCGAGCCACATCCCCTCGGGGAAGCGCTGGAACCTCTGCTCGAAGTCCTTGATCCCCCAGACGATCTGGGTCCGCTTGTCACGGGAGTTGGCCAGCGGCATGATCATGTGGTTGAAGACTTGGGCGATGGCAGAGCCGTGCCCGGAGCGCCACTGCATGCTCAGCTTGTCCGCCTCCAGGATCGCCTGATAGATCTTCGGCGCTGCCGCCTCCATCCAGGAGAGGACGGTGGGGCCGAAGTTGAAGTTGATCTTGGCGTAGTTGCTGGTGATGTCCATGACCCGCTGGTCGCCGTCGAGAATACGAGACGCCGAGTTGGAAGCGTAGCACTCGGCGGTGATGCGCTCGTTCCAGTCATGGTAGGGGAAGGCGGAATCCTGGATCTCGACCGCCTCGAGCCAGGGGTTCTCGCGCGGCGGCTGGTAGAAATGGCCGTGAATGCAGACGAACCGGTTAGCTTGCTCCATGTGCTCCTCCTGTCAGGTCGGCGGCGTAAACCACCACGCTGAATGGGTTGATCGACACCGGAATCTCCCCCGGCTCTCCTGTCACCTCGATCTTCGTCGGTGATTCGTCCCCCGGGCCGCGCCAGTGCTGGGATGACGAGTCGAGCAGCTTCTCCCACTTCCCTTCCGTAAGCCGCAGGGAGATCTCTTGCTGCATGTTGTTGAAGCTGAACAGGCAAAGGACTGAGTTCTCGCCGGACCACCTCCTGAAGCAGAGGACCCTCTCATGGTTGAGCCCAAAGACCTCCATCTGCTCGCGCTGGAACACCTGCAATGCGGGAAGGGTGCTGCGCAGGGAGAAGAGTTTCTTGTAGAACTCCAGGATGACCGCCTGCTCCCCCACTTTTTCGCTGACGAGATCTATCTTCGACTCAAGGAAAGTCTCCTCCGCCGCCGGGTCGGGAATCTCTCCCTCGCAGATGCCGGATGCGTGTTCCTCGTGCTTCCCCTTCCGGACCAGCTCGATAAGTTCCGGGTCGCTGTGGTCGATGAAGTAGTGGAAGGGGGCCTTCTCTCCGTACTCCTCTCCCATGAACAGCAGCGGGATGTAGGGGGAAAGGATCACCACCCCGGCGACCAGAAGGAGTTGTCCCAACGGGAGGCTTGCGCTCAGCCGGTCCCCGCATTTCCTGTTCCCCACCTGGTCGTGGTTCTGCGAGAAGACCACGAACTGCGAGGTGGGGCGGTCCTTCGCCGCTCCCCCCTGGCGGCGCTTGCGGTACGCGGAATATTCGCCGGTGAAGACGAAGGCCTCCTCGAAGCTCTTCACCATCTGGCCGAACTGGCCGTAGTCCTCGTAGTAGCCTGTGGTCTCCCTGGTCAGCATCGTGCGCAACGCGTGGTGGAAGTTGTCCAGCCATTGTGCGTCGAGGCCGAAACCGCAGAGCTCCGGCGGCTTGATCAGCCGGGCATCGTTGGTGTCGTTCTCGGCGAAAAGGAAGATTTCCCGCCCCAGCCGTTTCCGGTGCAGGTGCACCTCCTCGGCCAGCCTCTGCAAGAGGGGCTTCGGGGTCTGATCGAAGATCCAGTCGACCGCATCCAGCCGCAGCCCGTCGAAGCGGAACTCGTTGATCCAGTACCCGGCATTCAGCAGGAAGAACTCGAGCACCGAGTCACTGTAGGCACCGTCCAGGTTCATGGCCCGTCCCCAGGGGGTGCGGTACTTGTCGGTGAAGTAGTGGCCGAAATCCCAGAGGTAGTTCCCTTCGGGACCGAAGTGGTTGTAGACCACGTCCAGGAGCACCGCGAGCCCCTTTTTATGACAGGCGTTCACCAGCCTTTTCAACCCGCCCGGCCCGCCGAAGCTGTTCTGCGGAGCGAAGTGAAAGACGCCGTCGTAACCCCAGTTGCGCTTGCCCGGGCACTGCGATACCGGCATGATTTCGACGGCGGTAATGCCGAGATCCACAAGGTAATCGAGAAAGGGGATCGCCGCCTCGAAGGTCCCTTCCCTGGTGAAGGTCCCCACGTGGATCTCGTAGATCCGGTACTGCTCCAGCGGGATGCCGGCCCACCCTTCGTCCCCCCACTCGAAGAGGTCCGGGCCCACCACCTGGGAAGGCTCGTGCACGCCGTCCGGCTGGTAGCGCGAGACCGGGTCCGGGAAGCTCTTGCCGTTGTCGAGCTGATAGAGATAGCGGTCCCCGTCGCCCACCCCCGGAACGATTGCCGAGTAGTAGCCCATTTCCTCCTGCTGCATGGGGACCGCTCCGGCCGCCTTGCCGGACAGGATGAGGAGGTTCACCGACTGCGACTTTGGCGCCCAGACCCGGAAGCGGGTTCCCCCTTCCTTGAGCACGGTCGCCCCCAGGTCGAATTTCCATGCGGCAGCTACCATAGGACATCTCCAGCACGCATTGGTGTAACATTTGATTGCTTAACGGAAAGATTTATTAAAGATACTTTAGACTTTTCTCCTGTCAATGCCCGTAAATGGCGGCAGTGCGTTTGAGTAAAAAAAAACCCGTATGCCACTCATTAACAAAAAGAGCCCGGAATCGTCGCTGATCCGGGCCCTTGGAGGCAGGCGCCAAGCACCTGCCTGTTTCGTCAATCGTCAATTGTCAACTGTCCATCGTCAATTGCCTTTCACCTATTTCAGCGTCGATATCGCCTCGCTGATGAAGGAGAGGTGGCGTTGTTCGTCGGCGTAATTGGCGCGGACTATGGCCGAGATGTCCACCGGGAAGTCGAGCTTCGATGCTTCTTCGTAGCGGCTGGTGGTCAGGCGCTCGTTGGTCTCCATCGCCTCCAGCGCGCCTTTCGAGCCGGTGAGGCTGCGCAGGGCGGTGAAGCCCGAGATCAGGAACCCTTTGAAGTCGGAGGTAAGCTCAGGCGGGGTCCCACCCAACTCCAGCATTTTCGCGGAGAGGAGGTCGATGTGCTTTCTGTGGTCGGCCTGGAACTGGATCAGCTTGTCCTTGATTACTACCTCGTTCACGTTCCTGATCGCCTGGTCGTAGGCATGGGTGGCATCGACGTCGAGCTGGATCAGTTTTTCCAAGTGGTCGAGAATGTCGTCTCTGTTCATTCCGTTACCTCCTCCGGATTGATGTGTCCTGTTGGTCCCGGGCAGCGTGCGCCGGGAGCGTTGATTCATTTTTTAGGCGGCTGCCCCTCTCTCATCTTTTCCAGCACGATCCACTCGTGCCCGGTCTGCCTGCCGTGGTTTTCACCCACCTCGCGGGCCATTTCCCTGCTGTTCAGCCAGTCGGTGATGGCGCCGCATCCGTCCTTGCACTCGGGAAGGTATTCGTACTCCGTGTAGTCAAAGTCCATCTGGGCGCCTCCTCCATGGCCTCGAGTCATACTGCCGCCATCGGTACTTTTAGTTGCAGTCCTCGGCCCACAGGCATTCCCGCTGCCCGCATCGCCCCGACTGCCCGGAGTCGAAGCACTCCGGGTTCCCCTCTGTTCTCTGTATCACCCTGATCATTTCGCCTTTCTTCAGTTTTGATGTGGGGATAGCCAACATCTGGGCTATCTCCCGAATCTCCTGGACTTTCATGCTTCTTTCTCCTTTCCTGCGCCCTCTCTGGGCTTTCATTTGATTCGGCTTCGAGCCGTGTTCCGTAACCCGGTCCAGCGCCCCTCGACCGCGATGGTCAAAGGGGAAGCAGGGCCCAGAATTTACAACGCCTAATAATCTAGCCGCCGTCGGTCCGTTGTCAATGAACAAGAGCTAATCTGCCATTGTGATAAACTCATGACCTGGAAAACGGGAGGTTCTCATGGGACTGGAAGAGTATCAGCGCAAACGTGATCTGGGCACGACACCCGAGCCGCCGGCCAGAGCTGGAAAGTCGGCAAAGTCCTTGCGGTTCGTGGTTCACAAGCACGCAGCCTCGCACCTGCATTACGACTTCAGGCTGGAGCTGGATGGCGTTTTGAAGAGCTGGGCCATCCCCAAGGGCCCCTCGCTGGACCCGTCCGTGAAGAGGCTCGCCATGATGGTGGAGGACCACCCGTACGACTACGGCGACTTCGAGGGGGTGATCCCCAAGGGGAACTACGGGGCCGGCGAGGTCATAGTCTGGGATGCGGGGACCTATGGGGCGCCCGGAGCAACCGACCCGGAACAGGGCGAGCGGCAGTTGCGCGAGGGATTGAAGAAGGGGGACCTGAAGTTTGTGCTCTCGGGGCGGAAACTGAACGGGGAATACGCCCTGGTGCGCATCAAGGGTGACAAGGACAACACCTGGCTCTTGATCAAGAAAAAGGACCAGTTCGCTTCGGCCGAGGACGTGACGCTGCAGGACCGGTCCGTGGTCAGCAACCTGAGCATCGATGAGCTGAGGGCTGGAAAGGCGCCTAAGCCGGCAGCCGCGCCCGAGCCAGCCGAACCTGTCAGACCTGTCAGACCTGGCGGCCCCGCCCCCGATCCGATGCCCCACCGGATCACCCCGATGCTGGCCGGTTCCGCGGCCGAGCCCTTCGACGATCCCGGCTGGCTCTTCGAGATAAAGCTGGACGGCTACCGCGCCATCGCCGAGATCGAGAACGGGCAGGTGCAGCTCTACTCCCGCAACAACCTTTCCTTCAACAAGCGCTTCCCCGCCATCGTCAGCTCATTGGCCTCCCTGCCGGTTACGGCTGTTCTCGACGGCGAGGTTGTCGCCCTCGACGAAAAGGGAAGGTCCTACTTCCAGCTCTTGCAGAACAGCCAGCGCACCGGCGAACCAAACCTCTACTATTACGTCTTCGACCTCCTCTACCTGGACGGCAAGGACCTTCGCGGGGAGCCTCTCCTGGCGCGCAAGGAGAGGCTGCGCGCCCTGCTTCCCAAAATCCCCTGGGTCCGCTTCAGCGACCATATCACGGAGTACGGCAGGGAGTTCTTCGAGCTCGCCCGTGAGAACAACCTGGAGGGGATCTTAGCCAAAAGGGCCGACAGCCGGTATTTCGCCGGGAGAAGAAGCGGCGACTGGCTGAAGATCAAGATCCGGCTGCAGCAGGAGGCGGTGATCTGCGGGTTCACCCAGCCCCGGGGGAGCCGAAAGGGGCTGGGCTCGCTGGTGCTGGGGGTCTACGAGAACGACGAACTGGTCTACATCGGGCTTACCGGAGGGGGGTTCGATGACGCCGGGTTGAAGGAGATGTACGCCGCGCTGCAGCCCTTAGTCCAGCCGGAGTCCCCTTTCAGGCAACAGGTGAAGACCAGCATGCCAGCCACCTGGGTCAGGCCGGAGCTGGTCTGCGAGGTCGAGTTTTCCGAGTGGACCGACGAAAACGTGATGCGCCAGCCCATTTTCCTGGGGCTAAGAGAGGACAAGGACCCGCGTTCGGTTGTGCGGGAGATCGCTGAGGTACAGTCCCAGGTCCCCCATGAGCAAAGCACGGATTTTGATGCGGATGCGGGGGAGCCTGCTGCAGAAAAGCCCGCTGCTGCTAGGCCTTCCTCCAAAAAAGGGGGCGCGAAGAAAGGTGAGGAGAGCGTCGTAATTGACGGACAGAAACTAATCCTGACCAACCTGGACAAGGTCTTCTGGCCGGAGGAGGGATACACCAAAGGGGACGTCGTCGACTACTACCGCAAGATGGCGCCGGTGATACTTCCCTACCTGACAGACCGCCCTGAGTCGATGTACCGCACCCCGCACGGCATCACGGAGTTAGGGTTCTACCAGAAAGAGGCCGGCGACCTGCTCCCCCCCTGGATCACGGCGAAGGAAATCTACTCCAAACACGTCGACAAGAACATCAGGTTCCTGGTCTGTCAGGACGAAGCGACGCTCGTCTACATGGCCAACCTTGGCTGCATCGAGATCAATCCCTGGCTATCGCGGCTGCAGCAGCTGGACTACCCCGATTACCTGGTGATCGACCTGGACCCCGAGGACATCCCCTTCGGAAAAGTGGTCGAGACGGCGCTTGCAGTGCACGAGGTCCTGGAGAGCGCGGGGGCCGCCAGCTACCCGAAGACCTCGGGCGCCACCGGCATCCACATCTACGTCCCTCTGGGAGCCCGCTACGATTACGAAACGGCCGGCGGCTTCGCGAAGCTGGTGGCGACCCTCGCGCACCACAAGGTCCCCGGCTTCACCAGCCTCTTGCGCAGCCCGAAAGAGCGCCAGAAAAAGGTGTACCTCGACTTCCTGCAGAACAAGCCCGGCCAGACCCTTGCCGCGCCATACAGCATCCGCCCCCGCCCCGGGGCTACAGTGTCGACGCCGCTTGCCTGGGAGGAGGTGAAGCCTGGACTCGACCCGCGCCGGTTCACCATCAGGACCATCGGGGAGCGGCTAGAGCGGGTCGGCGACCTGTTCCAGGGCGTTCTCGGTCCCGGCATCGACATTGAGCGCTGCCTGGAACAGCTGCAAAACGGTTAGCTTGCCGGGCTCCAGCGCTCATGTGCCCGCCACCTGTCTCTTTCCAACCTCCAAAAATTGGAAAATTACAAGCTTTTAAACCCTTTTTGGCCCATGCTATACTTTGTTTAAGGAAGTTAATGAAAGTGCGGGGAGGTGAGATGTCATGTTACGTTGGGCCCTCATTTTCTTCATTATCGCCATTATCGCCGCGGTATTCGGATTCGGCGGTATCGCCACAGCAGCGGCCGGGATAGCCAAGATCCTGTTCTACCTGTTCCTGGTGGTCGCAGTCGTCATGCTGGTATCGGCTCTTCTCGCGGGCCGGAACATCACACGATAGATACAGTTGCCATGCAACCATCGAATAAGGCGGCGCAAGCCGCCTTTTTCATGCCCGCTCCTTCTCAGGCTTTGCCAGTTCCTTGCGTATCTCCTGCAGTTCCTTGCGTCGCTCCTCGGTGGTTTCGGGATACTCCATCTTCAACTCCTCCAAGAGGTTCAAAAGTACCTGGGCGACGATCAGGCGCGCGTTCTTCTTGTCGTCGGCCGGGACGATGTACCATGGGGCGTTTTTGCGGCTGGTCGCTCCCAGGCATTCCTGGTACGTCTCCATGTACTGCTTCCAGAGCTTCCGCTCTTCCACGTCCGCCTTGTCGAACTTCCAGTTCTTCTCAGGGTTGTCGATCCGCTCCAGGAAACGCTTGCGCTGCTCCTCCTTGGAGAGGTGCAGGAAGAACTTGACGATGCGGGTACCGTTTCTGTGCAGGTGCTCCTCCAAGTTGACCATCGACTCGAACCGGTCCCGCCAGACATGGCCGTTGACCAGCTGCCCCGGGAGTCCCTCGCCGGCAAGGATCTCCGGGTGCACCCGCACTATCAGCACCTCCTCGTAATAGGAGCGGTTGAAGATCCCGATGCGCCCCCGTTCCGGGAGCCTGCGCATGCTGCGCCACAGGAAATCGTGGTCCAGCTCTTCGGCGCTGGGATGCTTGAAGGAATAGACCTCGCACCCCTGCGGGTTAATCCCGGAAAGCACGTGCTTTATTACTCCATCCTTCCCGGCGGCATCCATCGCCTGGAAGATCAACAGCACCGCGTAGCTGTTATTGGCATAGAGCAGCCCCTGAAGGGCGCTCAACCTCTCAATCTGCTCGGTGAGACACTCCTGGTACTGTTCCTTCGAGTGGTAAAAGGGGGGGACATCGGTGGGGCGCTTCTTCAGTGACACCTTCTCCTTGGCCTTAACCAAAAACTGCTCCACGTCTATCTTCATTGCCGCCTCCTTTTGACTGACAGAGTTTCAGGCTAACGCAATTTGAGCCTCCGTCAACGCAAGTCGACCTTCCAGTCTCTGTCTTGACAAGTACGCTTCGCCTGTTAAACAATCTTAAAGTTTTTTCGCCCGGCCTCTCATTGAAGCCGCTGACCGCCGGGGTCCCGGAGCTGACCGAGGTCGAGCTTCTGGATCCTCTCACCACCCGCGTCGAAATGCTGGGGAGGCTCGCTGCCCTGGAAAGTGCCAGCGAGCACCCGCTGACGCAAGCGGTGATATCCGCTGCAGCCGCCTGCCGGGTGGCGCCGGGGAGGGCGGCGCAGGTCGAGGTTCGGCTTGGCTGCGGCATCAGCGGCACGGTGACCTGGAAAGGTGCCGCCGCCAAGGTGCGGGCGGGAAACGCTACATTCGCCGGGGAGCATGAGAGGGGTGAGGATCCGGGGGGGGGGAGGGTGCTGTGATCTACGTCGGCTGGGACGGGAGGTTGCGGGGAAAGCTTCATTTCGCCGACGCGCTCCGCGGCGATGCCGCATCGTCTCTGGACGCGCTGCACCGTATGGGGCTGTCGAGCGTGCTCCTTTCGGGGGACCGGCTTTACTCCGCACAGGCCGCGGCAAGGAGGCTTAAGATGCACCGGGTCGAGGCGCCCTGCGCGCCCGCCCGCAAACTGGAGCTCATCGCCGGCGCCATCGCCCGGGGGAAGAAGGTAGCCATGGTGGGGGACGGGGTGAACGACGCGCCCGCCCTCGCCGCGGCCCATACCGGAATGGCGCTGGGGACCGGGATGGAACTGGCCCGGATGGCGGGAAACGTGGTGATCCTCTCGGGGCGGCTGTCGCAGATCCCCTGGCTCATCGAGCTCAGCCGGCGCGCCGGGAAGATCATCCGCGCGAACCTCGCCTTAAGCTTCGTCTACAACGCGGTAGCGCTCGCCGCCGCGGCTGCGGGCCTTCTCCACCCGCTCCTGGCAGCCGTCGCCATGGCGGTCTCCAGCCTCACCGTGCTGGGGAATTCGCTGCGCATAGGGGCCTTTCCCGACCCGTCACTCCCGTCCTCCGAAGCTGGGGAAACTGGATCGCCCCAGCCTAAGCGGGAGTCTCAGGCGCTGCCGCTTCTTGACTCGCGGGATAGTTGCCGTGCTGATGCAGGTGGTTTTCCGGCGTGAAAAACTGCTCGACGGTTTCCGCCGTCACCGGGCGCGACACCAGGAACCCCTGGATCTCGTGGCAACCCTGATCCTTGAGCTTCTCCAGCTGGTCCACAGTCTCCACCCCCTCCGCGACGATCTGCATGTTCAGGCTCTTGGCCATGGCGATGATGGCGGTCACGATCGCCTGGTCCTCGGAGCTCTTCATCATGTTCAGGATGAAGGTCCGGTCTATCTTCAGCGTGTTGATGGGGAACCGGTGCAGGTAGCTAAGCGAGGAGTAGCCGGTCCCGAAATCGTCCACCGAGATGGTCATCCCCAGCCCCCTCAACTCCTGAAGCAGCGCACAGGTGTACTCGTCGTTTTGCACCAGCGCCGATTCCGTGATCTCGATCTCGAGGAGCGCAGGTTCGAGCCCGGTCGCGTCCAGCACCGAGAAAATCGCCTCCTTCACGTCCTGGCGCTGGAAGTGGTAGGGAGAGAGGTTGACCGCCACCCGCACCGAGCCCAGGTTTTGCTCCTGCCACTTCTTCGCCTGGGTGCAGGCGGTGCGCAGGACCCAGTCGGTCAGCTCCGCGATGAGCCCGCTCTCCTCGCTCAGACGGATGAACTTGTCCGGCGCCAGCATCCCCAGCCTCGGGTGCATCCAGCGCACCAGGGCCTCAACCGAGGTGACGTTCCCGGAGAGGAGGTCCACCTTCGGCTGGTAGTGCAGCACGAATTCCTCGCGCTCCAGCGCAAGCCTCAGGTCCGACAAAAGCGTCACCCTCTCGTTGGCGTGCTCGTTCATCTTCCTGTCGAAGAGCTTGTAGACGTTCTTGCCGCAGGCTTTGGCGTGGTACATGGCGATGTCGGCGTTCATCAGGAGTTCGTCCACGGTCTTGCCGTCGTGCGGGAACAGGGTCACCCCGATGCTCGCGGTAACGTAGATCTCGCTTTCGCCCAGTTGGAAGGGCTTCGCAAAGAGCGCGTTCAGCTTTCCGGCGACGATGGCCGCGTTGTCGGAATTCATCACGTTCTGGGTGAAGATGGTGAACTCGTCCCCCCCAAGCCTGGCCACGGTGTCGCAACTGCGCACCACGGACGAGAGGCGGCTCGCCACGTCGATCAGCAACAGGTCCCCGGTGCGGTGCCCGAGGGTGTCGTTGATGTCCTTGAAGTGGTCCAGGTCGATGAAGATCACACTCATCACCTGCCTGCTCCGCTCGGCCTGGTACAGGGCCTGGGCCAGCCGGTCGTAGAACAGGGTGCGGTTTGGGAGCCGGGTGAGGGGATCGTAGTGGGCCAGCTGCTGCAGGTGCGCCTGGCGCTGCCTGAGGATCTGGTTGCGTTCCTCGATCTCCGAGAGCATCTCGTTGAAGCCGTCGTAGAGAAGCCCGATCTCGTCGTCGGAGGGCTTCGCCACGCGGATGGCGAAATTCTTGCTGGCCGAGACGTCCTTCATGGAGGAGAGAAGGTCCAAAAGCGGCCCGGAGATCATCCGCTGCAGCCTGGCGGAGAAGAAATAGGCCGCGATGACCGTGGCCAGCATGAACAACAGGGTCACCAGCAAGGTCCAGCGCAGGTTCTTTTGGAACTCGGCGGTGTCGGCATGGATGACGACGGTCCCGACGCGCTCGTAGTCGAAGTAGACCGGCTGCACCAGGCAGTCGAATCCGGAGAAAAGCGAGCTCCCCTGAGAGCCTCTTCTTATCTGTTCCACGGCCGCGAGCACCGCGCCCGGCGTGGCGGAGGGACCCAGGCGCTCCAGCGGGAGTTCCGCGTTCCCCGCCTCCGGCGCCACGTGGCGCGCGAAGATCTGCCCCTCGCCGGTCAGGACGTAGACGGCCAGGATGGAGCGTTTGGCCGCAAGGGGAGTGATGGTGCGCTGCGCGGACTCCGGGTCGTCGAAGACGAGCGCCGAGGCTGTGTTGGCGCCGATGATCTCCGCCAGAGAGACCAGGTCTTCACGCTGCGCCCGGTACAACCCCTTGGCCTCCCTGGCGAGGAAGAAAACGGACGCCGCCAGCAAGGTGCCGCAGCAGCTGAGCATGATGATGAGCATCAGCTTGCGCTGCAGCGGCAGGTTCTTCACGAAACAAAATCCCCGGCGGCTCATTGGTCACCCTCTCTTATCACGCGGGCGAGCTTCAGCAGTTGCGAGCTGATCCTGACCCTGGACTGCTGGGCCGCCTTCAGGTTGATCTCGAAGCGCACCCTTCCTTCGTTTTCCACCAAGCCGATGATCCCGCCGAAGCGGGCGAAGTCCGGGATGTCGCTCACCGTCAGGACGCCGCGCCGGCGCACCTGCTCCAGGACCCCGGCGACGTACCTCTTCTCTACCCCGCTCACGACCAGGACGTGACACTCGGAGAGGTCATCTCCAGGCGCCACCCCCCGCAGGGACAGCGGGTGCCCCAGCACCGTCTTCCCCTGGTACTGCTCCAACGCCTGAGTGAAGGGTCCGCGCCCCATGCTGCAGAGTTGCAGCGGAGCGCCGGTGCGGGGGAAGGACTCCGCCGGCCACTCGACGTACTTTGCCATGTTGACGACCATAGCCGCCTTCACCTGGTACTCCTGGGCCCCCTCGGCCCAGGTCTCGAGCAAGACGACCAGCAGAAGCGACAGCATCACCAGGAATAAGCGCAGTCCGGCCGCCGCCGGTATGGGATATTGGGCTGGAAACAGGGCTCTCCTCCTCTTAGAAGCGGCAGGTGGCCTGAACCCTGAAGGTCCTGCCGTCCTGCGCGATCAGGCTCTGCCTGTGATCGGTGGTGGCCGGGTCGTCGTAGCGCCGGTCGAAGAGGTTGTAGATGGAAAAAGAGGCGTCCAGCCAGGGGACGAAGCCTGTGGAGAACAAGGTGGCGTTGGCGATGAGATACCCCGGCGCCGCGGCCTGCACCCCTTCGTGGGAAAACTCACGGCGGGCCGTCCCCTGCAGCTCGAGCCCGGCGAACAACTCCTTGCGGTACAGGGGCGCGGTCAGGTTCAGCTTGGCCAGGTGTCGCGGCGAGTAGTCCAGCCGCTGGTCCTTCCCCTCGTCGCGGGCGGAGACGAAGCTGTAGCTGGTCCTCGCCGCGAAGCCGCTGCTCCACTGTCCCTCCACCTCGAACTCCCCTCCGACAGCCTTCACCCGGTCGGCGTTGCTGAAGGAGACCTGCCCAGAAGGGAGATCCTGGTAGCTGATCAGGTTGTCGATCTTGTTCTGGAACAGGCTGAGGCTTGTGCGCAGCACGTCCCCAAGGTACTGCTCGTAGATCAGCTCGGAGGTCCTCACCGTCTCGGGCCTAAGCCCCGGGTTGGCGGCGTTGGAATCGAAGACGTCGTTGTAGCGGAGCTCATAGGCGTTGGGGGCCCGGAAGGCCTTGCCCTGGATGTACTTGAAGACGCTCCCCTCGACAGGTGTGTAGATGACCGCAACCCGCGGGCTCGTCACGCCGCCGAAGCTCTGGTAGTTGTCGTGGCGCAGCCCCACGTTGACGATGAGCTGTTCGAACAGGCGCAGCTCACCCTGCCCGAACACCCCCCAGAAAAGGTCGCTGCGGTTGTTATCCAGGCGGCGCCCCTGGGGCACCGCGTCGTAGTTCGGGAGCTTTTGGAAGCTGTCCCGGAAACTGGTGCCGGCGGTGAGCTGCAGGCGCGGCAGGATCTGGCGGCTCGCCTGTGCCTCCGCCCCCCACCAGCGCGCCAGGTGGTCGTCCCGGTTCACGTAGCTCGCCGGATAAAAGCCGGGATCGTCCGTGCCTTTTTCGTAGGCGAAATCCCCCTTGTAGCGGTACTCGTCGTAGAAGACCCGGGCGGTGACGCCGGTTCCTTCCAGCGCCTTGTCGTACCTGAGGTCCAGATAGCCGCGCCGGTCGATGGAATGGGTCCGGGGATCGTTGAAGATGGTGTCGAACGAGGCGGTGGGGACGCGCTTGTCGCGGGAGACGAGCGCGCCGGTCAGGGTGAAGTCCTGCAGGCGGCCGGAAGCGAAGAGGGAATAGTTCCGGTCCCGGTCCATGTCGCTCGCGATGCCGTTGTTGGTCGCGGGGTCGTCGAACTCGGGGTAATAGAGCGAGGCGTTGCCGCGGCTTTTGTAGGTCGATCCGGAGGCCACGAACTCTCCGCCGTCGAAGCTCTTCCCGTAGGTCAGGCGCCCTGCCCCGGTGTGCTGGCTCCCCGCGGAAGCGGCGACCTCCGCCCCCTCGATCTGCCGCGCGCTGCGGGTGATGACGTTGATGACGCCGAAGAATGCCCCCGCCCCGTAGAGCGAGGAACTGGGCCCGCGGATGATCTCGATCCTGTCGATGAGCGCCAGGTCGAGTATGAACTCGGTCCCGATGGCGGCCGTCTCGTAGATGACGTCGTTGATCCGGTGCCCGTCGACTAAAAGGAGCACGCGTGTGTTGTAGTCCCCCGGACGGTTGAAACCGCGCATCCCTAAGTAGCTGTAATTGCGGTCATAGCTGGTAAAGAAGCCGCGGCTCGACCTCAGAACATCGGCCATGGTGCGCCACCCGTAGTGCCTGACCTCGTCGGCGGTGATCACGGAGACCGAGGCGGGCGCCTCCGTCACCAACTGTTCGAATTTCGAGACCCCGTACACCTTCTCCACCTTGAGGCTCGCCAGCTGTTCCAGATCCATTTCACCCAGGTCAGGAGCCGGAGATCCCCCCCCCTCCTCCTGCGCGAAGGCAAAGGGCGCGCCCAGCGTGGCAAGAAGAAAAACACCCGTGACTAGGTGGGAGATGCTTTTACGCATCCATGTCCTCCTGGCGGAACCGATTTCCGGTGGATACCCGCCGCAAACTCAAAAGATTCAATCTCAAAGAGGCGCTCACTATCTTAGTTAGACGCCGATTTGTCAATTGTTCACTTGCTGATTACAACATTTCGTCCGGCAGCATTGGCAAGGACAAATTATCTGTCCCGCCTTGTTCTGCCTGCAGCTGTGACAGGGAGCAGATCACGAGGAACTTTTCGGCAAATTCCGGTTGAGAATTAGGGGGATTTTCAGTGAAAGGGAATTTTCGGCAGGAATGCATCCCGAACCGGGAACGGCGACGGAAAAGGCCACCCAATTGAACCGGGTGGCCTTTTACTTTCCATGAGAAGAACAGCTTCTACTTTAGGCGGGGGTGTACTCGGCGGCCCCGATCTCGGTCAGGTAGAGGCGGACGGCAACGGAGAACTTCTCTCCCGCCAGGGGAAGCACCTTGTCCAGGATGGCGGTCGCCAGCTTGTTCTCGGCCGAGGTCCTGGGCCCTACGCTGCGTGCCAGGACGATGATCCTCAGGTCCGCGCCGACGTCGCGGGTGTTCGCCAGCGAGAACTGCAGCGAGATCTGCTCGGGCTTCAGGATGGCGATCTTCGCGCCGCGCACCTCCAGAAGCTCGGAAATGATAGCAGGGAGGCTCCCCGCCAGGGCGTCGAGCACTTCGTCTGTGACATTGGCCTTGTAGATAACCGACACGTTCATTTTACTTTCCTCCTTTTTTCTTCACGGTCCCTTGCTGCACCGTCAAAGCATAAAGAAAAAGGGACTCACAGCAACCGCTGTAGTCCCTTTCGAGTAAATGGCGCGCCCGGAGCGATTCGAACGCCCGGCCCCAAGATTCGTAGTCTTGTGCTCTATCCAGCTGAGCTACGGGCGCAAACTAAAGATCAGGTAAGGGGCCCTGGACCCCTCGGTTTTAAATGGCGCGCTCGGAGAGATTCGAACTCCCGACCTACGGATTCGTAGTCCGTTGCTCTATCCAGCTGAGCTACGAGCGCAAACTATGTCAACTGGACGTCAGGTAATCGACCAGTGTGAAGCCATAAAACGGATGCTGAAACGCATGCGTGGTGGGGTAAAGCGAGAAGAGCCAGCCCTTGTAAATTTCCTTCGCGTCCTCGCGGATCACGATCTGCGCCGCCGGATTCACCAGTTCGTTGGACTGGGAAGTGAGGGTGGTCCCCTCCATCACGAAATGCGGTAGGAAATTTTCCACTCTGAGCGTCAGGTTCGACCCGGGGAGCTTCAATTCGCTTCCCACCTTTAGGGTGTACACCTGCCGCTGGTTTTGATGCTTGTCGGAGACGGCTATCTGCACCGCCTTCCATTTCCGTCTGACATCCTCGGGGACAACGACTACAGTAGGAGCCTTTGCCGGTTGGGGCAAAGCCACTGCCGGCTCTTGTTTCTGCTTCTCGTTGCAACCCGTTGTGAGAACAATAGCGACTAGAGATGACAAAACCAGCAGTTTCATCAATCGCTTCACCAAGACCTCCGGGTTTTTTGCTGCGACTGCCTTGTTGCCTGCTGCAAAAAAATGGCGGAGAGCGAGGGATTCGAACCCTCGATACCGGTTTCCCAGTATACACGCTTAGCAGGCGTGCGCCTTCGACCTACTCGGCCAGCTCTCCGTTTCAAACTACTACTGCGTTTTTTGCCGCTATGACTACATTTGACTTACTGCAAAAGCGATGGCGGAGGAAGTAGGATTCGAACCCACGGAACTTTCGTTCAACGGTTTTCAAGACCGCCGCCTTCAACCACTCGGCCATTCCTCCAAAGCCTAGCTGATTCTCTCTGCCCCGCCCATGTAAGGCCTGAGCACCTCGGGGATCAGCACCGAGCCGTCTGCCTGCTGGTAGTTTTCCAAGACCGCCACGAGCGTCCTGCCCACGGCGAGTCCGGAGCCGTTCAGCGTGTGGACGAATTCGGGCTTGGCCTTTTCTTCCGGACGGAACCGGATCCCGGCGCGGCGCGCCTGGAAGTCTTCGAAACAGCTGCAGGACGAAATCTCCCGGTAGCAGTTCTGTCCCGGCAACCAGACCTCGATGTCGAAGGTCTTGGCGGCGGAAAAACCAATGTCGCCGGTGCAAAGCTCCACCACCCGGTAAGGTATCTGCAACCTGCGCAGCACTTCCTCGGCGTCGCCAAGCAGCTTCTGCAATTGCTGGTAGGAATCCTCGGGGGAGGTGAACTTGACCAGTTCCACCTTGTTGAACTGGTGCTGCCTGATCAGCCCGCGCGTGTCCTTGCCGTAGGAACCGGCCTCCTTGCGGAAGCAGGGCGTGTAGGCAACGTAGGAAATCGGGAGATCCGAGCCCTTCAGGATCTCGCCGCGGTGTATGTTGGTTACCGGTACCTCAGCCGTAGGGATGAGAAAAAAATCGACCCCTTCCATGTGGAAGAGATCTTCCTCAAACTTGGGCAGTTGCCCAGTCCCGGTCATGCATTCCCTGTTTACCATAAAGGGCGGGAGCATTTCAATATATTTGTGCTCCTCGATATGCAGATCCAGCATGTAGTTAATGAGAGCTCTTTCCAGCCTCGCCCCGGCCCCGCGGTAGAGGGTGAAGCGCGCTCCGGCGAGCTTCGTGCCGCGCTCGAAATCGAGGATGCCGAGCCCCTCGCCGATCTCCCAGTGCGGTTTCGGCTCGAAGGGAAGGGTCGGAACCTCACCCCAAGTGCGCACCACGACGTTGTCCTCCTCGGACTTGCCGATCGGGGTGGTCTCATTGGGGACGTTGGGGACGGTGAGAAGAAAGTTCTGCAGTTCCTCTTCGACGTTTCTCAGCGACTCGTCGATCCCCTTGATCTGCTGCGAGACCTCGCGCATCTCGGCCTTGCGGTCGGCTGCCTGGCTCTTGTCCTGAAGGCGCGCGATCTCTTCGGTCACCTTGTTGCGCAGCGCCTTGAGTGTCTCGCTCTGCTGCAAAAGCTCGCGACGGCGTCCGTCCAGTTCCTTGAAGAGCGCAATATCAACGCCTTCGCCTCTGGTCTTGAGCCGTGCTTCTACAGTTTCCAGGTTTTCGCGTATGTATCTCGCGTCGAGCATGTGTCAGCGCCTTTACATTCAGATCACCAAAGCTATACTGTCTAACACTCAATTTTCAGTTAGTCAACCGTTTTTTGCGCTCCCAGATACTCATCCTGCATTTCCACGAGGAGGTCACCTTGCCAAGGCTCTTCGTCGCCATCGATCTGCCAGAGGAAATAAAAGCCTCTCTGTCACAGCTCTCCTGCGCTGTACCGGGCGCCAGGTGGGTCTCTCCTTCGGAAATCCACCTTACCCTGCGCTTCATAGGGGACGTGGAGCCCCAGACAGTTGCGAAGATCAAGAAGGCCCTGTCCGGGATCCAGTTCACCTCTTTTCCCCTGCGGGTCGCCGGGGTCGGCCACTTCCCCCCGCGTGGGCTCCCCCGCGTGCTCTGGCTGGGGCTGGAGCCGCGCCCGGAACTGATGGAGCTGCAGCAGCGGATCGAAAGCGCGCTGCAGCAGGCAGGGGTCCCGCCGGAGGAGCGCCCGTTCTCCCCACACATAACGCTGGCCCGCCTAAAGGAGACCCCGCCCGCCGCGGTCGCCTCCTTCGAGTCGCTGCACCGCGCGCTCGACTCCCCCCCTTTCCCGGTAAGGGAGTACGTCCTTTATTCCAGCGTCCTCACGCCAAAAGGCGCCATCCACAGAAAGGAAGAGATCTACCGCTTGGGCAGGGAAGCGGCCTCGCCGTCAAGGTGACCCGGGCAGCGACAAGCAGCAACATAGATTCAGCACTCTCCCAATCGTCCTCCACTGTATTCGACGCCCCTGTCCATAGCATTGTCGGACTCGGCCCCGTCAGGAAAGGCTTTCCCTGCGATCAGGCCACCAGCCGTCAAGGAATCTCACATTGCCATAAACATTTTTACTGTTACAGTTCCTATGCTTATGCCTTTATTTGCCGTGGCTGTGCCAGACTGGCCGGTCATATGTAACAGCGGAGTTTTTTATGGAGCATGACAAGTGCGAGGAGTACTACCTCGAAGAGGACATAAGTGTCCACATCTTCACCGCCTCTGCGGCGATGGTCGGTGTTTGTCTCACGGTAATTGGCCTGGTACGCGTATTCATCACTATTAAAGGGGTAAACACTCTCGCGGACGATATTTTGTCCGCTGCCTCCCTCGTATTTCTGACCTCATGCAGCCTTTCCTACTGGGCACTAAGAACAAGAAAACGGCGGCGCATGCATAAGATAGAGCGGTTAGCCGACGGTGCTTTCATCTTTGGGCTGATCTTGATGGTGTCAGTCTGTGGGATTATCACCTATGTACTAGAGACAGTTTGAGCCCTGGGTCATTCCACCACCATGGGCCCCTTCTGCAGCCGCTTATAGTAGAAATTCTGGCCGTAGAGGACGGCTGCCGGGTTATGGCAGGTGACCCGGTCCTTCACCACAAGCGTCGTGACCGGCGCTTCTGAATGCTTGTTGAACAGCATGTCGTGCCCGACGCAAAGCCCCACGATGACGTTCATGTCGGTCTTCATGTCGTTGCAGATGCGCGCCTGGGCGATCGGGTTGCAGGCGGGCTCGAAGGTCCCGGGCCTCACCTTGTCGCTTTCAGCCAGCCCGAACTCCTTCTTGTCCAGGCTCCCCGCCTTGCAGCATACGCTCAGCGGCGTGAACCCCTGGGCCTTGAGGATGGCCGCCAGCCGGTCGCTCTCCTCCAGAAGGCCGATGCAGGTGGCTATGCCGATGCGCTGGTATCCCATAAGTTTCGCAAAGGCGATGGTGTCCTCAACGCGGGTCCAGCGGGCGTTCACCGCATCGCTGCCGGGTATGGGCTGGTAGCAGAGCCCCTCCACCCGGGCGGCGACGAAGGCCATCTTAGCGTCGTCGCCCGCTCCCTGCATCATCTCCGCCGATTCCGCCACTATTGCCGGGTAGCTCCCCGCTGGGCAGTTGCCGGGACGCGGAGGGGCGGTGTTGGGATCGCCGCTCCAGCAGTTGGTGGTACCGCTTTTCTGCCAGACGGCGCTGCAACGTGAACAGGTTACTTCCGCAGCTTGCTCCTTATCCATGAACCCTCCTTTGTCACCCCTTGGCGGGGCGCTCTTCCTGTGCCAGCACATAGGGGGAGACGATCAGGCAGAGAAAGCTCCTGCCGCTGTCGGCATCCCAGGCCTTTATCTGCTCCGCGGACGGCTTGGAGATGACTCCCGACAAGAGCCAGCGCTCCACCGTCTTGACCTCGTCGTTCGCTACCGCGGCTGCGACCTCGGCCAGATCCAGCATGTGGTCGACGATGATGACCCCGCCTCTTTCCAGGTGCGCCCTCAGCGACATCCAGTCCGTGGTGTCGATCTTCGTGGCAAGTTCTTCCTTGGTTGCAGACATCTCTAGCTCCTCTACTCGAAAGATTTTCTGAATTCCGCGACGGTCTCCCGCAGGGAGGCCACCTCCGCGCGCAGCTCCGAGAGCTCCTGCTCGAGCCGCGCTATCTTCTCGGCGTCGGCGCCTGCGCCGCGCGCGCCCGACTGCGCCGCAAGCTCCGAGAGGTCAGGCTCGCCGCTCAAGAGCTGGCAGTAGCGCGGCTCCTTGCGCCCTGGCTGCAGCGGCAGCTTCGTCACGAGCGAAGGGGTGCGCTCCGCCAGGTCTTCCAGCACCGATTCCACCTCGGAGAGGTCCGCGAACTTGTGCATCCGCTCCCCCCGCCCCCTGAGCTCGCCCACCGTCTGAGGGCCGCGCAGCATCAGCTCGCAGAGAACGGCCAGCTCCGCCGGGGAGAAGCGGAACTTCTCGACCAGGGCGTGACGGTACTTCGCCACCCGGCCGCCGCTCCCTGAGACCAGGGCGTACTGTTTGAACCGCAGCGTCTCGAGCGCGCGGGTCACCTGGGACTCGTCCAGGTTCAACACAGGGTCGCGGTTCGACTTCTGGTTGCAGGCGTTCACCAGGGCATTAAGGGAAAGCGGGTAATACTCGGGAGTGGTGAGTTCCTTCTCGATCAAAGAGCCCAGCACCCGCAGTTCGGTGCCGTCTAGCGTCGCGTCCATGAGCCGTACTCCTTTTTGTTCTGGAATTGATGCCGCCTCGCGCCGGGGCCGCCGCGGCAGCCTTGCCCGGATAGAAGACGAGTGGGAGAGTAAAACGCCCCGGCGCCCGGTGGGCGCAAATGCCCTCTACCGAGAGCTCGCTAAAATTACTCGATTCTTGAAGCCGGATCAACGCTAAAAACGGGGAAAAGAGACGTCTTCCTCCCGGGCGAAGGGAAGAAGACCTTTGTGTTGTATAACATCATTATATTTGTTATGGTAGCGCCATCTCGCCCTGCAGCCGGGGACTACCGATCACAGGAGTTTACATGCCCCCCATCATGGACCTGCCGAAAATCAAAAAGACGATCAGGATTTTTGCCGTCGCGCAAGGCGCGCTTATCGCACTGCTCGTTTTCATGGCCGTGCTTTTCCAGCAAAGGCTCCAGCTGCTAGGCAGAGGGGAGCAGTTCATGAGCGGCGTCGTGGCGGCGTTCGTCATCGAGCTGCTGCTCTTTTACCCGATCTTCAGGTTCGCCGGCAAGGAAGCGGAGCGCGACTTCTCGCTCATCGGAAGGACGCTGAACCAGGAGGAGCTCAAGTCCTTCACCAAGCAGAAGCGTTGGGCGGACGTCATCAAGATGGCCGTCTTCGGATTCTACTTCATCTTCATCCTGGCGCTGAAACCGACGACCCCGACCCTGGTGCTGAGCGTCATCTACTACAGCTTCGTCCTCACCATCATCACCTACCTGCAGTGCTACAACTTCGCGGCGCGTAAAAGGAGCAAGGGGCTCGGAAACGCCTGACGCGGCGGCTACCGCTACTTCTTCGATTCCGCCGACTTCCTGCGCACCTGGGCGATCCGCTCTTCGGGAAGCCCCAGCCACTCCAGGAAGCTCTGGTGGCCGGTCGGGTTCTCCCGCTCGAAAAGGGTGTGCCAGTGCCCCATCTGTTCGTCGTCGAGCCCTATGGCCCTGAACCTCGAGGTCCATTCCTCTACGGTCACTTTCCGCTTCTTTACATGCTTTTCTTCCATGGCGCTTCCTCCTTTTTCCGACAGGTTGCCCCTCCCATACACCGAGCGCTGCAAAAAAGTGAATTGTAAACACAGATTTTACTGGACTACCGGGCACGGTCACACGTACCATCCCCCGATAGCATTCAAATATCCAAAGAGAAGGAAATAAAAGCAATGGCAACTGCAAAACAGGGCGACAAGGTACTTATCAATTACACCGGCAAGCTGGAGGACGGGTCCGTTTTCGATACCACCATCCAGGAAGCCGGCTGCTGCGAAGACGACAACTGCGGCTGCGACGACGACGGCTGCGGCTGCGGCGAGACCGGCCCGCTGGAAATCACCATCGGCAACGAAGACTTCTTCCCGCAGATCGAAGAGACGCTGGTAGGGATGGCACCGGGCGAGAAGAAAACCGTGGTGATCCCGGCCGAGGACGCCTTCGGCGAGTACGACGAGGACGAGGTCTTCACCATCAGCCGTGAGCAGCTGACCGGCGAGATCGTGCCGGAAGTCGGCATGGAGCTGGAGCTCACCGGCGACGACGACGAGCCGGTGGAGGTCGTCGTGGTCGAGGTCAACGAAGAAACCATCACCGTCGACGCCAACCATCCGCTGGCCGGCGAAGACATCACCTACGAGATCGAGCTCCTCGAGATCGTGTAAAGCACACGCACAATGCCGGGGAGGCGGTCCATCCGCCTCCCCCGT
>MTLD01000897.1_pt2 | contig 75180 bp, 63 predicted proteins | sample 1982471 | NCBI WGS metagenome assembly MTLD01 (sample SAMN05712604, study PRJNA340218) | biofilm metagenome | isolation source: sample SPM anode biofilm adapted to -50 mV | place: USA | collected 2012-02-03
AGGCGCCTGCCGTGACCTGGAGCGGCTTGCCTCCAGACTCGCGATGAACCGTGCCAACCCGAAGGATCTCGTCGCCTTGCGCGACACGGTATCGGCCGCCCTGTCGCTGAACGCGGCGTTGCCGGCACAGGCCCCCGCGGCATTGGCGGTATGCGCCGACAAGACACGCCGCACCGCGCTCGAGGTCTTTGTCGCTACATTATCGGCCGCCATCGCCGATGATCCGGCGCTGTCACCTGCAGACGGTCCGGTCATGCGCGATGGCTGGAGCGTAGAACTCGACGAGCTGCGCGCGATCAGGGCGGATGCGCATGGGGTACTGGAGTCCTACCTCGAGGAGGAGCGTTCGGCAACCGGACTTGCGGGCCTGAGGGTCCGCTACAATCGAGTGATAGGCTACTACCTGGAGTTGTCCAAGGGCGCCGCCCAGAATGCTCCCGCCCATTTCATACGCAGGCAGTCTTTGACTACCGGGGAGCGGTACACGACGGAGCGGCTGGGTTCGCTCGAGGTGGAGATCAACGGCGCCGCCGAGAAGATCGTGGAACTCGAGCGGTCGCTGTTCGACCTGCTCTGCGGGACGGTGCGTGATCAGTCGTCGGGGCTCTTCGATACGGCCGGCGAGCTGGCCGCCCTCGATTGCGCCGCCTCCTGCGCCTGGGCCGCGACCGTGCGCGGCTACGTGCGGCCCAGCGTCGACGCATCGCTGTCGCTGTCGATCGAGGGCGGCAGGCACCCCGTCGTCGAGGCCCATCTGCAGGCCGGCGAGTTCGTGCCCAACGACGTAGCCCTGGATGGGGACGGCACCGCGTTCGCCCTGCTGACGGGTCCGAACATGGCGGGCAAGTCGACCTATCTTCGGCAGAACGCGCTGATCGTGCTGCTCGCACAGTCGGGCTCGTTCGTTCCGGCACGGTCGGCGACGATCGGCGCGGTAGACAGGATATTCTGCAGGGTCGGTGCCCAGGACAACCTGGCTCGCGGCGAGTCGACGTTCCTGCTCGAGATGCACGAGACGGCGAGCATCCTGAACAACGCCGGTCCGCGAAGTCTCGTCATCATGGATGAGGTTGGCCGCGGCACCGGTACGCTCGACGGCCTGTCCATAGCCTGGGCGGTCAGCGAGCACGTGCTCGATACCTGCAGATCAAGAACCCTGTTCGCCACGCACTACCATGAATTGACAGCGCTCAGACACCCGCGCCTCATCGACCTGTCCATGGCCGTCGAAGAGCGCGAAGGCGAGGTCGTCTTCCTGAAGCGGGTCATTGGCGGTCCTGCGGCCGGCTCGTACGGCATACATGTGGCGCGACTCGCCGGCGTTCCCGACCGCGTCGTCGAACGCGCCCGGGAGATCAGGTCTGCACTGGAAGCCGACGAGACGAGGCTTTCAGGCGAACGCGTGGGTGTGGCGGCTTCCATGGTACCGATTCGGGATGACACCAGGATGCCGGCGCCGGGTTCGCTCTTCTCGGTCGAGGAACTCGTGCTCGACGAACTGCGCGGACTCGATGCCGATCGCATGACCCCGATCGAGGCTCTTACCAGACTGGCTGCGCTGAAGAGGGCCCTGGGAGCTGGGACAGGCGGCACCGGTCGCTGACAGGATGCTGCCGGCACGCAAGTGATGGTGCGTTGCGCCGCGTATGGTCGGCATGGCTACACGAACCATGCTGCCGCGCCTTGCCCGTCTGGCCGTATCCGTGCTGTTGCCGCAGTCATGCGTGCTCTGCGGCGCTGGGGTGGCGGCTGATGCGGTCTGGCCGCTCTGCCTGCCATGTTCCATCCGCCTCAGGGCCGAGCGCGCCGCCGATGCGCGTCGGGAGCGATGCGCCATCTGCGGCAAGCCGCTCATATCCCGTCATGGCCGCTGTACGCGATGCCGGACGGCATCATACGATTTTGATTCGGTCTATCCGCTGTTCCGGTATGCCGACGATATCCGGTCGCTCGTATTGGCATACAAGGGTGGCAGACGGAGCCTGTCCGGCTTCTTTGCAGAAGAGCTGGCGGCTGTGGTGGCCGGGCGGTTCAGCGGGCGGGTCGTGATCCCGGTGCCGCCTCGTCCAGGCAAGCTCAGGCGCACGGGCTGGGATCAGGTGGAAGCCATCGTCTCCATCCTGGAGCGGAAGTACGATGTCGTCGTACTCAGGGCGCTGGTGCGGACGGCCGGCTCGGAGCAGAAGGTCCTGAACCTCGAGGAACGGGCCGCCAACATGCGCGGCACCATACGCCTGGCACCGCGGGCTGTTGTGCCCGTCGATCCTGTGCTGTTCGATGATGTGCTGACGACGGGGGCAACGCTCTCGGCCTGCGCGGGCTGCCTGAAGTCTGGCTCGGCGAACAGGGTCGATGCGGTCACCATCGCGGCCGACTAGGAGCCCATTGCCATATTGACGAATGATGCCGCGAAGACTATGATAGCTATAGACATGGTTTTTCTTAGAGTTAGGTAGTTAAGAAGAGTCGTTCCAGCGGCTCTTTTTTTATAGGGTATGACAGAGTCTGAAGAACTCTACAAAGATATAGCGGATACTATCTCGGGCATTGGTCTGGCCTTGGTGGACCTGAGCGTCAGCCGCAGCAAGGGTGGGGCTACGCGGGCGTTCGCCGTGGTGTATGGCGTTGCCGGGACAGGCATAGACGAGTGTTCGAGGGCCCATAGGCTGATTCAGGCGAGACTCGAGGCCTTGCTTGGCGAGACCGATTTTCATCTGGAGACCGCGTCGCCCGGCATAGACCGGACCATCAAGTCGGACAGGGAATACGGCATATTCGCCGGGCGTGGTGTGCGCCTGTTCCTCGATGACGCTTCGGAACTGTGCGGCCGTATTGTATCATCCGATGGTTCGACGGTGGTCGTTGCCACGCCGGATGGTAATCAATCCATCAAGTTGACAGGCATTCGAAAAGGAAAGCTCGATTACTCTCAGGAGGGTAGGTAAGCCATGGCTTCAGATATGGCGGAGGCGATACGCCAGCTCATATACGAAAAGGGAATCTCCGAGGATCTCGTCCTCAAGACCATCGAAGACGCACTTCTGGCGGCCTATAAGAAGCGTTTCGGCACATCCGAGAATGCCGTCGTGCGCTTTACCGGCGATTATGACGGCGTCGAGATACTGGCCAAGCGAACGATCGTCGAGGAAGTCGATGATCCGGTCCTCGAGGTCTCGCTCGACGAGGCGCGGGAACTGGTCGATGGCGCCGAACTTGGCGACATTCTGGAAATACCGATAGATCCAAAGGAATTCGATCTCCAGGAAGTGATGTTGGCCAAGCAGACGACCAGACAATCACTGAGGGAGATTTCCCGCGATACCCTGTATGCCGAATACAAGGCCAAGCAGGGAGAGATCATCATCGGCTACTACCAGCGCGAGAAGAACGGCAACATATTCGTCGACCTTGGCAAGGTCGAGGGCTTCTTTCCCAAGAAGTTCCAGTCGCCGCGCGAGACGTACCAGCCGGGAGAGCGCATCAAGGCGCTGATCGCCGAGGTCAGCAAGAATGGCCCGCAGATCGTCCTTTCGCGTACCCACCCCGAATTTGTCCAGAAGATACTGGAACTGGAAGTTCCCGAGATCTATGACAAGACCATCGAGGTCTTCAAGATTGTCAGGGAACCGGGTTACAGAACGAAGATAGCGGTCTATTCACGGCGTGACGATGTCGATCCGGTCGGCGCCTGCGTCGGTCTCAAGGGCATTCGCATTCAGAATATCATCCGCGAACTCGAAGGCGAGAAGATCGATGTCCTCAAGTATGACGTTGATCCGAGGCGCTTCATCAAGAACGCCCTGTCGCCCGCCGATGTTCGCGACGTGTATATCATAGACGAGGCCAGACACACGGCACTCGCCGTTGTGGACGAGAGCCAGCTGTCAGTCGCCATAGGCAAGCAGGGGCTCAATGTCAGGCTGGCCAACCGGCTCTGTGACTGGAGCATCGATGTCAAGACCGAGGACCAGTTCCGCGATCTGGATATATCGAGCGAGGCTCGCCGCGCCGCTTCGAGCCTGTTCGGCGAAGAGGAAGAGATCCTTCGCATCGATGAGCTGCCATCGGTCGACCTGCGCGTCGCGGGTGTGCTTGCCGAAGCCGGCATCGAGATGATAGAGGACTTTCTTGCGCGTTCCGATGAGGAACTGCTGGCTATACCCGGTGTTGCTACCGGGGATCTCGAGGCGATCCGGGCCATCATTGAGGAAAATATTGAGGTCATCGAGGAAGAGTACGACCAGGATCAGGAGCCCGATGCGGAGCCTGAGCAGGAAACGACGGCGGAGGCCGAGGAGCCAGAAGCCGAAGTGTACGAGTGTCCGGATTGTCGAGCGCCTGTGACCCCCGACATGACCCATTGCCCGCAATGCGGGGTTGCCCTCTCGTTCGAGTACGAGGATGAGGAAGACCAGGAATCCTGAAGGTGAATGATGTCCGATAATAACGAGAATAAGCCGAAGCCAGTACTCATCAAGCAGACGAAGCCCAAGGCTGAAGAGCCTGTTGAGGTTGCGCCAACTCCTTCTGCTGCTCCTGTGGAGAAGCGCAAGGTAGTCGTGGTCAAGAAGAAGCCGCCTGTGGCAGCAAGCGCTCCGGCCCCCGAAGCGGATTCGGCGTCGGCCGCCGCGCGCAAGCCCGCAGCCAGGGTCGTCGCACACCATCAGGACAAACCGGCAGGCACCGCGCCGTCGCCGGCCGCTCCCCAGCCGACAGCTGCTCCGTCGAGTGAACCGAAGCCAGCCGAAGCACAGGCGCCTGCCTCCACAGAAGCCCCGCGCGCGGCCGCCCCCAGTGAACACAGACCGGCCTCGTCAGGATTGCATACGACCCGTCCAGCAGGCACGGGGCCCCGCGTCGTCGGCCGAGTCGGTGGTTACCGTGGGCCTTCGGGGCAATCAGGGCCATCATCAGGCGGCTATCAGGGGCAGCGACCAGCAGGTTCGGGTGGCTACCAGGGTGGCGGTTCGAGTGGCGGCTACCAGGGCGGCGGTTCGAGCGGCGGTTACCAGGGTGGTGGCTCGAGTGGTGGTTACCAGGGGCAGCGCTCAGGCGGCTACCAGGGCGGCGGCGGCTACCAGGGACAGCGACCGGCAGGTTCCGGCGGCTATCAAGGCGGCCAGAGCGGCTCCGGCTACCAGGGACAGCGACCGGCTGGCTCGGGTGGCTATCAGGGGCAGCGGCCCGCGGGTTCAGGTGGCTATCAGGGTGGTGGCGGGTATCAGGGGCAGCGACCGAGCGGTCCCGGCGGCCCGCGGCCCGGTGGCTATCAGGGCTCACGACCCGGCTACGGCCCGCGTCCGGGTGGACCAGGCGGTCCAGGCAGGCCTGGTGGTCCGGGGCGTTCCGGCGGTCCGGGTGGATCCGGTACGCCGCCGATGGGCGCCGACAAGAAGACTACCTCAAAACGGTTCATCAAGGCCAAGAAGCCCTCGTATCAGCGCAAGGAAGAGAGCCTCGAGCAGAAGCTGCACCTCCAGCGCAAGAAGTCCGATGCTCCGAAGGCAAATCCGATACCGAAGTCGATCGATATCATGGAGACCATATCGGTAGCCGAGCTTGCCAGAAAGATGAACCTGAAGCCGAGCGAGCTGATCGGCAAGCTGATGAGCCTTGGATTCATGGCGACCATCAACCAGCAGATAGACTCCGATACCGCGACCATACTCGCCAACGAATATGGCTGCGCCGTCAATATCGTATCGCTGTACGACGAGACCCTCATCGAGAAGGAAGTCGACCAGCCCGGAGACCTCGCCCATCGTCCGCCGATTGTTACGATCATGGGCCATGTCGATCATGGCAAGACGAAGCTACTCGATGCGATCCGCAAGACAAACGTGATTGCGACGGAATTCGGTGGCATAACGCAGCACATTGGCGCGTACCAGGTCGAGACGGCGAAGGGCCGGATAACGTTCCTCGATACGCCCGGACACGAAGCCTTCACGAAGATGCGCGCCCGCGGTTCGCAGATTACCGACATCGTCATCCTGGTCGTTGCGGCCGATGACGGCGTCATGCCGCAGACACTCGAGGCGATCGATCACGCGAAGGCGGCCAAAGTACCCATCATTGTTGCGATCAACAAGATCGACCTTCCCGAAGCCAATGCCGACAGGGTCAAGACCCAATTGTCGGAGCTGGGCCTGATTCCGGAAGACTGGGGTGGCCAAACCATGTTCTGCGAGATCTCGGCACTGCAGAAGAAGGGCATCGACGAGTTGCTGGATGGCATACTGCTGACAGCCGAAGTGCTCGAGCTGACATCGAATTACGACTGCAGGGCGGAAGGCAAGGTCATCGAGTCCAGGATCGATCACGGCCGAGGCATCGTTTCGACGATCATCGTCGAGCGCGGTACCCTGCATGTCGGTGACAGCTTTGTCGCCGGCATCTATCCTGGCAAGGTCCGTGCCATGTTCGACGACAAGGGTGTCAAGCTCGATGCCGCGACGCCGTCGACGCCGGTCGAGGTCATCGGCTTCGAAGGCATGCCTGACGCGGGCGACCCCTTCGAGGCGGTTGATGACGAGAAGATAGCGCGGTCGTTCTCTTCCAAGCGGCAGGAGTTGAAGCGTTCCGAAGAGTCGAAGACCCTCAAGAAGGTGACCCTGGACAACCTGTATGACACGATCAACGATGGTGCCGTCCAGGAACTCAAGGTGCTGATCAAGGGTGACGTGCATGGCTCGGTGGAGGCCTTGAAGGCTTCGCTCGAGCGCCTGTCCACCAAGGAGATCCGTCTCGTCGTCATCAGGTCTGCAGCCGGCGCCATCAACGAGAGCGATGTCGATCTGGCCAGCGCCTCGTCGGCGATCATCATCGGTTTCAATGTCCGCCCGACGCCCAAGGCGAAGGTGCTCGCCGACCAGGAGAAGGTGGAGATACGCAAGTACAACATCATCTACAAGGCCGTCGAAGAGATACAACAGGCAATGGAAGGCATGCTCGCTCCGGAGATCAAGGAGCAGGACATAGCAGAAGCTGAGGTCCGCGAGGTCTTCAAGGTGCCGAAGATTGGCGCCATTGCGGGCTGCTACGTTCTGGAGGGTACGGTCAAGCGCAATGCGAGTGTCAGGGTCATTCGTGATGGCGTAGAACTCCACTCGGGCAAGATGTCTTCCCTCAAGCGCTTCAAGGACGATGTCAAGGAAGTTGCCGCCGGCTACGAATGCGGTATCGGCCTGGCAGACTGGACCGATGTGAAGGTCGGGGACATACTTGAGATATTCGAGTTCATACAGATAAGCAGGAAGCTGAGCGATACGGATAATGGACGAGATAAGGCGTAAGCGCGTAGAGGAGACTCTACGCCTGGAAGTATCGGCACTGCTGATGCGCGGGGACATCAAGGACCCGAGGGTCGACACCTTCCTGTCCATAACACGGGTGGAAGTTGCCCGCGATGGCTCGCATGCAAAGCTGTATGTATCTACCTTCAAGGAAGGCGGCGCCCTTGACGAAGGCGTCGCCGGACTGAACAATGCCGCTGGTTTCATCCAATCGGGTATCAGCAAGCGCCTGCGCATACGGCTGACCCCCCGGCTGGTATTCCTGCCCGATGCAGGCATCAGGGAAGGTTTCGAGATGGACCAGAAGATCAAGGGTTTGTTCTCGTGACCGATGGCGTTGACATACGCCATTCCGGTTTTGCCATCATCGATAAGCCGGTCGGTCCCACGTCGTTCAGCCTGCTTTCGGCGCTCGGACGCAGGCTTGGACCCGGCACAAAGTCCGGCCATGCCGGTACCCTTGATTCGTTTGCGAGCGGGGTATTGGTCTGCCTCTTCGGCCGGTACACGCGGCTTTCCGACTACTTCATGGCAACGCGCAAGGGCTACGAGGCAGACATCCTCTTTGGAGAAGAAACCGATACGCTCGATCCGCGTGGCGAAGTGATTGCCCATGGTCCCATACCCTCAAGGGATGCCCTGGAGCTGTCGCTGGCAGGCTTTCGGGGCGACATACTGCAGGCACCTCCTGCCTATTCTGCCGTTCACATCGATGGCGAGCGTGCCTATGAGCGTGCCCTGAAGGGCCAGGATGTAAGACCTGAACCAAGGCCGGTCACGATTCATGCCCTGGATCTTCTGTCTTACGAGGACGGTGTCGCCCGCATTCGCGTCGCCTGCAGCAAGGGAACGTATATACGTTCACTTGCCCGGGACATCGCGATCGCCTGTGGTACGCGCGGCAGGCTGTCGGCGTTGCGCAGAACGTACTCAGGCCCATTCCGGGTAGAAGCATCGACGGATGTTGATCACTTCGGACCCGATGCCATCATGACGCTGGATGAAGCACACGCGAAGGACCTCGGGCTGGGTATCGTGTGCCTGCCGGATGAAGAATCGAGGATGTTTGCCCATGGCCTGCCACTCTTCAGGCTTGCGACATTCTCCAGGCTGGATACCGCGGCGCCGATGGCGGTCTTTGCGCTGGATTCGCGATTCCTTGGCATTGTCGTCAGGAAGCAATCCGCGTGGCACTACGCGTTTGTGATGGGTGCCGACTGATGCGGGTCGCCACCTGGGACGAGATGCAGACCCGTGCTGCCGAGATGCCGGACATGTCAGCGGTGACCATTGGCGTGTTTGACGGATTGCATCGTGGACATCGTGCCTTGGTCTCCCGGGTCGTCTCGATGGCCCCGGGATTGAAGCCGGTAGCCGTTACCTTCAAGGACAATCCAAAGAAGGTGACGCGACCGCACCGATTCTCCGGGGACCTGTTCTCGATCGATCAGAAGCTTGCCGCCCTTGCGGAGGCCGGCATCGAACTGTGCATACTGATTGACTTTTCCGGGAATTTCAGTAAACTGGCCGGGAGTGAATTTGTCTCGACCCTCGTAAGGTTTTGCGGCGTTCGTACGTTCGTTGTGGGTAGCGACTTCAAATGCGGTCATAGATTGTCGACCGATGCCAGGGGACTCGAAGCCATCGCTTCGGACCTGGGTGTCAGTACGGAGATCATTGAGCCGGTTACTTTCGAAGGCGATATCGTCAGCTCGAGCAGGATACGCTCGGCCATAGAGAACGGCAGGACGGACCTGGCTCTCGCCATGCTTGGTCGCCCCTACACGCTTGACCTCAGAGGTATCGGTATCGATTCAGTTGGTTCAGAAGCTATGGCCGTGATTCGCGGCCGTGGTCTGGTTGAACCTGCTCCGGGAATATACGAGGCGACCCTGTTGGGCTCGAATGTTCGGAAGGACGTCGAGGCAACATTGCGGCTCGATGGTACGGTTCTCTGGCCCATCAATGGATGGTCCGGCGGTATCGAACCAGATTTTCTGGCCTTTGGCCCAAAGATCGCATGAAAACGGAAACAAGGAGTTTATAGACATGGCAGTTACGAAAGAGGATAAGGCCAGACTCGTCAAGGAATTCGGTGCGGGTGAGAAGAATACCGGATCCACCGAGGTGCAGATCGCGTTGCTCACCGAACGCATCGTGCAGCTCACCGAGCATTTCAAGACCCACAAGAAGGATACCAACTCCAGACGCGGTCTGTTGATGTTGGTCGGACAGCGCAGGCGTCTGCTCAAGTACCTCCAGCGCACCGATTTGCAGAAATACCGCGAGCTTCTCGAGAAGCTCAATATCCGCAAGTAACCTTGTCAATGCGGGCCCGGACAGCTTTGTTCGGGCTCGTTTTTCCATCGGGTGACTTCGGAAATCATGGCGATTTTCGGGGCTCGCCTTGTTGCTGAGCCCATCGTGGCTCGTGGAGACCATGCATTCATGATACATACCAGTACATACAAGCTCAATGGCGAGGACATGATCCTCGAGACCGGCAGGATGGCAAAACAGGCCAATGGCGCGGTATTCGCGCGTTTTGGCGGCTCGGCGGTCATAGCGACAGCCTGTTGCTCGGATAAGGTGACGGAGGGGCTGGATTTCGTCCCGCTTACCGTGGAATACAACGAGAAGTACTATGCCGCCGGCAAGATTCCCGGTGGATTCATCAAGCGTGAATCACGCCCGAAGGATCGCGAGATCCTGGTTTCTCGACTGATAGACCGCCCCATGCGCCCCCTGTTCGACAAGGCGTTCGGTCGCGAAATCCAGGTCGTTCCGACGACGATCTCGGCCGATCTGGTCAATCCGCCAGACATTCTGGCCATAAACGCCGCCAGCGCCGCGGTGCATATCAGCGATATTCCATTCAACGGACCGATCGCGGCCGTTCGCGTCTGCCATGTTGATGGCGTGTATGTCGTCAATCCGACCTATGACCAGATCGAGAAGTCGACGCTTGAAATCGTCGTTGCCGGTTCCGAAGCCGGCATCACGATGGTTGAGGGTGGCGCCGACGAGGTCAGCGAAGAGACGATGATTGGTGCCATCGAGGCGGCCAAGAAGCCGATAGCCGAAATATGCGGCGTCATCCGCGCCATGCGTGATGCGATCGGCAAGCCCAAGCTGGCACTTGCCCCGCTGCGTGTCGAGCTTGTCCGGAAATCAGAGATTGAGGCCTTTGCCAAGGAGCGTCTGTCCAAGGCCCTGTTCACCAAGGTCAAGCAGGAGCGCTATGCGGCAGTCGCGGCCGCCATTGCGGAGACGAAGGCAGCCTTCGCCAACGATCTTGGCAACGACGAGATCCAGTACAAGCTGTTCGCCGCTCTGATGGAGGACATCCAGTACCACGTGCTGCGCTCGGGCATCCTCGACAGGGGCGTCCGTGTCGACGGCCGCGGCACCGAGGATATCAGGCAGATTACCTGCGAGATCGGCGTTCTGGCACGCACCCACGGATCGGCTCTGTTTACCCGTGGTGAGACCCAGGCCCTTGCGGTGACAACGCTTGGCACCACCTTCGATGAGCAGGTTTTCGACGATATCGAGGGCGACAGGCGCGAGCGTTTCATGTTGCACTACAACTTCCCGCCGTTCTCGGTTGGCGAGGTCGGGCGACTGGGTACCGGGCGACGGGAGATTGGCCATGGTCACCTTGCCAAGCGTGCCCTGGAGCGCGTGCTGCCTTCAAAGGAGCAATTCCCGTATACGGTCCGCATCGTTTCCGAGATCCTGGAATCGAACGGATCATCGTCGATGGCCTCGGTATGCGGCGGCACCTTGTCGATGCTGGCCGCCGGCGTTCCTATCAAGGCGCCAGTAGCCGGCATAGCGATGGGCCTGATTACCGAAGGTGACCGATATGCCGTGCTGTCCGATATCCTTGGAGACGAGGATCATCTGGGCGACATGGACTTCAAGGTTGCCGGCACCGAATCGGGCATTACCGGTTTTCAGATGGACATCAAGATCGCGAATGTGTCGACAGAGATCCTGACCAAGGCTCTGGCCCAAGCCAAACGTGGCAGGCTGCACATACTCGGGATCATGAACAAGACCATATCGGTTCCGGCTTCTGACATTTCCGAGTTTGCCCCGAAGATCATCTCGGTCAAGATCGACCAGGACAAGATCGGCGCCATCATCGGGCCGGGCGGCAAGAATATAAAGGCCCTGTGCGAGCAGTACGGCGTCAAGATCAATGTCGATGAAGATGGCACCGTGACGATCTTCGGTTCGAACCAGAAGGCGTCGGCCGATGCGAAGGCTGCCGTGCTCGGCATAGCCCAGGACCCGGAGGTCGGACTGATCTATCAGGGCACGGTCAAGCGCGTGATGGACTTTGGCGCCTTTGTAGAGATTCTCCCCGGAAAAGAGGGCCTGGTCCACATCTCCAGACTCTCACGCACCAGGGTCAATTCGGTCTCCGATGTCGTCAAAGAGGGCCAGGTCATACCGGTCAAGCTGCTCGAGGTCGACAAACTGGGACGGCTCAACCTGTCGTATGTAGACGCACTGGAAGACGCCGAGCAGAAGAAGTAGATCAGGGCCAGAGACAAGAGCTCAGGAGGAAGGCCGGCCGCAAGGGCGGCCTTCTTTGTATAAGGAAGGCGCATGCCACAGGAATTTGCCCAGATTCACCGATATACGATTGTGCCTGGCATAGAGCTGATGGTCGATCCCATGCCACAGGCTTCAGGCGTCGCGCTTGGACTCTGGTTTGCCGCGGGTTCAGCCTACGAGCGTGACCATGAGCGCGGTCTGTCCCACTTTGTCGAACACATGGTCTTCAAGGGCGCCGGTAATCGCGATGTTGTGGAGTTGTCGCGTGCGATCGACAGGGTAGGCGGGTATCTGAACGCATTTACCGAACGGGAGACGGTGTGTGTCCATTGCCTGATTCCCGCCGAGCACGCGATGCTCGCGCTCGAAATCCTATTGGACATGATTTTCAGGCCACGATTCCAGAAACCCGAGTTCGAACGCGAAAAGGACGTCATAGCGAACGAAATCATGGCCGCCGAAGATGACCTCGAGGAGGCCGCCCAGGATGAGTTCTTCGCGATGGTCTACCGGGGGCATCCCGCGTCACGGCGCATCGCCGGCAAGGTCGAGGATCTGGAACGAGCGACGTTCGATGGCCTCGTGGCGTTTCATGATGAACGCTTTGCCAGTGGCACGATTGTGGTCAGTGTGGCCGGAGCGGTCGAGCCAGACATGATTGCCAAGGCCCTTCGCGCCGCGGTGCCGCCGCGGGCCGGAGCCGGTACGGCGATATGGGATCCTGGTGCACCACAATTCGTCACATCGCGACGGATGGTCAAGGCGGCCGGAAGCCAGGTATACGTCCTGACCGGCTTGCCCATCGATACGCAATCCTCCGAGGATGATTTCTGGCGCCTGAGTGCCGCCAGTTCCGCGTATGGCGAAAGCATGAGTTCCCGCCTCTTCATGCGGCTGCGCGAGGAGCAGGGTCTGTGCTATGCTATATCGTCATCATTCAGCCTGTCCAGGATGGCTGGACTCTGGGGCGTGTCATCGTCGACAACGCCAGCACAGTTGCCGCGCTTTGCCGAGGCCTATTTGCGTGAGGCCACGGCCTTGCACGAGCATGGGCTGACCGACATCGAGGTTGGCGAGGCGGTGTCCAGGATTCGCGGCTTGCTGGAGCTTGCATCAGACGATCCGGAATACCGCATGAAACGGATAGCGCGGCAGTACATGTTCGAGGGCCGCACCGAGCCTGTCTCGGTGACAATGGATAGACTGAGTCTGGCGGGAGCCCTGTCACCGCACGCAATCGATCTGCTGGTGCGCTCTGCGCTGGACCCGGCGAAGGAGAGTGTCTTGCTGTATGGCAAGTTGGGCCTGCGCACGATTCGGGCTGGCGCCTCGCTGTTCGGCGCGGCGCTCGAAGAGCCTCTTGATGGACCGCAGACGAAGGAAGCATGACATGGACGACATGGCAATAGGCATGATTCTCGCCGCTGGCGCCACCGCTCCCGTCTATCAGACTGCCGGAGCCGCCGGTGCTGATCTATGCGCCTTTCTTGACACGGCGCTGACCCTGAGTCCTGGGGCACGAGCCATGATACCGACCGGGCTCAGGCTGCAGGTACCACCGGGGTACGAAGCGCAAGTCAGGTCACGGTCCGGCCTTGCGGCGCGGTTCGGTGTCGCCTGCCTGAATGCGCCGGGAACCATAGACTCGGACTATCGCGGCGAGATCAAGGTCATCCTGATAAACCATGGCGCCGACGACTTCGTGATCAGCCCGGGAGACCGTATCGCCCAGCTGATTGTTGCGCCGGTCTGCCGCGCTCGTTTTGAATCGCTGCCGGAGCTTGACGCCTCGAGCCGTGGCGATGGCGGCTTCGGATCGACAGGCATATAGCGATGAAGGCGCGTCGCGTCCATCCGACGCTGTGGCGATACATAGGCAAGGAATTCATGTTCGCCTTCATAGTCGCCTTCCTGTTCTTCTTTATCATATTCTTCATCAATCAACTGCTCCTGATGGCTGAAGACATCCTGTCCAAGAAGGCGCCTGTCGGGGATGTCGTCCGGCTGGTCATATACGCGATGCCGGCCATCATTGCGATGTCGTTTCCCTTTGGTTCGCTGGTAGGAGCCCTGATGGCCGCGGGCAGACTGGCCAGCGACAGCGAGCTGCTGGTCATGCGCGCGTCAGGCATATCGCGATCTTCCATCATGTTGCCATTCATCGTCCTGGGACTCGCATTCTCCATGGTCTCGTTCGTGATGAACGACTATTTCCTGCCGCTCGGCACCATCAATTATGGCAAGCTCTACCGCAAGCTGATTACGAGTTCGCCCGCGTTGGAACTGATGCCCTATTCGGTCAAGCACTACAAGGATACCACGATTGTGACCGGTGCGATGGACGGAGGCAGGATTCAGAACATCGTCATCTTCGACACGACGAAGGATGGCAAGTCCCGCGTCATCAGCGCCGGCTCCGCACAGCTGCAGGATAGCGGCGGCGCCTCGGGTGTCATCACGCTGAGGCTCGATTCGGTGTTTGTACAGGAGAGCGATCCCGGAAGGCCGCAGCGTTTCGAGTATTCCACCGCGGCTACGATGGAGTACAATGTGCTGCTGACCAGTTTTGCCGATCTTGCCGCCGGCATTGGACCACGGGAGATGAGCAGCATCGATGTCGCCGCGGCGATCACCAAGAAGGAACGCGCTCTGGCTGCGCGGCTGCTTGCCCGCGATATGGAGGCCGAGCAGAAACGATCCGAGCTGCTCGCCGCGTATGCCGAGCGTTCTGCCGCGCGCACGGATCTGGATGCGTCACTCAAGCAGCTTGCAGGCCTGCGAGACGAGTATGTCGCCGCGGAATCGAAACCTGTGCGTGACCGGTCGCTGGACATCTACCGGCTCGAGTACCACAAGAAGTTTTCCATACCGGCAGGCGCCCTCTGCTTCGTCTTTCTGGCCTTCCCGTTGGGGGCCAGAGCAAGAAAGAGCGGACGGGCCGTTGGCTTTGGCATCGGCCTTATGGTCGCCGCCGGCTACTGGGCGATCCTCATAGCTGGCCAGACGATGGGACTCCGGGCCGGCTTCGATCCTCTGCTTGCAATGTGGGCGCCCAATGCCCTGGTGCTGGTCGCCGCGATACCATTTCTTGTGATGCGGAGCAGCGCATGAGTCTGGGCCGTCGTTCTATCACGCTGGACCGATACGTGGTTGTCTCGCTGATACCGATCTTTCTTGTATCGTTGCTGTTCTTCGTGCTTCTCGTGGAGATGGCGGATCTCTTCGTCAATATCCTCCAGTATGTGCAGAACGAAGCGCCGCTCGTGGCCATTATCCGATCGATGCTGCTCTATCTTCCAAAGTGCCTGAGCTGGTCCTTGCCGATGGCTACGCTCTTTTCGGTGTCCTACATTCTGGGCTCGATGTATACGAACAACGAACTCGTCATGGTTTTTGGATCAGGCATTTCACGTGCGTCCTTCATTGCGCCCTTGGTTGTACTTGCGGTTCTGCTATCGGGTCTGTTCCTGGGGTTTGACGACCGGGTCGTGCTGCCAACCATGGCCGACAGGAAGGAATTGACCAGATCGCTCTTCAAGATGAGTGAACCTGCCGGCAGTGCCGACGTGACCGTCATCGGCTCAGACAGGCGGTTCGTCTGGAACATGAAGTACTATGATCGCAGGAATCTGATCATGACTGGCGTCATACTGGTCGAGCGTGATCATGGCGGCCGACTGGTATCCAGACTGAACGCCCAGTCGGCCTCGTGGAATGGAGCCCGCTGGGTCTTCTCCGGCGTACGGCGCTTCTTCTGGAAGGGGGATTCGCTCGTCGATGCCAGCTATGGCACCTGGGACGATGCCGAGCTCGCGGAGCCCCCCGAATCGTTCAAGGGCGGTGGCAGGCCCATAGAGGAGATGTCGCTGTCGGATGCCCGATCACACCTGGCATTCCTGAAGCGCAGTGGGCTTCCACGTGCCGGGCAGATGGCCGAATACTATCGGAGATTCGCCTTTGCCTTGACTCCCGTGATAGTCACGCTGCTATCGGCGGCGCTGGCCGGATTCTACCGGAAGAATGTCCTCTTGATGAGCCTGCTGGTCAGCCTCATCGCGGCGACGCTGTACTATGTCACCCAGATGGTTTCGATGTTGCTGGCAAAGAGCGGTGCTATCGGTCCGATCGCCGGCGCCTTCTCGCCCTTGCTGATTTTTGCGATTCTCGTTGTCGTGCTCTTCAGGGTGCGATCGGTATGATGGTGTTCGTTCTAGTGTGGAGGAGTGCGCGATGGCCGTTGGCAGTATTTTCAGGGAATTGACACGGGACGGCAAGAGTCGGGCTCGAACTGGTGTGGTTGAGCTGCCGCATGGACGCGTTCAGACTCCGGTGTTCATGCCGGTCGGAACCAATGCGACGGTCAAGGCAGTCTCCAAGGATTCTCTGGCCGACATTGGTTTTGAGATAATACTTGCCAATACCTACCATCTGTATCTGAGGCCCGGCCATGAGTTGATTCGGGAGGCTGGCGGCCTGCACGGCTTTACCGGTTGGAAGGGCAATTTCCTGACGGATTCAGGTGGCTTCCAGGTGTTCTCGCTTGCCAAGCTCAGAAAGATCAGCGACGAGGGTGTGAAGTTCCAGTCACACATAGATGGGTCGCGACACTTCCTGACGCCCGAGCTGGCGGTCGACATTCAGACTGCCTTCGCAAGCGATATCTTCATGCAGCTTGATGTCTGCTCTTCCTGGGGTACCGACGAACGCGATACCCTGAAGGCCCTCGTCCTGACAAGCCAATGGGCGGCTCGGTCGAAGCGCCGATGGGAAGAGACCAGAGGTGATTTTCAGGGCAAGCTGTTCGGCATCGTGCAGGGCGGATTCTACAAGGACCTGCGGGCTCGAAGTGCCGAGGAAATTGCGGCGCTCGATACACCGGGCATTGCGATCGGTGGCCTGTCTGTCGGCGAACCCTTTGAGGTGTATGCCGAGATGCTTGCCCATACCGCGGCGCTGCTCCCCGAAGACAAGCCACGGTACGTCATGGGCATCGGCACTCCGGAATATATTCTGGAGGCGGTGCAGAACGGTGTCGACATGTTCGACTGCGTGTTCCCGACACGCACCGCCCGCAATGGCTTGCTCTTCACGGCATGCGGGCCGATATCAATAAAGCAGGCCCAATACACCCGTGATTTCGGCCCCGCAGATCCCGAATGCTCGTGTCCTGTGTGCCGGCAGTACTCGCGCGCCTATCTCAGACACCTGTACAAGAACGACGAGATTCTGTTCTCGATGCTTGCCAGCTATCACAATCTGGCCTTCCTGCATGATTTTGTCAGGCGTATCAGATACAGTATAGAGGAAGGCAGATTCGTCGACTTCAAGCGCGAATTTCTTGCCCGGTATCAGGCCAGGCAAGCATAGAAACATGGGGGTAGCGATGCATCGTTTCTGGGCATGTATGCTGTTGATAGTCGCTACTGGAGTCGCTTTCGCCGATGCCGCGCCGGATGAGGCGAGCAGACGCCTGAGCACATTGCGCTACGGCATAGAGTCGCAGGTCATGGAACTGCTCTCTACCTTGCAGACAGAGAAGAACACCGAATACAGGCAAGAGCTGGTCAACATCCTCGACACATCAACCAGCCCCAAACTCAGAGCCGCCATCCTTGAATACTTTGGTTCTCTCACGCTGTCCGATGCCGAGTCCCGCGCGGCAGACTATATCGTGAAGCGCGACGAGTATGCCGACAGTCTGGTTGCCGCCTCGTTCTCGTATCTTATCGCGATCAAGTCACCGATGGCCCTCAAGGACGCCGCCGAAATTCTGAAACAGAATGAGGCCAGGTATCTGGAGGCGGCGATCAAGATGATTGGAGCCGTCGGGTCGGACGACCTCGTCGAGTCATTGCGGACCACTTATGAGTCGGATGGAGCCAGTCAATCGATAAAGGAAGCCGTCGTGCTCGCCCTCGGAACGATGAAGGCGGCCACATCGTTCGAGTTCCTTTCGACTGTCGCTACCGCCGAGGATTCGGCGAAGACGATCCGGATGTATGCCTGCACGGCCCTTGGCAATCTGGGTGACCGGCGCGGCGTCGCGATTCTCGTCAAGGCCTCGACCTCGAACGATCCGAATGTGCGCGCCTCGGCGCTGACAGCACTCGGCACGTTCGATATGGCCGAGGCGCGTTCAGCCATTCTTGAGGGCCTTCGTGACGCCAACGTGATACCGCGCCTGGCTGCATGCAAGGCAGCCGGCATTCCTGGTAACGCGGCGGCCATTCCATACCTCGAATACAAGGCATCCTCTGATCCGGAACGCGCCGTACGGGTGGCATCGCTGGCTGCTCTGGCGAAGATTGGCGGTGTCGCTGTCGATTCGTTCCTCTTGGACTTTCTCGGGGATGCGAAGAATGACATGCAGTACCGGGCGGCGGCATTCTCGGGTCTGATCACCTTTGGGGCGGGTGGTGACAAGTTGCGCGTCCTGTTTGCCGCCGCGCAGGAGGACAAGGACAGAAGCCTGTTCACGGCCCTTGCCCGCGCTACCGTCGCCGTCGACGCGCCAGGAGCTCGGGCATTTGCGCAGATGCTGCTGTCTGACAAGGACTTCTCTGTCAGGCTCGGCGCCATCGCGTGGGCGGAGCGTAACAAGGATACGTCGATGCTGGGACCCATCCAGGCATTAGCCGATAGCGACAGCAACGACGCGGTCAAGCGCAGGGCCGCCCTTGCGGTCACGCGGCTGCGTGCCCCGGTTACGCCCCCCTGATAGGCCAGCCTCAGGATTTTCCGAGCATGCCAGGAGATTCGATGCAGTGCAGCAATTTGTTGATCCTGTCAACCGGTGGCTCGTAGAGCTCCAGGCTCAGGTGCAATTCCTTGCCGCGCGCGGTCAGTACCCTGATATCCCTGCCGATGCATGATTCCGCCGGTCCATCGAGATCGGGGAAGAATTCCGGTCGCAATGGCACGAGCGTGGCGTTGACGCCATCGAAATAGACGGCGGCGATATTGCGCGGCACGGGCAGAAGGAATACCAGGAAGTCACTCGCTCCACCGCCGAGCGTTTTCCTGCCGCCGGCGTGGATTGCATGGATATTGCGGCGACCAATATTCGGGTTCTGATCAGCCACATGCAGCATGATTCTGGCTGCACCCGGCTTCTGTATCTTCGGCTCATAGGCAACTGCCGCGCGGGTCGGCTCTGATTGAAGCGGCTGCACCGTGGCGACGAGCGGCAAGGGGTGTCTTGACTGTCTGGGCTTTCCCCAGGCGCCGAGCACCGCGACGGCCTTGGCTTCTTGCATCGCGGCCTCGGCCGGCCTTCCGACCGCGGGTGTCTGCTGCACGGCTTCTTGATGGGCAGCTCTATGTGCCTGCGTCGCGACAAGTTGTGCACGCTGGTGCTGACCAATGCCGCTGGCGGCCGCAAGGACAGCTGCGCGCTCGTGCGCTTCTCCCGCCTGGGATGCGGCCGATTGCGCCGCATATGGTGAGACATGCTGTGCAGCGTGGGCGGAATCGATCATCGCATCGACTATCGGTTCTTCGGTCTTCCTGTGGAGCGTCCGGACATAGAGTACGACCAGCAGCACCGCGATGCTCGCTATGATCAGCAACGCGATGAACATGACGATGCGGAACGATCCCCTGAAGAATGCATAGAGCGGGGCGGCCTTCAGCTGGACCTTGACCTGGGATATGCCTGGGCTGACGCGCAGGCCGTCTCCGAATCGCGGCTCGAGTTTCAGTGTGGTCGCGCCCTCTGGAAGGCTGTGCGGCAGTTTGACCTTGATAGTGAGCCGCGCGCTCTTGCCCGGGGCGGCCTCGGCAAATTCCTTGGCGGCCAGGATATCCGTTCCATCTTCGAGAAGCAATTTTGTCAGTTCCAGGGAGACAGGGCGCGATGATCGGTTGTGGATATCGGCGGTAATCGTGAAGGCATAGTCCTTGACGCCCAGGTCGGAAGGAAATTCGATAACCGGCAGGTCGATGGTGTCATTGATCGTGGCAGCGCTATTCTGCGGATCGAACGTCGTTACGGCGGCGCCAACCGCGGCTGCGACATCGGACAGATAGTCCCCCGAACCTGGTGAGCTCGACGGCGACTCCTGTCCCGGCGCAGAGCCGCCGGCAGCGGACGAAGAACCCGCGGCACCCGACGCGCCGGCGGCCGCGAATGGCACCCTGACGATGCGCATCGTCCATCCGTGGGCTCGAATCTGCGACGCAATGTGATCGATTTCCGCCTTGACGCCAGCCGCATCGAGAGAGGCGAATGGCGAGCCTGGCGCCGGCGAATGCATGCCGTCGGTAATCAGTACGATGAACTTGGCACTCGACTCGGGAAGATCGGCTACGTATTGATAGACATTCTTGAGGGCAGTAACCAGGTCGGTATTCTTGCCCAGCGGATACAGCAGATAGAGACGGGCGATGACGCTCTTCAGATCCTGTTCGGTCTTGAGCACCTGGGCAATCTCTACCTGGGTGGAGTCAGAGAAGGACAGGAGATGGAACGCGTCGCCGAAACGCATGTATTCGCGCACCGTCTGGGACAGGACATAATCGACGACCTGGTTGTAGTAGGGGATCATGCTCTGCGATGAGTCCAGAAGGACTATCAGATCTACCCGTTCCTGGGCGACACCGGGCATTGCACCGAAGAGCACCAGCACCAACATCGCCATGGCAATACGTTTCTTCACGATGAACCACTCCGCCTTATCGGCTCGATGTGATCGACGGGCGCCATCCGGCGCCCGTCAACGCAGGTTCAGAAGGCTACCGCCTTGATCTCCTTGACCGTGTACGAGAATTTCCTGTCATGAATCACGAAGGCGAGCTTGTCGCCTACCTTGTGATTGAGCAGGCGTTTGCCCAATGGCGACAGGTACGAGATGATATGATTGTTCGGGTCGGACTCCCATGGGCCGAGTATGATGTAGGTCTCATCCTCGTTGTCCGCATCGTTGTGCAGCAGTACCTCGGTGGCGAACGATATCTTGGTCGTGGAGATGCTGGATGGGTCGAATATGTGGGCGCGCTCGATCTCGTTCTTCAACTTGCCAACCTTGGCATTGAGCTCGTCCTGCTTCTCCTTGGCGGCCTTGTATTCGGAATTTTCGCGCAAGTCACCCAGGGACAGCGCAAACGCAATCTCCTTCTGGTTCGCCGGTACGTCGACATTCATGATATGGGCAAGCAGCTTGGTCTTCTCTTCGTACTTCGCACCGGTTACCATCAGCCCGCGCGATACGATTGCCTTCTCTTCGTCATCGCTGAACTTGAAGAGGGGGTGGCGCTCGGTGATCTGCTTGCGCAGCGACAGCTTGATGGCTGGATCCAGATCCTTGACATCGGAAATCAGGGCAAAGATCCGTTCGGTATCGTCCTTGTCCGCCGCTTCAAGATAGGCAACCAGCCGGCCATCCTTGAACAGGATCGTGTCGACCTGCTTGTTGATGCGCTTGTTGTCGGTCGTGTCGCGGTGGTTCTCGATCTCCTTGTAGCTGATGTCGAGAATATGGATCAAGGTGATCAGCATCTTGTCGTAGGAGAGGCCGAGTTCCTTGACCCAGCTCTCGTCCCACAGATTCTTGGCTATCCATATGAAGGCTTCACGATGATCACGATAGTTCTCGACGATAGAGATGATCATGCCCTTCAGCCGGTCCGATTCACCCGCCTCGAGCAGGACGTCGATCATGTGACGTGACAGCGCGTATGGAAAGAGCTTCACGTAGATGTCAGCCCAGTCCGGCATGAAGTTCTTGATATGGGTCAGCAGCGATACCTTGAGCGTCGAGTCCTTCAGGTTCAGGTATATCGATATGATATCGTCGCAGTCGGCCATCAGGTCATTGAAGCCGAGGGTTACGATGTTCTTGAGATGCGGATGCCGTGCCGACAGCTCCTTGAGGAAGAGATAGGCGGCGACAACCTGCTCGGTGACCTGCGCGTAGGAGCGGACATACCCGGTAAAGAACTGCAGCATCTCGGCGAGGAGTTCGGAATCCGGATCGCCCTTTTCCATGAAATCACGCAGATCCTGGATTCGTGCAAAGAAGTTCTTCTCGGCCTTGAACTGGTTGTAGATCTTTTCCTCGTAGGAGAGAGGCCTGTCCCTGACGATGAAGATGCCCACCGATTCAGGCGCGTTGCCGAACATCGCATCGGTCTTCAGTATTTCCCTGGCCTTGGAACTCCAGCTGGTCCATTCACTGGCGGTCAGTACCGACGGGACGAGTTCCGCCTTTATCTTCTTGACGTCGGCACGGTTGTCAAAGCTCTTGATGATCGTCCGCAGCGCCCATGGGATGTCCTTCTTGATGGTGTCATGCAGCTTCTCCTTGGTCCATATCGCCTTGAGCACCCAGATATGATCCTTCTTGAGCGTCACGAGGCTTTCGACGGCCATCTTCAGGCCCATCGTATGATCGCGCTTCTTGGCAAAGTCGATCGATATCTCGTCGCCCTTTATGCTCTTGATCCTGCCGATGTTCCAGGTGCGATGATAGACGAAATTGCCGACGTCGAAGGAAATGTGCTTCTCGAAATCCGCGATGGCTTCATGCACGTTGCGGTAGGACTGGGCAAGGTTCGACAGCCGTATGTATTCGTCGACATGGGAGTGCTCGGCATACTTTGCCTTGTAGCATTCCACGATTTCCTTGCGGACGGCCGGGTTCTTGTCATCGTAGTCGATGATCGTCTTCAGGATCGATATCGCGGTGTCCCAATCGGCGGCGGTCTTGTAGTACTTGTACAGATCGGTCAACAGCGATGCGGCCTTGTCATCGCTGATCTGCTTGGCGATCTTGCGCTGGACATGGTTGAAGAATTCGATGTCTGAAGGGGCGTGCTCGATGAGCTTGTTCCAGATTTCCTTGACGTTGCTGAACAGTCCCTTGTTGATGTAGCGATGCAGGGCCTTGCGGTAGTAATCCACCGCGCCTTCTATGTCGCCCTCTTTTTCCTTCTTCTCCGCTATGAGCTTGACGATGTCGGCTTCTTCGTAATCGACGCGGACGAGCCGTTCCCAGGTCGCATACATCTCGTCGATCTTCTCGTCGTTCTCGTAGCATTCGGCGAGCCGAAGCAGCGCATTTCGGTTCTCGCCGTAGTCCAGGATGCGCTGGCAGACGTACTCGACGACGTTCCACTTGCGGTTGTCGGCGAAAATATTGATCAACGACACCATGTTGGAGTCGTCTATCTGCTGGCGTGAAAGCGCTATGATGCCGGAAAGATACAGGGCCGCGATGCTGTTCTTGCTGTGGCTGATGTGCTCGGCACAGAGATCACGAACCTCGTCCAGGGCTTTCTCGAGCGCGGCATCGTGGAAGAGGCCATCAAGTTCTTTGATCTGGTTGACGGTGTAGCCGCTCAGGGTCGCTCGCGTCCATTTCTCTTCATTGAGCATCTCTTGGAGTTTCTTAGCTATAGGCGAATCGGCCATCTCGGTCTCCTCTTCCTGGATCAGGCTGTGTATTGCTTGCAAACAACGGGGTCAAGTAACTTGATTTTAAGGAGGATCTCGTCGATTTTTGACTTTTCCTCTTTGCGGTTCATGTAGTGATCGACCAACCAGAAATACCGGTTTATGAGCCGAGGCACAAGAATGCCACGACGCGAGCCATCTGCGGCCAGTTCGGTCTCGAGCTCATATATCGACTGCTTGAGCTTGCCGACCTCGACGGGCTTGAGTTCCCGCTTCACCGAGAATGCGCCGTGCAACTCGCCCAGCACCGGAATCCATTCGGCTGCCTCGACGCCGGTTTTTCCATACTCGGTTACCTTCTCGGCGAGGCGCGCAAACGTGCTGGATTCGAGCAGGTCGATATCGATCCGCTGCGGATTGATGAAGAAGGCCTCGCGGAAGAGGGCCTTGGATGCCCGCGATTCGTCTATCAGCGCGTAGGAGTCGGCCAGTTCGGCGAGGATCGCCGGGTCATCGCGGCGGACCTTAGCGGCGCCTTCCAGATGGCGGACCGCCGCCTCATAGTCGCCGCGTCCCTTGCTGCAGCGCCCGAGGCGCAACGCCAGCTCCGGGTCCGCGCTCTCGCCATCATTGGCCAGCGCGCTGTATCTGGACAGCGCGAGGCCGAAGGCAAACTGCTTGAAGGCAGAGACTGCGCGTTCTTCGAGCGGACCGAGCCTGGCTACGAAGGTTCTGAAGGCCTTCCATCGGGCGCTGATGAATTCTCCCGACTCGAATGGATCGGCGATGGCGCTGAGCTTGCCCATGGCATCGGCCCACCAGCGCGCGCACTTCATCGCATACAGCAATTCCTCATCCTCAAAATCCTGCTCAAGCGCCTTCTGAAGCGAAGCCTGGGCAGAATCGAGATCGAGTTTGCAGAGAAAATCGTATGCCTCTGAAATGAGCGTTTCGACGCCAACGGAACGTGTCATCTGTCTTGGATATCCATCGTATTGTTTTTATTGTACATGAAATTATTCAAATAAGTCAATGAATCTCTCAACCCAGGACGATAATACAGCCTTTCGCCTTGAGCGTAGCTCGACACCGTGCTAGAATCCCGCCATGCGAACGACCGTTGTTGCTCCTTCAATTCTGGCGGCGGATTTCTCGAATACCGGCGCGGCCGTCGCGACGGTGACGGCCGCCGGCGCGCCATGGATACATTTTGACGTGATGGATGGCCGATTTGTGCCCAACCTGACCTTTGGCGCCAAGATGGTTGCCGACCTCAGAGCCGCGTCCAAGGCGTTCTTCGATGTGCACCTGATGACGATCGAGCCGGACTCACTGGCTGATGCCTTCATCGATGCCGGAGCGGATGCCATTACCTTCCATCTGGAGGCCTGTGTCCACGCGCATCGCCTGGTCGAGCGGATCCATGCCGCGGGACGCAAGGCCGGTGTATCGATCGTGCCATCGACACCGGTGTGGGCCGTTCGCGAGCTGCTCCCCTTTGTCGATATGGTGCTTGTCATGACGGTCAACCCCGGCTTCGGCGGGCAGCGACTCATACGGCACACCACGCGGAAGATAGCGGAGCTCCACGAGCTTCGGGAAGGCGGACTCGGAGCCTATGATATCGCGGTCGATGGCGGCATCAACACCGAGACCGCCGCCGAGATTGTCGCTCTCGGTGCCGATGTGCTCGTGATGGGCAGCGCCTTCTTCCAATCAGCGGACCCGGCCGCGCTGCTGCGGTGGGTCGCCACCCTGCCGCGACGAGGCTCCAGTCAGACTCGATGAACGCCGATACTATATCGAAGGAAGGATCGAACGCATGAACCGTACCCGCGTTGCCACGTTTGTGGTCGCTCTCGTCCTGGCCGTCTCCGCCGTGGTAGCGCAACCGGCGCCGGATTCCGCGACAAAGGCTGCCGATGATCTGCGCAAAGGCATCCAGCTCTTTGCGGATGCCCGATACGCCGAGGCGCAGCCCCTCTTCGATGCGCTCTTCTTCGATCCATCGGCCGGCAATCTGCGTGCCGATGGCGCCTACTGGTCGGCCATGACCCTGCTTGCTTCGGGCAATCCGGCAGCCGCCGAGAAGGCGATGGAGTCGTTCCTCCTGACCTTTCCGGGCAATGCCAGGACGGCCGAACTCCTCTACCAGAAGGCGCGTGCCGCCTTCCTGCAGAAGGATTACGAGCGGGCCCTCCGATCGTTCCAGGCATACCTTGCGGCCTATCCTGCGGGAGATTTCGTGCCCGCGGCCGTGTTCTGGTCGGCCGAATGTCTCTATTCGCTTGGTCGCCTTCCCGACGCCGAGAAGCTCTATCGGACGATAGGCGAGCGCTATCCCGACAGCGTCAAGACCGAGGCAGCCAAGTACCGGCTCAGTCTGATTCAGTTCAAGTACCGCGAGGACGAGCTCCTGACCCTGCTGAAATGGAGCCATGAGGAGTCACTCCGCATCATCGAGGAGTTCCAGCGGCGCGAAAAGGCATACGAACAGGCGCTCGAGGTCTACCAGAAGCGTTATGGCGATGCCAAGCGTGGCGTCGAGCAGACCCAGGCCTCGCTGGAGGATCAAGTCGCAAACCTCAAATTGGCTATGGATGATCTGGCCAAACGGCTGCAAGACAAGGACGCCCGGGTTGCTGAACTGGAACGACAGCTTTCCAGCTCCATCGGCCAGCCGGCGGCAGTACCCGCTGGCACGGAGGCGACGGCATCTTCAGGCGTTCCATCGGAGCGCGAATTGCTGGACATGAAGCGGCGGGCACTCGTCCTGATGCAGTTCTATCTTGAGAAGCTTGCTGAACGATCGGCATCGGGGGGCGGAAAATGAGGCGATTCCTTTCGTTCTTGATTCTGGCATGCGCGGTAGGTGGCTCGGCCTTTGCGCTCGAGGTGCGGGATGGGCGAATGCGGCTCGTTGTCGACGATCGATCGGGACGCTTCGCCCTGTATTATCTGGCTGATGTTACCAAGAACCGGTACGTGCCGCTCTTGTACGACCAGGAGACACGGACTACCTATCCGACACTGATGGTCGATCAGAAGGCATACAGGCTTGGCGAGACCGTCGAGTTCCGCACGACGGTAGCCAAGGACGGTACCGGCGTCACGATAGAGTATCGATCATCGTTCTGTGTCGTCAGGCAGAGCTTCTCGTTTACGACATCGACGGGCGCAACACTGTCCGACGGTGTCATGATGAGCGTAACGATGGAGAATGTGTCGCAGAAAGACAGCGCCATCGGCCTGCGCTACCTGCTCGATACGTGGCTTGGTGAACGGGCCGGAACCCACTTCATTGGGTCGACCGGCGCCGTATTGGGCACGGAGGCGAGCTATGGCATCGATTCCACCGAACCGTGGGTCAAGAGTCCTGGTGATGCCGGAGCCAGTCTGCAAGTAGCGCTGACCGCACCGGCGACCAGGCCCGACCGGGTGATAGCGGCCAACTGGAAGCGTCTGAACGATGCCCCCTGGGCCATCGAGACCAGCGCCTCCAGGAACTTTACCCTTTTGCCTTACTCGGTCAATGACTCGGCGCTGGCGCTGTATTACGATCCGGTCGTGGTGCGTCCCGGAGCTTCCAGAACCATAACCATGATCCTGGGCAACGAGACCTCCGGACCGCAAACCGTAGCCAGAAGTGCGCCTGCGCCGGCGGCCGCGACTCCCGCCGCCGACAGCGGTCCTCTGGACGCGATGGCTGACCTGATCGCCGTCCGGTTCGTACTCGATGCGATTGATCAGGCGCTCTCTTCGGGCGGCGCGCTTGCTCCCGCGGATCAGGCTTCGCTGGAGGCGACGCTGCAGCGTCTCGAGGCGCGCAAGGTCGAGTATTGAGCGCAGTCGCCAGGAACCCGCTCGAGGAAGCGGAGGCGCTCTTCCGCCGCCGCCGCTGGGCAGAGCTGATCAACCTCCTTGAGCCGATGACGAGTGTCTATCGCGACAATGCGCGTTTCAGCGTGTTGCTGGGGGCCGCATACTTGCACAAGGAAGACGTCGGCGGCGCCTGGTCGTGTTTCAGGCGCGCGCAGAGTCTCGATTACCGCGATGCGGACGCGGCCTATGGTCTGGCCGCGGTCTCGATCCGTCGTGGCGAGACCGACAAGGCGGTGCAGCTCTACGTCGAGATGCTGGAGCGGCGACCCCGCGATTTGAAGGCCAGATATGGGCTCGATCTGGTCCGCACGACAAAGAACCACGAGCGAGTCCCCTCATCCCGAAGGCTCAGGCGATTGTACCCGCAGCCACCACGCCGCCTCGGAGGCCTTGTGGTTGTCGCGCTCGCTGCCCTGGTGGTGATCGCGGCGGTCAGAGGCGGCCCCGTGCTGCTCGACCTTGTCAGAAATGCCAGACCGGGCCGGGCAGGGGTAGCATCCGTCGTGCTCAGTCCGGAAGAGACGGCGGTGCCCGTCGGCTCCGAGGGCGGTTTCGATATTGTTCTTACCGAGCACGAGGCGGTCGCAACCTTCGATCGTGCCAAGCGGCTCTTTGCCGAATACCGGGACGAGGCGGCACTTGTCGAACTGAATCGTCTCCTGCTCTCGAATGCGACCAGGCAGGTAAAGGCCAAGGCCCAGATGCTGGCAACCTATGTACGCGAACCGAGCTTCCTGTCCATGCCCGATCGGTATGGCTATGCCGACATCGCCGCCAACCCGCGACTCTATGAAGGGGTCGGTGTCGTCTGGAAGGGGCTGCCCGCGAATGTCGATGGCGGCACATCGTCGGCCACGTTCGATCTGCTTGTTGGCTATCATGACAAGCGCAAACTCGAAGGCATCGTGCAGGTGCGGGCGGCGTTTGCCCTGAACCTGACTGCAGAAGCCGCGATCGAGGTTCTGGCGCGGGTCAGATCCCTCGACGGCAAGAGGTTCTATCTTGAGTGCCTGGCCGTGCACGAGCTGTAGAGAGGACCACGAATGAAAGCGGTAGTACAACGCGTCAGGCAGGCTGCTGTCTCTGTCTCGGGGCGCATCGTTGGCCAGATCGATCACGGCCTGCTCGTCTATCTCGGTGTCGGCCATGAGGATGCCGAGTCCGATGCCGTCTGGCTGGCCGACAAGATATGCGGCCTCCGCATATTCGAGGATGGCGACGAGAAGATGAACCTCTCGGTGCTCGATACGGGTGGAGGTGTGCTGACGGTCTCGCAGTTTACGCTGCTTGCCGACACCCGGAAGGGCAAGCGTCCATCATACGGTGCTGCGGCAGAACCCAAACGCGCGGAAGCTCTGTACGAGCATTTCAAGACAGCGGTGGCGGGCATCGTCCCCGTCACGGCGTCCGGTGTCTTTGGGGCATCGATGGAGGTGTCCTATACGAACATGGGCCCGGTTACCATCCTGCTCGATACAAAACAGTGAGCATGGCTCTGGCTCGCATGGAAACGGCCCGACCTCCAAGCGGAGGCCGGGCCGTCTAATCTATCGAGCGAAGTGGATTACTTCTTCGAATTGCGAATCACGGCCTGGGCACCAGCCAGGCGCGCTATCGGAACGCGGAAGGGTGAGCACGACACATAGTTGAGGCCGATGCGGTAGCAGAAGTCGATCGTTGCCGGATCACCGCCCTGCTCGCCGCAGATGCCAAGCTTGAGGTCGGCCTTGGTCTTGCGGCCATATTCAGCGGCATGCTTCATCAGGAAGCCGACGCCCTCCTCGTCGATCGTCTCGGTCGGATTGCTGGGCAGAATCTCCTGCTTCAGGTATTCCGGCAGGAACGAGCCAGCATCATCACGGCTGAAGGCGTAGGTCATCTGGGTCAGGTCGTTCGTGCCGTAGCTGAAGAAGTCGGCATGCCTGGCAACCTGGTCGGCAAGAATCGCCGCCCGCGGCACCTCGATCATCGTGCCGATCAGCACCTTCATCTTGAGTCCAGCCTTGGCCAGCGTCTCGTCGACTATCCGCTGGGTGCTGGCGCGCAGAACCTGCAGCTCCTTGGGGTCGCAGACGATCGGAATCATGATCTCTGGATTGACAGGAATCTTCTTCTTGGCGCACTCGACGGCCGCGAGCATGATCGCCTCGACCTGGGTGTCATAGATCTCGGGGTAGGTGATGGCCAGGCGGCAGCCGCGGTGTCCGAGCATCGGGTTGGCTTCGTGCAGCCTGTCGATCTTGGGCTGCAGATCCTTGACCTTGACGCCGATGAACTTCGCGAGTTCTTCAGTCTCGGCCTTGGTGTGGGGAAGGAACTCGTGCAGCGGCGGATCGAGGAGGCGAATGGTCACCGGCTTGCCTTCCATTGCCTTGAAGATTCCGACGAAGTCCTTCTTCTGGAGCGGCAGAATCTTCTTCAGAGCTTCTTTGCGGGCCTTCTCGCCGTCGGCGACGATCATGGCCCGGAAGTGGATGAGCTTCTCTTTTTCAAAGAACATATGCTCGGTGCGGCACAGCCCGACGCCCTGGGCGCCGAAGTCAAAGGCGCGCTTGGCATCGGCAGGAGTATCGGCGTTGGTCCTGACTCCGAATCCCTTGATGGAACCACGAGCGGAACCTTCGCGGACCTCGTCGGCCCAGCCAAGGAACATTTCCAGTTCCTTGCTTATCTTGGCGGCGACCAACGGCAGCTGACCCTGATAGATGGCGCCGGTAGAACCATCGATCGTCATCCAGTCGCCTTCCTTGAACTTGACCGTGGAAACCGTCGCGATCTTGCCGACAATCTGCAGCGCCTGGGCGCCCGATACGCAGGGAGTGCCCATACCACGAGCGACGACCGCCGCATGGCTGGTCATGCCGCCGGTGGTGGTCAGGATGCCTTCCGATACGACCATGCCGCCGATGTCTTCGGGGCTGGTGTCCTTGCGGACGAGGAGGACCTTCTTGCCTTCCTTGGCCCACGACTCCGCATCTGCTGCGCTGAACACGACCTGGCCGCAGGCGGCTCCGGGCGACGCATTGAGACCCTTGGCCAGAACCTTGGCCGCCTTGGCTGCCTTCGGATCGATGGCGGGGTGCAGCATCTGATCGATGTGGTCGGGGGTGACGCGGAGCAGCGCCTCTTCCTTGGCGATGAGTTTCTCGGCGACCATGTCAACCGCCATCTTGACGGCGGCGGCACCGGTACGCTTGCCGACGCGAGTCTGCAGTATGAAGAGCTTGCCCTGCTGGACCGTGAACTCCATGTCCTGCATGTCGCTGAAGTGCTTCTCCATGCGGTTCTTGATGGCGACCAGCTGGTCGTAGACGACCTTGTTGCGCTTGGCGAGGGTCGCGATCTTCTCCGGGGTCCTGATGCCGGCGACGACGTCTTCGCCCTGGGCGTTCATCAGGTACTCGCCATAGAACTCGTTCTTGCCAGTCGAGGGATCACGGCTGAAGCAGACGCCGGTGCCGGAATCGTCGCCCCAGTTGCCGAACACCATCGACTGCACGGTAACGGCCGTGCCCTTGAGGTTCTTGATGTTGTTCAACTCGCGGTACTTGATCGCCCGCTCGTTCATCCATGAACCGAAAACGGCTCCCATGGCGCCAAACATCTGCTCCCTGGGATCCTGGGGGAAATCTTTCTTGGTATGCTTCTTGACGATAGCCTTGTAGGTCTCGACCAGCTTCTTGAGATCGTCGGTGGTAAGCGCCGTGTCGAGCTCGACCTTCTTGGCCTTCTTGGCGGCGGCAAGGACGTGCTCAAAATCGTCATGGGGCACTTCGAGCACCACATCGCCATACATCTGGATGAAGCGGCGATATGAGTCCCAGGCGAACCGGGCGTTGCCGGTCTTCCTGGCCAGACCCTCGACGGCCTTGTCATTGAGACCGAGGTTCAGGATGGTATCCATCATGCCAGGCATGGACTGGGCCGCACCGGAACGAACGGAAACGAGCAGCGGGTCACTCGGGTCACCCAGCTTCTTGCCCATCGACTTTTCCAGGCGAGCCAGGTGCTCGGCAACCTCATCTTCGAGGCCAGCGGGGTACTTCTTCTTGTTTTCATAGAATGCCGCGCAGACATCGGTGGAGACGGTGAATCCCGGTGGTACGGGAATACCGAGGTTGGTCATTTCTGCAAGATTGGCGCCCTTGCCGCCAAGCACTTCTTTCATCTTCGCATCACCTTCGGCCTTGCCTTCGCCGAAGTAGTACACGTACTTGATCTTTGCCATTGAGTGGGAACCTCCGTCAATATGTAAAGTTATATGAAACGACAATCTCTGTCAAGAAACCGCACGGAAGGCAACGATACTCAAGGGAAATGATCGATTGCGGAATTGGTTATATATTGATTGCAAGCGTGATGACTGTCAGGTCGGAACCGGATATCTGGTTGACGAATGATTCGAATTTCACGTTGACCTTCTCGCACGCCTCGGAAAGGTATGACAAATAATACAAGCCGAGGTCAGTGTTCGATTCGGCCTCGGGAAGTTCCTTGTAGAAGTCCTGAAGGCTTTTTTTCTTGAGGTCGGCGCTCTTCTTTTCATCGAAGGCTTCCTTCCTCTTTTCATATTCGGATTCCTTGTTGTACATCGTTATGTGCAGCCGGCCTTGCGTGCCTATCGATGTTCCACGCGAACCGAGTTTCCAGGAGATCGAGACGAGCTCTCCTCGACGTTGCAGTGAATCGATGACCTGCCGCCGCACGTTTGGATCGAACAGGACGGCGTTCATGTCAACCGCGCCCTTGAAAATCAGCTTCGCCTCACGTTTGAGATTGTTGTTCTCGGCGTTGGCCGCAAGTTCCATCACATTCAGGGCCACGTACTCCGCTATCTTTGCCTTTTCCATGTATTCGGCAAGTCCGGCGCGCACTTCCTTGATCAGGGCATCGTAGCCATCCGATCCCTTGAATTTGGCTAGAATGAACCAGGTGAATGGACGCAACGTGTTCAGGAATTTCTCGGATAGCAGCAGCTGGATGTTCTTTTCTTCAGGCAGGAGGTTCGAGTTCCTGCTTATGAAGGCGTGCATCGGCGCCAGCACCGACTGCTTGATCTCGTCAATGTCGTGTTCTTTGTCCCTGCATATGCTCTGCAGGTACGCGTCGTTGAGCTTGGTCTTGTCATCGATGATGTTGGCAGGATTCTTGCGGTTCCAGTTCTTGATGACGTCGCTGGCAAGCACACGCTGGAAAATGTACACGTCATATTGGCGGTACATCATCGTGTAGGTGACCAGTTTCGATATATCCATCACTTCCTGGCGGATCGTCACAAATTCGCTGTTGGAAATTTCTACCTTTGATATGTAATCAGCCAGCATCATCCGCTGCAGGCTGACCGGGGTAAAGTGATCAAGGAGGATGCCTGACTCTTCGACATTGTCGGCGAGCTTGAACTTCCTGAGCTTCTTGTTGTTTTTTATGAAGAAGGTTGTGCCTATGTCGGTGAGAACGACCTTGACGGGTAGTTCTATGATGGCCTTACGCTCTTGAGAACTCATCCGGACAAAGCCCCCTAACCGAACCAGTATATCCGATCACAGCCCTGATGTAAAACGGTATTGACCTGATGCTGTCCCGCTCCTACTATCCCCATACGTCATGTTTCGGCCAAGACAGGTATTTCTATTAGCGATCATCATAGTTTCCTCTGGTGCGGGCCTTCCGGCGCAGTCGCAGGATGTGGGGACGGTTCCGCTCGCGATATCCCGATACAGGGCGGCTCTTGACCACGCATCGGCGGCGGATGTGGCCGCGGGAATCGTCGCGTCCAGTCACGGCATGGCCGAGGCGTATGGCGCCGGCGATTCCGGACTGGTGGCCGGCTACATCATCAAGCCAGCCGATGGCGATACCACGCGCGATCCGCCCTTGGCGATCGTCGCCGAGGCCAACGGTGCCAACGGCACGCTCTGGCCCGAGGCCGCCTGGCTTGCCGTGCTCCAGCGGCTGGTCGACCAGCCTCCTGCCCGGGGTGCGACGATGCTGCTGGTAAGCTCTGGCTTCGCAGAACACGTCGAGCGGCCGTCGAACCCGGCGCCGGGAGCTCCTCTCCTGCATGGGCCTGGCATAGTGGAAACGCTGGCCGACGAGCGCATCGGAGCGATTGTCCTGCTCGATATCGATGGGCCGAGCATAGGGGCCCGCCTTGACGCCGAGTCGCGCGGACACGAGGCCCCGCGCCAGACCGTGCTGCTGGTCAGGAGGGCCTCAGCCTCGCTCGGTCTTAGACTGTCGGAGAATCCTGTCGGTGGGTTCTATGCCGCCGCTGGCCTGTCTGCGGGCAATCCGGCGCTGGCGCCCTGGCTCCAGGCAGGGCTGCCCGCGGTTGCCATCGGATCGATGAGCATGAGTGGCCATGCGGACCAGATGACCGAGGCCGACTATGTCCTGCTCATCGCGGCCATAGCCGAGCGGGCTGTATCGATATCCGCCGATAGTGACCGCGATGTCAACTATTTCAGGTACCCGCTGCCAAGTGGCGTGATGACCATAAGCGACCGGGCCATCGTGATGATGATGCTGGGCAGCGCCGTCGTGATCGTGCTCGCGGCCTCCATGGGGCCCTTGCGTCGAAGGCCGCTGTCCACCGTTGCCGTCGTCCACGAAGCAGCCATGGCCATCTTGCTTGCGCTGACGGCTCTGGTTGGTTCGCACCTGCTCGTCGAGGCGGCCCGGCTGCTGGTGATCCTGTTTGGGCTCAAGGCGCAGCCACTGATGGCGACGGCCGGGATGCAATCATTGCTGTATGGCATCGTCTTTGGGATACGGCTGGCTGTCTCGCTTGCGGTCTTCTACGCGGCATCGGGATTGCTTTCCAGGCTTGGCCTCCACGCGACGCACGGACGCTATGAGGCGGCCATCGCGGCCTTGCTGCTGCTCTGCATCGATGCCCTGGTGGCCATGGCGACCATTCCAGCGCTGGTTCCGATACTGCTGCTCTCGATGTTTCTGGTGATGATGGCCGCGCGCAGTGCCGCCGGTGCCATGCTCGGGCTCTTTGCGATGGCCGCCGTGCTGTTGCCATTCATCGATCCACAGGTCCTTTCCGGGTTGCGCAGCGGCGTGGTGCTGGTATCCCTGTTTGCCGCGCCCTTCGGCCTGTGGGTGGTCGCTGCCTCTTCATCGGCCACCGTCCTCAGGCGTGGCAGAAGCACCGCGCTGGTGTGGGCGGCCATGGCACTTACCGGTGCCGCGTGCGAGGCGGTCATCAGGGTTTCGGCAGGCTGATCATGAGTGTCTATTTTCACATCGATCTGGACGCATTCTTCGCATCGGTCGAGGTTGTCGACGATCCATCGCTGGCCGGTCGACCCCTCATCGTCGGGGCCGCCCCCGGGCATCGCGGTGTCGTCAGCACATGCTCATACGAGGCCCGTGCCTTTGGCGTGCATTCTGCCATGCCCATATCCGAGGCGCACCGGAGGTGTCCACAGGCGGCGTTCCTGCCGGTCCGCATGGAGCGCTATGCGGAAATGTCATCACGCGTCATGGATATATTCTCAAGTTACACGCCCGATGTGATCAGGGTATCGATCGACGAAGCGAGTCTTGACATGAGCGGAACCGAGCGGCTGTGGGGGCCGCCCGAGGCGGCGGCCGTCGCCATTCAGCAGCGGGTTGCATCGATGACCGGCCTCTCGATATCGATAGGCGTGGCGCCCAACCGGTATGTCGCCAAGATCGCCTCGGGGCTGCGCAAGCCGCAGGGGCTGGTCATCGTCACCTCGGGCCAGGAGGCGGACTTCATGCGTGGCCTGCGCCTGAAGGACCTGTGGGGCGCCGGCGCCAAGACCAGGGCCAGGCTCGAGGAGGTCGGCATCGATTCGATGGAGCGGCTGCTGGCCCTCTCCGACGCAACACTCGTGTCACTGTTCGGCAGGGCGGGCGGAGCCTTCCTCTATGCCGCGGCTCGCGGCATCGATCCGGGCATATATGGCACCGAAGCGGCCTCCAGATCGATCAGCACGGAATTGACCTTTGAACGGGATGTCTCCGAGCCCGACCGCATTGAGTCGACGATCCTGGGCATGGCGGAAGAGCTGGCGGCGCGCCTCCATGCCGAACAGGGCTCATCCCGTTGCGTCGTCCTGAAGTTCAGGTATGGCGATTTTGAGACGAGCAGCGCACGTGAGACCAGGCAGACGGCCTTTGCGGGTTCGGCCGACATGTACGAGGCGGCCGTCGGCTTGCTGCGCAGGCACTGGAACGGCAGGCCGCTCAGACTCGTCGGGCTTGGACTTGCCAGACTCGACGAGCCTGACTCCGGCCAGGGTCAGCTCTTCGAAGATCCAGCCTCAAGGTCTGCCAGGGTGGAGCAGGCCGCCCTCGAGGCGGCCCGACGCGGTTTCGGCAGCCTGACCAGGGCCCGGCTCGTCAAGAGACCCGAGCCGGGGCATCCCGAGCGGTAGCCCCGGACCCCGTCGGCTGTCAGGATCTATTCGGCAAATGCCTTGCGGATATCTGCCGATCGGCCTGAAATGATGGCTGACAGCTCGTCGCGGGCCTTGACCAGGCAGTCGTCGATAGATGCCTGATCGCTGCCACCCTGGCCGCGTATGCCATCTCTGGATTCGGCAAATACGACCGTACCATCCATCCTGACGATGCGGATGGTAGCCTTCGCATTGGCGGTGAATATATTATACACCTTGCCTTGGTATTCCATGCGCGCGGGTGTGCCAACCTCAACATAGACCAGCGCGAAGTAACCCGCCTTGACCGTGCCTGAAAGCGCCGCGAGCGCTGCCGAGTCACCATCGAATGCCGCGCGGAATCGTGCCGCGGCGAGTACCCCGTTGAAGGGCACGACGTCGACACCCAGCGGCTTGAGCGATGTCGCGACCGCATCGAGCACGCGTGGATTGGGGCTGTCTCCGGCCGGCGTCTTCTCGAGTGCTGCGACCAGCGCGATGTTCGGCGGTGCCGCGTAGCCGAAGTCCCTGAACACATTCTTGAAGGCGAAGCTATATCCTTCGGACGTGAATATCGGATAGGCCCGGATGACCGCATCCTTGCCTGGGGCGGTCAGCGTGGTGATGCTGGTGTTGGCAAGCCCCTTGGCATCGGTGGTGACTGACGCGGTGAGGTTGCCGCCGTTATCGACGAATTCGAATCGTATGAATGCGTCGGGGACGGCGCTCTTGGCATAACCATAGCTCTCATACAGGTAGACTGCCGGCATCAGACCGGCGCCATGGGCCGCGCTTCGAGAGTCGCCCAGGCGCTGCGATCCGTCGGGCAAGAGCCATGACTCATGCGGCTCGACCGTAAGCCTGGTACCGATGGCGGTCAGCGTGCCGGTGATTTCGTCCGCCTTTGCCTTTTTGTTGGCCTTGGTTGCCTTGCCCAGCGCCGATATATAGAACTTGATGCCTTCCGACAGATGGTTGGCGTCGATCGAGGCGCTTGCCTTGGCGACGAGCGCATCTATCTCGGCATCCACCTGATCAGGGGCGGTTCCGACGGCGGTTCCGACCGAGCCGGTCTGGCCCTTCGCCGCAGGTGAAGCCGGAGCTGGAGACGAAACGCATGCTCCGAATGCGGCCACGATGGCCAGACACATCACGACGCACAGCAGCCTCTTCATGGTTGGACCTCTCCTTCTTACCAGGTGACGCTGGTTGTTACCGGCGCCTTCGATGCATAGAGATCGGCGGCCTTCATGGAAAACGAAGCAGTCTTGCCCGAGACCGTATAACCCTTGGAGGCCGCGACCGTCCGCGGCAGTTCGAGCCTGATGCTGACGGCGTAATCGGCAAAGGCAAGGCGTATGAAGTCGAGCAGATCCGGGTCTGCGGGATTGACACCATCGAAGAGCGTCATCGAGAGGGTGGCCTTTCCGCCGGACTCGGCGTAGCTGGCGCGCGCACCGGCTGGATCCAGGAAGAGCGCGAACGCGGCCACGGTAGGAAAGCGGAGCGCGGTGGTGATGACGAATGAATCGGTGCCGTCTTTTCTTGACCATGAGCGAACCTGGCCACCGGCGCGGCCGGCTGCCAGTTCAAGATCGGCCTGGCCAACCGGGAGTGGCAGATATGCGGCGTTGGCTCCGCCGGTCTTGGTCCCGAGCTTTCCCAGCTCGTCGACGGCGGTGGAAACGGTATATGTCATCGATACATCGACGGCACCATCGGCGCCGATTCTGGCACTGGCGTCCATGCCGATGCACGAACTGAACATCAGGGTGACGACGGCGATACAGGCGATTGCGCTATGCTTCATGGTATTGAACCGTAGCTCAAAAAGGGTCTCTTGTCGAGTGTTCACTCGCAGAGTGATCAGTCGAAACGCTCGCTCGCTATAGCCGAATCGTGGAGGCGCAGCGAAAGCTCACCCTCGATCACGGCAAGCGCCTTGCGCATCACCGCTTCTCCAAATTCGGCCGAATTGGAGACGATGGCCGCGCCCAGCTGGGCGAAACGGAGCGATTCCTGCAGATCGGTCTCGGCACAGGAGACATGGAAGCGGGTCCGCAGCTTGTCCTTTATCGATTTGACGATGCGCCGTTTGTCCTTGAGGCTGCCCGACTCGGGTATTTCTATGATGACCTGGAGCATCGATATGATCAACGCGGCCGCTTTCCCAGAATGCCGGCGAGTTCCTCGACGCCAGCCGGAGTATCTGACCTGCCCGCTCGCGCATCCGAGGCCGGTGCTTCACCATCCGAAGCGCTTGCGGAATGGCGATGGCGAGGATCGCGATGGAATCGCGACACGATCCCGTAGGCTGCGGCGAAGGCGAGGCCGGCAAATGCGAGTATCGCCTCGAAGGCGCCACGGGCCCGCACCCGCGCGCTTGCCGGGAACCAGGCCTCGACCGTGCCGAGCCGGCTTGCCACATAGTCGGCAGGTGAAACGACATGATCGACCGGCAGCACCACGCGGCCTTCTATCCGCAACGCCATCGCACCGGCTGCCTTGGCGGCTGCCAGGCGCTCGGACTCCGTGTGCGATGCGGCAATAGTGGCGATGGCCGCCTCGTGGCGCTGCCTGTCGGCCAGCGCCGGCCCTGGCAGAAGGTTTCCCTGGAACGCCACCGCTCCCATGATCATCACGGCGCAAGCGGTCATGCATGCGGCGAGCAGCGGGGTCAGTCGTGGTCTGGTGCCATCATCGCCCAGCGCGCGTCCAACCCGGAGCATGCGCAACGCTGCGGCCACAGCCAGTGCGCTTGCCGGAAGGCCGGCCAGCCAGAACCCCCGGACGGCCGAGGCGGACAGGTCTGCCCCCGCCCAGCCAAACAGGAATGGTCCCGATACGGCCAGTAGCGGTACGACCGAGCCAACCCCCACCAGCCATGGACGCTCGCCCGCGGCGAGCCGTGAGAAAAATTCGACGGTGAATATGATATCGAACAGCATCGCGACGATCGATGCATAGGCGCGCACCTTCCAGCTGGCCCCCGAGGCGGTCAGCATCGAACCGACCAGGACGATGACCACCGATACGAGCGCAAGGGTATCGAGCAGGGCGATCAACCGAGCATGAGTGGAAACTCCAGACTTCTCAACACCCCGTTTCATGGTCTACAATGATATACGCGAACGATGATAAAGAAAAGACCGTACCCACTGCGTATCATCTCGTTCGCTCTGGCCATGTCGGCACTCGTGGCCGAAGGACTGCCGGCCCAGCAGCTGACATCGGTCCTGCCGCTCGAGCCGCCATCGAGTCTCTTCTCCGCGCGGATAGGAGACCAGGATGTTGAGGTCTTTGCCCAGGGCTTCTGGGAGGCCTCGGCGCTGACCTCGGGTACCTGGTCAGTCGGTTCGTCGACGACCGGCCTGAACGCGGTGCCGTTCCTCTTTACCCAGACGCCAGACCTGTATGCCTTCCTGCGATTCAGGCAGCGGTGGGTCTTCGAGACCTATGTGACGCAGGATGCCGCCAATTCGAAATTCCTGCTCGCGTTCGAAGGCGCTGACGATGACTTCGTACGGTCGGCCAGGCTGGGCAATTCTGGCATCACGATGCCCGCCTATCCATACATGGCCTTTGGTTCGCCCACGGGCTCTTTCGGTTTCGCGCTGTCCGCGTATGACCCGGAGCGCTCGGTATCGATAGACGCGATGGTTCGATGGGATGGGCTGGAATGGAAGACACGCACCTTCTTTGGCAGTTCCGAGGTCGACGAGACGACCATCGCGCCGCGCGACCATCTGCGCGGCCGCCGGTTCGTGCTCGGTGATACCAATATTACATCACTTGAGCTGACCGATACGACGAGCTCGGGTACGCGCACGCTGCGGTCAGACGAATACTCCGTGTCCCTCGCCACCGGGGTGGTGCTGCTCAACGCCGAGCCCAAGGGCAGCCTGCTCGGCAGCTGGTCGGGCAGTGGTGGTCCGAAATCAGGTGAGCCTCTCTATTCCGTTTCTGTCGCCACCGATGGCACGATCACCCGCACGACAAGTGCATATGAGGCGCGCAACCTGTACGCGCTGCCCGATACCAGCTCCGCGCGTCAGCTCTTTGTACGCAATCTGGCTACCGGCACGACCGACACCGCGTATACGGTCAGCCGTGTCGGTGCCGGTCTCGTCCAGGTGGTCAGGAACGACGCTGCGCCATCATCGGCCGCGGATTATATGCAACCGTTCGCCAGCGATTCACCCTGGGTCTATGATGATGCGACGGATACCTATGTCGCCGGCGATGGTTTCTCGATCATCGCGCGTGTCGTCGAATCGGCCGACACGATCATGCTCGATGACGGCACCGTCGCCGGGACTATCGGCGTCTACCGCGATGGGGTGGAATCGCCGTCGTTTGCCTATGACGAAGACAGCCGCTCCCTGACGCTGCAGCCGCCGCCGAGATCGGGCGAAAACGTGCAGGTTCGGTATGCGGTCGCCAGCTCCGATCGCTCGGATGGCGCCCTGGCCTTCGGCGTCGGCACACGCTTCCCGTGGCTGGGCCTCGATTGGGCGACGGCGATAGGAGGCCGGTGGCCGATGTTCGGCCCCGGCTACGATGCGGCAGGCAGCCTGCGCTCGGCGTGGGCCGGCGTGTCGGCCAGCGTGGCAAAGAAGACCGATGCTGTGTCCTTCTCGGTGCAGACCATGGCTCGATACCAGCGGGCCGGGGCATACGGCCGCTACCGGGTGGCCGGCATGGAGGACTCTGGCACCAGCTCCGGCGGGACGCTGACCTGGCTGACCCCGTTCAGGCCGGTTGCTGCTTATCCTAATATAACGGATGGAATATCCACCGCCGAGGATCTGGTTTCGGAATTTTCCGATCCGCTGTCGGAATTCCACTCCAATGGAGCCGCCAACAAGGTACTGGCATTTACGGCAAGCGCGGTCACCGCTACCGCACGCTTCATACGCTACATAGACGACGCGCCGCTGGCATCGTTCAAACGGCTCGTGTTCTACATCAAGGTCGATTCGGTGACCACATCATCGACGATCACGGTGCGGGTCGGGGATGGAACGGGCGGCGGCGCCTCGATTTCGGTGCCGCTCGACGCGTCAGGTGGGCTGGTCAACAAAGGCTGGCGTCGCATTGAACTCGACATGAATCAGGCCGCTCCGGCGGTCAGGTGCATTGCCCCCGATGGGTCGAGCGTGGCTATTCCAGGCGCGGTCGGTTCATTCACGCTGCCCGATGTCGCGGGTGTCGCCGAGATCATCCTGACGGACTTTACCGAAGGCACCGTGCAGATCGACGAGCTCCTGCTCGATGGGGCGGCCGACGGCTTCTCCGTGCTGGCGGGCGGCACGGCATCGTTCGGTGACGCGGACAGGAACCAGGGTCCGTATCTCGTGCTGACCGGCGCCGGCGTTATTGACGACAATCCGGCGCTCGCCTCGACGGCCGAGGCCGGGTGGTCGGGCACGATCGCCTCGGCATCGGTAACCGCTTCGCCGGCCTATGCCTCCGGTGTCGGGTCGCTGGGCCTTGGCTACGCGGTCGCGCTGCCTTCGGCCTCGGCGCCGACGCACCTTGCCGACCAGTTCTCCAGCGATGCGGTGCTGCATCGCTATGCCCGATCGCTCGATGCGGCTGCCGCGCTTGGCATGGTACAGGTCGGGGTGTCGGCAACATCCGGCGAGGAGGCAGCCTCATTTTCGCAAGCATGGAAGGCCCGGGCCGCGCTCGGCAGTTATCTGGGCCTGAATGGTTCCGCCAGCCTGTACGCTCCGGTGGCGGTGATCGACGGGAACGGCATTGCCGACTCCTGGCTGCGTTCATGGAGCCTGGTCCTGCCGACCGCTGAATCACAGGCCTCGACGCGCAGGCTCGAAGCGGGCGGCACCGTTCTTGGTTCGGTGCTGACCGCCAGGGCCCGGCGTTCCTTCGATGCGACCTCCGGATCGCAGACAAGCGCCGAGGCGACCGCGACGGTGCCGCTCCGGATGGGCCTCGTAACGGTAGCGCCATTCTATACGCGCACGACGACGCTGCAGCGCGCCTCCGGCGCCTCATCATTCGGCGATGACCTGTCGGAATTCGGTACCGACATCGGTCTGGCGGCCGCGCTCTGGTCGAGCCTGCCCATCATCGAGCTATGGAGCGCGTCCGCGTATCCGGGGTTTGACCGGTTCTCGGCCGGTGCGACGGCGGCCAGGCACGAGGCGCTGGCGGGACTGGAGATCCGCCGTCCCGTCGGCAATGGCGCCATCGACCTCGTCCTGCCCAGCGCAGCCCGCATTGCCTACACGCGGGCGATGCAGCAGACCGATGACAGCCAGGTGGAATCAGACGCCCTGGCGATGACCCTGTCGGGCGCGGCCGCCAATGTCTTCTGTGTCGGTGGCGCCATGCCGGTGTTTCGTACCGTCACATTTGATGAGTACTCGTCGAAGACCGACCTTCAGTTTCAATACTACCCCTCCGATGGAGCGGTTCTGCCGTCGGTCGCGTACAGCGGGATGGCGAGCCTGGAGTTCGCCAGCGGCTCTGTTCTGGTAGCCTCTTCGAGCCTTGCCTGGGCGGTTGCCCGCGATTCGGCTCCGTGGTCGGGTTCGGCGGGTGTGTCCATCCTCACAAGGCCGGCCAGGACCTGGCTTGGTGATCTGGTAGCGCTCGTGACGAGACCCAGGCCAGCCGCTGAATCGGCGGACGATGCATCGGCGAAGACATGGGTCTCGGCATGGCTCGATACGACGTTCTCGATACCGCCGAAACTGAAGAATACCTTTGAGTTGAAGGCGACCATCGCCCGGACCGCCGCGGTCGCCTCGCCGCTGACGGAACGCCTGGCCTTTGATTATGGAACCAAGGTTGCCGCCGGCGACAGCCTGACCATAGGAGCCTCGGCCGGACTCGCACAGAGCGCCGCGGTATACGATGCGGCCATCATCTGGGGCTTTGGATACCAGCTCGGCGTCGAGCTGCGTATCGTGTTCTAGCGGGGTGGCGCGTACGCCGGGCGCACGCGCGCCGTTGACAGGCGATTTTAGGCCTCGTATAGTGTCCGCACCATGAAACGACGCCTCATAACCAGCGCATTACCGTATGTCAACAATGTTCCCCACCTCGGCAACCTGATCCAGGTGCTGTCGGCCGACGTGTTCGCCCGTGCCTGCCGACTGCGGGGCTATGAGACGCTGTATGTGTGCGGTACCGACGAGTATGGCACCGCGACCGAGACCAAGGCCGCCGAGGAAGGTGTGACGCCGGCCGAACTGTGCTCGCGCTTTCATGAGATCCACAAGTCGATTTATCAGTGGTTTGGCATATCGTTCGACAAGTTCGGACGCACCTCGACTCCGCGCCAGACCGAGATTGTGCAGTCGTTGTTCAATGACATAGACCAGGCTGGATTCGTCACCGAACAGACCATAGAGCAGCTCTATTGCGATGCCTGTGGCCGTTTCCTGGCGGACCGGTATGTCCGCGGCACCTGCCCGCATTGCGGCTATGCCGATGCCCGTGGCGACCAGTGCGAATCCTGTGGGACCTTGCTTGAGCCGACCGAACTGAAGGAACCCAAATGTTCCACCTGCGGCGCGACGCCACGCGCCCGTTCGACGAGGCACCTGTATATCGACCTCCCGGCGATTCGGCCACGGCTGGAGACCTGGATGAAGGAGGCGAGCGTCAAGGGTTTCTGGGCCAACAACGCGGTGCAGATGACCCAGGCCTGGATACGCGATGGGCTCAAGGCCCGTGCCATAACACGCGACCTCAAGTGGGGCATTCCGGTTCCGAGGGCTGGCTTCGAAGACAAGGTATTCTATGTCTGGTTCGACGCTCCGATCGGATACCTCAGCATCACCGCGACGCTTGGCGACGAGCAGGGCTTCGACTGGAGATCATGGTGGATGAGTCCCGAGGATGTCGAGCTGTTCCAGTTCATCGGCAAGGACAACATCCCATTCCACACGGTCATATTCCCGAGCACGCTGCTCGGGTCCGGCAGGAAATGGACCATGCTCCACCACATGTCGAGTACCGAGTACCTGAACTACGAGTCGGGCAAGTTCTCCAAGTCGAAGGGTATCGGCGTCTTTGGCACCGACGTGATGGAGACAGGAATCCCGGCGGACGTCTGGCGCTTCTACATATTCTACAATCGCCCCGAGAAGAGCGATGTGACCTTTACCTGGAACGACTTCATGGAACGCGTCAATGGCGAACTGATAGGCAACCTGGGCAACCTCGCAAACAGGACGCTCGCGTTCGTCCAGCGCTTCTACGATGGCGCCATACCGGCAGGCAAACCCAATGAAGCCTTCTGGTCGGAGGTGCGCGCTCTCGAGGCCACGGCCGCGGGTCAGCTTGAACGCGCCGAGCTACGCGACGCCTTCAGGACCGCGTTCCAGATCGCGGACCTGGCGAACAAGCGATTCCAGGCTGAAGAGCCATGGAAGGCACGGACAGCAGAGCCGGACAAGGCCGCGAGCCTCCTGTCAGACCTCTGCTATGTCCTGCGCGATCTGTCCATCATCATGCACCCGTACATGCCACAGGCCATGGACCAGCTGGCAGGATTCTTCGGACTTGCCATATCGAAGGCGACCGGAGCTTCGGGCCTGTCGTGGGCCGATGTCGGCACACTGCATGGCCTGTCCAGGGTTGCGAACGTCGGCGTACTGTTCCAGAAGCTCGAGCCAGACCGCATCACGGAGCTTCGTGAGCGGTATTCAGGCTCACAGAAGGAGCGGGCCGCCCGTGAAGATCGGGCCGCCCGTGACGCGCAGGTGACGGAGGCTCCGGCCGTGCCGAAAGCTCCGGCCGCGGCGGAGACCCAGCAACCGGCCGAGCCCAAACGAGTCCTGTATGCCGAATTGCCAGTAGAAGAGCGCTTCGCTAGGCTGATAGACCTGCGCGTCGCCGCGATCGTCAAGATCGAGCGCCATCCGAAGGCCGACAAGCTCTACATCGAGACACTTGATGATGGCTCGGGCCAGGAGCGCGTCATCGTCTCCGGTCTCGTGCCGTTCTACAAGGAAGAAGAACTGCTGGGCAAGCATATCGTGCTGGTCAACAATCTGAAACCGGCCAGGCTGCGCGGCGTCGAGTCACGGGGCATGCTCCTGGCCGCATCGCGATCCGGTGCCGATGGCAAGGAGGCTGTCGAGGTGCTCGATGCCCCATGGGCAGCCCCGGGCACACGTGTCGTGCTGGAAGGACAGGATTTGGCAATCAGTCCCGATACGCAGATCGATGTCGACGCCTTCTTCTCGGTTCCGATCGTCGCCAGTGGAGCCAGGGCACTGGTCGGCACCAGGGCCCTGACCGCGGCGGGTTCCGCCTTCAGCTTGATCAAGGTCAGCGACGGCGAAGTAGGTTGATGCACGCATCGTTGATCAGAAACGATGACGCGGCGGCCTCGATCTTCCTGCAGAGTCGGTTCTGGGCGGAGTTCAAGTCGCTCGCAGGGTGGAGCTATGCGCGCTACGATGTTCGCATCGATGGATCCGGCGCGGCTCCGTTCCCGCTCAGCGTCCTCAATCGTGGTCTTGGCCTCGGATACACCTTCGCCTACGTGCCACACGGGCCGGAGGCGATCGTCGGCGATGTCGATCGCGGCGCATTGCTGACGGCCATCGCCGAAGCGCTCCGAGGCGAGCTGCCGCACTCATGCGTGTTCGTCCGTTTTGACCCGGCCTGGTATGAGGTGGAAGGCCCGGAAGCCGCAGCGCCACTGCGGCGGCCCGTGTTCGCGATGCCCTTGCTCAAGGGCTCCGATGTCCAGCCGCCTGACAGTGTCGTGCTCGAGCTGAACCATACCGACGATGAACTGCTTGCGGGCATGAAGCCGAAATGGCGGTACAACATCAAGCTGGCCGAGAAGAAGGGCGTGGTTGTCCGATCGGAAGGCCCGTCCGGGTTGTCGGATTTCTATGTGCTGTATGAGACGACGGCGACGCGTGACAGAATAGCCATTCATCCACGCTCGTACTACGAGCGGCTTTTCGAGCTCGGATCGACGAACGGATCCGAACCAAGCCCCGATGTACGGCTCTGGATCGCACGATTCGAGGGCAGGCCGCTGGCGGCCATCATCACGGTGTTCTATGGTGTCGAGGCAACCTATCTCTACGGTGCCTCGAGCGACGAGCAGCGCAATCTGATGCCGTCGTATGCTCTGCAATGGGCCGCCATGCGGGCCGCGCGGGAAGCCGGCTGCTCGACCTACGACTTCTATGGCATACCGCCGGCCGACGATCCCGACCATCCAATGTCCGGGTTGTACCGCTTCAAGACGGGCTTTGGCGGCCAGATCCGCCACTACTCCGGAGCCTGGGACTACGTGCTCAGACCATTGCAGTACCATGGATTGCGGCTTGCGGAACGGCTGCGCCTCTTCTGGCATAAATCGATCAAGAAGCGGCTGGCGTAGCGCCGATTGCGGTCGAAAGATCGGCAGCGCTATGGTAGTATTGAAGCCGCAGGCTCGTATGGGAAGTGTCTGCAAGGTGGTATGGCTCCGATGGTCATGACGCTACGGGATCGGATGGTGTTCCTCGGGTTGTGCATGACAACCTTTCTGGCGCCGGCCCTGCTGTATGCCCAGGGTACCGGCACTTCGGCTCCCGCAACGATCTCACCCATCCGCGTCGTCTGCGATGATTCGTATCCGCCTTACTCATTCCGCTCGGATTCGGGCGAAATCCAGGGAATCATACCCGATCTCTGGAAGGCCTTCTCGGCCAGAACCGGTCGTCCCGTCGAGTTCCGCGCGATGGACTGGACGCTGGCCCTGCGCGAGATGGCTACGGGACACGCCGATGTACTTGATTCGGCGTTCCGAACTCCCGATCGCGAGAAGCTCTATGACTTCCTGCCTGCCTATGCCACGCTGAAGGTGCCCGTGTATTTTCACCGTTCCATATCGGGAATCGCCGGTCCGAAGGATCTGCGCGGCTTCAGGGTCGCGGTCAAGCTGGGCGATGCCTGCATCGGCATACTGCAAGGCCTTGGCATCAAGGACCTGATTCAGTACACGAGTTACGAATCGATCATCAAGGCAGCCACGACCGGCGATGTCCGCGTGATGTGTATCGATGAACCGCCTGCTCTGTACTATATCTACAAGTACGGCCTGGAAGATGAGTTCAGGGGAACCTTCAATCTCTATACAGGCTACTTTCACCGGGCGGTGCAGAAGAATCGCAAGCCGCTGGCCGACGGGTCCGATCTGTATGCGGTGCTCGAGAAGGGGTTCGCCTCCATCCCCGCGGCTACCATCGAGGAGATCGAGGATCGGTGGATGGGACGGCCGCTTTCGAGCCACATCGACTGGCGCATCTTCCTGATGTCAGGAATGGCCGTGATTGTGCTCGTCGCCATCCTGATCGCCTTCTTGCGGGTGTTGCGCCTGCAGGTGCGCAGGAAGACGGCGGAGCTCCTGCAGAAGAACCAGGAATTGCAGGCAAGCGAACGAAAGAATCTGGCGTTCATATCCGCACTTCCTGATCTGTTCTTCATAGCCGATGCCGATGGCAGATTCACCGAATTCATCACTTCGAATCCAGACATACTTATGATGCCCGGCGAGCAACAGGTGGGCCGGACGATAGACGAGCTGTTCAGTGATCCGGAAACGGCCAGGCTCTTCAACCAGAATCTGAAATCGGCACTGAGCGGGACGCCTGTCGCCGTCATCGAATACAACATGGACATTCGTGGTTCACCGCACCATTTTGAATGCCGCGCGACATTGGTGGAGACAGACCGTGTCCTGTTCATCATCAGAGACACGACCCGGGAGTGGACCAGCGCCATCCAGGTGCAGCAGTCATTGCTTGAAAAGGAAATCCTGCTCAAGGAGATCCACCACCGTGTCAAGAACAACCTGCAGGTCGTATCGAGCCTCGTGCAGCTCCAGTCATCGGTTCTGAAGTCGGAGCACGACCGCCAGCTCTTTGCCGAGACCCAGCACCGCATCCTCGCGATGGCGCAGGTGCATGAACTCTTGTACCACTCGGACAACTTCTCGTGGATTGATGGCGGCGAGTATGTCCGGCTCGTCTATGATGAATTGCAGTATGCGTACCAGAATTCAATCGCCGCCGTACAGACCAACCTCGATCTGGAATCGGTGCAGCTCGATCTTGATACGGCCATTCCACTCGCCCTGATACTCAACGAGGCGGTGTCGAACGCCTTCAAGTATGCCTTCTGCGGAGGCCGCGGGGGACGATTGGATATTGCCTTGAAGGTCGGCCCTGATGGCAGGCGTGTCCTGACGGTCGCCGACGATGGGCCCGGATTCAAGGAAGACTGGCAACGGCATGTCGATGACTCGCTGGGGCTGACCATCATACGATCACTCGCCGCGCAGATCAGGGGCACGCTCGTCATCGAGAACCGCGGCGGCGCCTTCGTCCAGCTTCAGTTCTGAGTGTCGGATGTCAAAGCACGAGGACCTGGCGCATCGTCCAGTTCATGAGGCATCAGCCGTCGCTGGGGCCTGAAGAAGGTCTTCGGTGAGTATTCGTACAGGTCAGCTACCTTGATCATATAGATGCACGCGTAGTCATCGATCTGGCCGGCGTAGCGGCTCTCCTCGTGGCCAGCCCGCAACACCTCTCCCCAATATGGATTGAAGAAGGTGCGGTGTGCCGACAGCTTCTCCGAAATTTCCTGGTTGATCTGGTCGGATTCGTCGAACAGGCCATCGAGACGCTTCCTGTCGACCGGTTTGCCCGCATAACGTTCCAGATCCATGCGGTTCAGCTGCGCCTCTATATGGGACTTGCGCTCCATCAGGCCATCAATAGCATGCTGCATCGCACGGGCTGCCCTGAGGCTGGCCAGCTCCGCGCCGAGATCCTCGAGCACCAGCGCCGTGCGCCATCCGCATCGCTTCTTGATCGATACGACGTCTCCGTAAATGTGGTCTCCGATATAGAGGATCTCCCGTCCATCGAGCCCAAGGTCTTCCTGTAGCGGTTTGAACCAACCTCCCTGAAAGAGTCCGGAGGAGACCTTCCCGTCCCAGTTGCGCATCAGGCCGCTGTCCGGATCGATCGCCAGAAAGCGGCTTGGCCGTTCGAAGAATTGGGGCTTGTCGGCCAGGGTGATGATCACGTCAAAGACATCGCGCCAGCTGGCATGGTGCTTCCAGAATGGATCGAGCGCGTATTCAAGCAGCACCCGTGTATAGTTGTAATCGGAATTGGTAATGATCATCAGCTTCTTGCCGTAATCCTTGTAGCGCTCAAGAAGGGCGGGTACCTGCGGATCACGGATGACATACCTGCCCATGTCGGCGCGCACCGCCTCCTTGATTGCCCCATTACGGTGTACCGCGTCTATCGCGGTCCCGACATCGGCGGCGAGCGTCGCAAAATCGGGCAGGTTGACGCCCTGGGATTTCAGCTCGACCAGCTGTGAATAGAGCACGCCCGTCGAAATGGCGAAGAGCGTATCGAGCGGCAGAAACGACGGGTCGGAGAGCTCGACCGCGACATTCTGATAGATGGCCTTCATCGTGCGGAAGTCAAGGCTCTGCAGCCCATGGCAGGCCATCTTGACCTTGCCATAGCGACTGAGCTTGAGCAGGTTGCCATTGCGCCTGTCTATGACGAGCCCGACCAGGGCGCGGGCGGGATCGAACTGCAGCTCGAGCAGTTCCGCTGGATAGCCGCGTTCACCGACGAGATACCGTACCGCGCGGTTGTGGGCGAGCGATTCGAACGCGACGCTGTCGTAACGGACCAGCGTGTAGTCCATGTCAAACCCGATCAGGGCAATCTGCTTGAGGTTGAGTGAGCGATTGACGAAGACGGCCAATGGAAGCCTCCCGGTTGCCCTGCGGGCCGCGCTATGCCTCGATGGCCAGCGTCAGCTCCTCTTCCCAGAATGAAGCAGGGTAGCGCGCTGGCTGCTCTGGGACCGGCGGTGGCAGGTTGGCCGTTCGCTCGGCCTCCGTGGCAACCCACTCCGCCTTGCGCACGCCTTGCAGGTACTTGTCGGCTACGCTCGGAAACAGCTCCAGAAGCAGTTCTTCCTTCTCGTTGGCCGCCAGTCTCGCGTCACCGCAGTCGGCCAGGGCGGGGTTGTTCTGCTTCTTGTACGCGCTCGTATCATAGGGGGTTTCTTCACGGACTCCCGCTATCTTCTCGCGGAAGGCCGGATCCACCGGGAACGGCGTCCTGCCATACGAGCCCTTTACGAGCTCAATGAAGTTCTTGGAGACATTTGTATAGAAGGGTTTGCCCTGCGACTTGTCAACGATGCAGTTGACTGCCTGCGCACCCACTATCTGGCTGGTCGGCGTGACCAGCGGCGGTACACCGGCGTCAAGCCGGACCTGCGGAACGATACCCAGCAATTCTTCAAGGTGCTGTTCGAGTTTGTAATCCTTCAGCTGCGCCATCATGTTCGTATACATGCCGCCGGGAATCTGGGCGCGCTTCACGATGGCATCGGGTTCGGGGTAATTGAAGGCGGCTTCTATCGCCTGGCACAGTCTGAGCGTCTGATCGGCCTTGCCGGCGATTGCGGCGTCGACCGCGCCGTCGAGCAACGACTTGAGTTCGGGAGCCGGTGCGTACCGGGTCAGATCGATTTCGGGCGGCATGCGCTTGTACTGGTCGAACTTGGACAGCTCGGTCCTGATGCCGCGCAGCTCCCTGTTGATGTCCGCGACCGCCCCCAGGTCGACGCCAGTGTCCAACCCGAGCCGGTCTGCGAAGAGCTGGATGATCTCGAAGCCCGGTGCCGCCGGACCACCGGAGAAATTCATGACCGCGGTATCGATGATGTCGACACCATTGACCATCGCCATCAGGATGCTCGCCGTGCCATAGCCGGGCGTGCAGTGCGTATGCAGGTCTATCGGTATGCCAATCTCGGATTTAAGGGCCTTGATCAGTCTGGCACTGGTCGCCGGCTCCAGGAGCCCGGCCATATCCTTGATGGTGATCATGTCGGCGCCGGCCGCGGCCAGCTCCTTGGCCTTGCGGATGAAGTAGGGGATGCCGAACAGCGTGCCCGGGATCCTGGTGCCTTTCAGGAATGCGTGTACCCGGTCGCCAAGGGTGAACTTCGGGTCGGTCGTATAGCAGACCGCACAATCCGCAAGGCCGCCATTGGCCTTGACGAAGCGAATGGTGCTGGTCATGTTGTCGATGTCGTTGAGCGCGTCAAAGACACGCATGATATCGATACCGGACCGCACCGAATTCCTGCAGAAGCCTTCTATTACGGAATCAGGATATGGGGTATAGCCAAACAGATTCCGGCCGCGGGATAGAGCCGTCAGCTTGGACGCGCCGGCGACGCCGTCTCGAATGCTCTCCAGCCTGGTCCACGGATTCTCGTTCAGGTAGCGCATGACCGAGTCCGGGACGGCGCCTCCCCACACTTCCATCGCGTAGAAGTGAGCTTTCCTATAGAAAGGCAGAACCCTGTCCACCTGCTGTTGCGTCATTCTGGTGGCAAATTGCGACTGCTGGCCATCCCGTAACGTCAAATCGCGGATCTTGATGTGCTGAGCCATGGCAATACTCCATTAAGACTACTGGATCGGTCGCACGAAACGAGAGCGGCCACGTGAACCGAGTATACAAGTCTTTGGACCATTTGGCCAAGCATGGAACATCGGCGAGCGGCAGGCTAGCGCCCGAGCGCCTCGGAGATCAGTTCCGATGTCCGCTTGACCTTGGCCACCTTGTCGGAGAAGCCCGGTCCCTCGAACCTGACCGACGGTCCGGACATCGCGATGGCCGCCACGACTTCGCACTTGGCATCCTGAATGGGTGCCGCTATCGAGGTGACACCTTCCTCGCGCTCGCCCAGGCTCACGGTATAACCGCTGCGCCGGAGCTCTTCCAAAGCGTCTTCTGTCGCAAAGGGATCACCAGCCAGCAGCGCCTGGCGCCGCGCCGGCGGCAGATACGCCAGCAGCACGCGGCCAGCTGCGCCGCGAGTCAGGGGATGCCGGTCGCCGACATTGATCACCCGCCGCAGGGGTCTGGTGCTCTCGACCCGTTCGACGCATAGCCGCTCGTCCCCCTGGACGACATACAGGCTGACGCCTTCGTTGTAGACGGCGTTCAGTTCCCGCATGAACGGCAGCGCGATCTTGCGCAGTTCCATGTTCGACAACCCGAGAGCGCCGATCTGGGCCAGCCGTGAGCCAAGCGAATACCGCTGCGTCTCGTTGTTTCGTGCCAGGAACGACCGCTTCTCGAGCGTCGCGACGATACGCGATGTCGTGCTCATTGCCAGGTTTATCTGTTTCGCCAGGTCGGTCAATGATAGTTCGAGCCGGCCGGGCTCGAAGCAGTCCAGTATGTCCAGGGCACGTTCAATGGATCTGACCGGTGTGTCGTTTTCAGCCATAGTTCCTCTGGGATTTCGCTGTCGCGTTATCGAAATGGATTCCACTGAATGGAATCAGATATTGCTAAATGGAAGTATAGCATGATGTGCTCCTGTGTCAAGCAGTATCGATGAGTGCCGCGCCGCCGAATGTCCGCTCTGATCAGATGTCGACTCGATCATAAGTACAAAATATATATAGAATAAAGATCGATCTAGCTTCAGCCGGCCATTGGTGCTCCTGCGTGGAATCGAGACCATCGGTACTCTTGACAGAACCATGATCGGGTGTATACTCTCGATATTCGGTAGTCAAATATCTATATTCCACTAGATGGAATTGCTTGAACGGTCCATCGGTCTCTGATTTCGGGAGACAAGATCAGATTTTGAGTATACCCTGTTCGGTATCGACAGTCCTGTCGATACATCCCAATGCGAGCGTAGGATATGAGCGAACAAAAGAAACGTTTCAATCACATTATTCGGGAACGCTGGTGCAAAGGATGCAATATTTGCGTCGCGTTCTGTCCCAGGCAGGTCCTGTCGCTGCGCAACGGCAAGGTCTTCGCCGAGCATCCGGATCAATGCATCGGGTGCAAGCTCTGCGAGATCCGGTGTCCGGATTTCGCGATAGAGATACAGGAACTGGTCGAAGCCACGGCGCCAGGCAAGAGTGCCTCCGACCATGACTATTCCATAGCTCCGGAGGCCGCTCATGACTAACGCCAAGCTCATGCAGGGGAATGAGGCCTGTACCCTCGGCGCGCTGGCCGCCGGGCTGGACTTCTATGCCGGCTACCCGATAACCCCGTCGACCGAGATCGCCGAACTGTGTTCCGAAGAGTTGCCGAAGATCGGCGGCAAGTTCATACAGATGGAAGACGAGATTGGCTCGATAGCCGCCATCATCGGCGCGTCACTGACCGGTCGCAAGGCGATGACCGCCACGAGCGGTCCCGGTTTCTCGCTGATGCAGGAGAACCTCGGCTATGCCTCGCTGACCGAGGTGCCGATCGTCATCATCAACGTGCAGCGCGTTGGGCCGTCGACCGGCATGCCGACGTCGCTGGCCCAGGGCGATGTGATGCAGGCGCGCTGGGGCACCCATGGTGACCATCCTGTCGTCGTACTGGCGCCTGGCAATGTCAAGGAATGCTTCGAATTGACCATCAAGGCCTTCAATATCGCGGAGGAATACCGTGTCCCTGTCATCGTCCTTTCGGACGAGGTCATCGGACACATGCGCGAGAAGGTCATTCTGCCAGATTCCAGGGACATCAAGGTGTCCAACCGGGCCGTTCCGAAATCTCCGGGCGGGTATCTGCCATACAAGGCCGATGCTGACGGCGGCGTTCCCCTGATGGCGCCGTTTGGAGCCGGCTATCGATACCATGTCACGGGCCTCTTCCATGATGAGACGGGGTTCCCGTCGAACCGTTCCGATGTGGCCGACACGCTGTTGCGGCGGCTGCAGCGCAAGGTAGAGAAGGCCGAACCGGCGATACGTGACTACTTTACCGAGTCTGTCGATGATTGCGACGTGCTCGTCGTGGCGTTCGGATCCTCCGCAATGTCGGCGCTCTCGGCCGTGCGTCAGGCGCGGGCCAAGGGCATCAAGGCCGGCCTGTTCAGGCCGAAGACGATATGGCCGTTCCCCGAAGAGCCGCTCGGCAAGCTGGCATCGAAGGTCAAGCGGGTCATAGTGCCTGAGATGAACCTCGGGCAGCTGATCCTCGAGATCGAGCGCATCGTGGCGGGCCGGGCTCCGGTCGAGCATCTAGGCAAGGTCAATGGTGAGCTCTTCAGGCCGGAAGAGGTTCTGGCCGCCATCATGGGAGGCCAGCGATGAGTGAAATGCTCAAGTACTTCAGGGAGAACAGGCTTCCGCACATCTGGTGTCCTGGCTGCGGCCATGGCACGATAACCGGTGCCCTTGTCCGGGCGATCACGAAGCTCAAGCTTGACAAGAACAGGATCGTCGTCGTTTCAGGCATCGGCTGCTCCAGCCGCGCGCCCGGTTACCTCGATTTTGATACGCTGCACACGACCCATGGCCGCGCGCTCGCGTTTGCGACCGGCATCAAGCTGTCGCGGCCCGACCTCAAGGTCATCGTGATGACGGGCGACGGCGACTCAACTGCGATCGGTGGCAACCATTTCATCCATGCCGCGCGGCGCAACATCGACATCACCACGATCGTGATGAACAACGACATCTACGGCATGACCAGCGGTCAGTACTCGCCCATGACGCCGACCGGCATGTTCGGCACCACGGCTCCGTACGGCAATGTCGAGCGCCCGTTCGATCTGGCCAAGCTGGCCATAGCCTCGGGCGCTACCTATGTCGGCCGGGCCACCTCATACCATGCGCAGCTCCTCGAGGAGCTGATGGAGAAGGCTCTGCTCAACAAGGGCTTCTCGGTGATAGAGGCGGTTTCCCAGTGTCCGACCTATTTTGGCCGCAAGAACAAGCTGGGCTCGGCCGTCGACATGCTCAACTGGTACAAGGAGCGCGCCGTCAACGTCAAGGCGGCCGCCGTGATGGCGCCCGAGAAGCTGGAAGGCAAGTTCCTGATTGGCGAGCTGTTCAACCAGCCGGCACCGGAATACACCGCCTCGTATGACGCGCTGGTCGACGGAGTCAGAAGAAAGTTCGACACCTTCCAGGGAGGAGTACGCGAATGCGCACAGAATTCAGACTAAGCGGATCCGGCGGCCAGGGCCTCCTTCTGGCCGGCATCGTACTTGCCGAGGCCGCCATACTCGATGACAAGAACGCCGTACAGACGCAGAGCTATGGCCCAGAAGCCCGTGGCGGGTCGAGCAAGGCCGAGGTCGTCATATCGGAACTCGATATCGATTACCCCAAGGCCACCGATCCGGATTACCTCCTGGCGCTGACCGCGGACGCCTACCGCACCTATGGCAAACTGCAGGACAAGGGCCTGATCATCGTCGATTCATCGGTTGCCCTCGACCCGGCCATTACGGCGCCCACCACATCGGTACCGATACTCGAGACGACCGCGAAGATCGGCAAGATGATCGTGACGAATATCGTGGCGCTTGGCGTACTCGGCGGCCTGTCGGGAATCGTCAAACCGGAGACACTCGAGAAGGCCGTGCTCAATCGGGTTCCAAAGGGTACCGAGGAACTCAATCTAAAGGCTCTGCGGGCGGGATTCGAGCTGGCGGCCCAGTCACAGAAGAATGGAGAGCACCATACATGAGCGACGACATCCAGAAAGGTTTTGAAGCGTACAAGGCCGGTGTCGACAAGGCGCTGGCAAAGTTTCCGGAACGCAAGAAGGATTTTGCCACCGGATCGAAGTCACCGGTGCAGCGGCTGTACACGCCGCTCGACGATGGCAAACGCGATTACCTCAGGGACATTGGCTTTCCCGGTGAGTACCCGTATACGCGCGGCGTGCAGAATACGATGTACCGCGGGCGCTTCTGGACCATGCGCCAGTATGCCGGATTCTCGACCGCGGAGGAATCGAACAAGCGCTACAAGTTCCTGCTGTCGCAGGGCACGACCGGCCTTTCGGTAGCCTTTGACCTGCCGACGCAGATAGGATACGACTCCGACCATCCCCTGTCGCAGGGAGAGGTTGGCAAGGTCGGTGTCGCCATCGATTCGCTGGCCGACATGGAAACGCTGTTCGATGGCATACCGCTCGACAAGGTCTCCACGTCGATGACGATCAACGCACCGGCGGCGGTGCTGCTCGCCATGTATATCGCGGTCGCGGAGAAGCAGGGTGTGCCGGCAGACAAACTCGAAGGCACGATCCAGAACGACATTCTGAAAGAGTATATCGCCCGCGGAACTTACATCTATCCACCCGAGCCATCGATGCGTCTGATTACCGACATCTTTGCCTATTGCTCGAAGAGCGTGCCCAACTGGAATACCATATCGATATCCGGTTACCATATCCGCGAGGCTGGCTCAACCGCCGCCCAGGAAGTGGCCTTCACGCTGGCCGACGGCATCGCGTACGTCGATGCCGCGATCAGGGCCGGCCTCGATGTCGACGCGTTTGGCCCCAGGCTCTCGTTCTTCTTCAATGCGCACAACGACCTGTTTGAGGAAGTCGCCAAGTTCAGGGCCGCGCGGCGCGTCTGGGCCAAGGTGATGAAGGAGCGGTTCGGGGCGAAGAACCCCAAGAGCCTCATGCTGCGTTTCCATACGCAGACCGGTGGATCGACCCTGACTGCCCAGCAACCGGACAACAACGTGGTCCGCGTTGCGATCCAGGCCCTGGCTGCCGTGCTTGGCGGCACGCAGTCGCTGCATACCAACTCGAGGGATGAGGCTCTGGCACTGCCGACCGAAGCGTCCGTCCGCATCGCGTTGCGCACGCAGCAGATCATCGCCTACGAATCCGGAGCCACCGAGACGATCGATCCGCTGGCAGGCTCATACTATGTGGAGAGCCAGACCGACCGCATCCAGAAAGAGGCTGAAGCCTACATAGCGACGATCGATTCGATGGGCGGTGCGGTCAAGGCGATCGAGCGTGGCTACGTGCAGCAGGAAATTCAGGACGCTGCCTATGCGTGCCAGATGGACATCGAATCGGGTGACCGCATCGTTGTCGGCATGAACAAGTTCCAGATTCAGGAAGAGCCGCCCAAAGGCCTGCTCCGGGTCGATCCCATTGTCGGCGAACAACAGGTTGCCAGGCTCAAGGCCATTCGGGCGAAGCGCGACGATGGCCGCGTCCAGGCCGCGCTGAAGGCGCTGAAGCATGCCGCCCAGACGACCGAGAATCTGATGCCGCCGATACTCGAGGCGGTCAAGGCATACGCCACGCTCGGCGAGATCAGCGATGTGATGCGTGACGTATTCGGCGAGTACCAGCAAAAGGTCATCCTCTAACCAGGTAGAAGCAAGGTAGGTAGTCATGGAACGAAAGATTCGCGTGCTTGTCGCCAAACCAGGACTGGATGGCCACGATCGTGGAGCCAAGGTCATTGCCCGCTCGCTTCGCGACGCAGGCATGGAGGTGGTCTATACCGGCCTCAGGCAGACTCCCGAGCAGATCGTGTCGGCGGCCATACAGGAAGATGTCGACGTGATAGCGATGAGCATCCTGTCAGGAGCGCATAACCACCTGTTCCCGAGGGTGATGGAACTGCTCAAGGAGAAGCATATCGACGACGTCTTGGTCATCGGCGGCGGCGTGATACCCGATGACGATATCCCGGGCCTCAAGGCTGCCGGCATTGCCGGTGTCTTTACACCGGGAACGCCGACCACCGAGACGATCGAATTCATCAAGAACAACCTGAAGCGCGGAAAATAGGCCGTGGACGATCCCATCGTCTCCGTCGAGCGGGTCCGCTCCGGAGATCCGCGCGCCGTTGCCCGCCTGATCAGCATGGTCGAGCGGGAAGACCCGGAGCGGCTTGCCATCCTCAAGGCCCTGCACGCGTACGGCGGCAAGGCCCATGTCGTTGGCATCACGGGGCCGCCGGGTGCCGGCAAGAGCACGCTGACCGACAAGATCGTGGGCGTCCTGCGCGACCGCGGTCGCCGCGTGGCCGTCATCGCCGTCGATCCATCGAGCCCTTTCACCGGCGGAGCGATTCTCGGTGACAGGATCAGGATGCAGCGCCATGCTACCGATGATGGTGTATTCATTCGGAGTCTGGCGACACGCGGCCACCTGGGCGGGTTGTCCCGTGCCGCTTCCGAGGCGACCCGGGTGCTCGACGCGGCCGGTTTTGAAGACATCATCATCGAGACGGTCGGGGTGGGGCAATCGGAGGTCGACATCGTCAGAATAGCCGATACGGTCGTGCTCGTATCGGTACCAGGACTCGGTGATGACATACAGGCCATCAAGGCTGGCGTCATGGAGATAGGGGACGTGTTCTGCGTGAACAAGGCGGACAAGGACGGGGCAGAACGCGTCGTACGGGAGATCCGCTCGATGCTCGAGACTGCCGTGCTGAATGGTGCCACGACACGATTCTCTGACCTGTTTGCGGCCCGGACTGCCCTCGCGCCATCCGGCAAGGCAACCGGCACCGCCGCTATGACCGCGTTTTCAGACCAGGGCGCTGGACACCATGCGGCGGCGCAGATGCCGGGACATCCGAACCTCGAGATTCCACCCGTCGTCGCCACCGTTGCCGAGACGGGGCAGGGCATCGTCGAACTGGTCGATGAGATCAAGGGCCATGAGGCGACGCTCGTGGCGACAGGGTTCCTGCGTACCAGGCGCGAGGGAAACCTGGCCTGGGAACTCGGGCGGGGCACCGCAGAGCGCGTGCTCGCGGCGCTCGAACGGGATGGCACGACCGAATCGATGCTGGAGCTTTCCAGGGCCGTGCTGGACAGGCGCATGGACTTCTATGATGCGCTCGACCTCTTGCAAGCCACCCTCGTTCGATCGTAGCATTCGTTCCACCAATCGCTCATTGATTACCGATACCGGATTACTGATAGCTTATTGCTGGCCACACACGAGGGGGTTTGAATGGTCGTACAGGTAGATCACATCGGCATTGCCGTAGCAAGCCTTGATGAATCGCTCAAGTTCTATACCGACATGCTGGGCATGCAGCTGCATGGTACGGAGACGGTGGAAGAACAGAAGGTGCGCACCGCCTTTCTTCCACTCGGATCCACCGAAATTGAGCTGCTTGAATCCACCGCCCCGGATGGCCCCATCGCCAAATTCATAGAGAACAAGGGCCAGGGCATCCAGCACATCGCGTTTCGCGTAGACGACATAGACGCGGCGCTTGCGGAACTCAAGGAGAAGGGCGTCCGTCTGATAGACGAGAAGCCCAGATATGGCGCAGGCGGAGCCCGGATCGCATTCCTGCATCCAAAGGCGACGAATGGCGTGCTGATAGAACTTTGTCAGCGCGCTTGATAAGATTATGAAGCAATTTCTCTGAAGGATGGAGCCAACTATATGGAAGCGAAACTGAAGGAGCTGGCCGGTCGCCGGGACAAGATCCTGGCGGGCGGCGGACCGAAGCGAGTCGCGGCTCAGCACGACAAAGGCAAGATGACCGCGCGCGAGCGCATCGAATCGTTCCTTGATCCCGGCTCGTTCACCGAGATCGACGCGTTCGTGGAACATCGGGCCACCGACCTGGGCATGGCCGATGTGGAGGCGCCAGGCGAGGGCGTTGTCATCGGATATGGCACGATTGCAGGCAGACTGGTCTACCTCTACGCGCAGGACTTTACCGTGATAGGCGGTTCCCTCGGCGAGATGCACGCGGCCAAGATATGCAAGGCGATGGACATGGCGATGAAGGTCGGCTGCCCGTGCATTGGCATCAACGATTCGGGCGGAGCCCGCATCCAGGAAGGCGTCGACGCCCTCTTTGGCTACGGCAACATCTTCTACCGCAACACGCTCGCTTCCGGCGTCATTCCCCAGATTTCTGTCATCATGGGGCCGTGCGCGGGCGGAGCGGTCTACTCGCCGGCACTGACCGACTTTACGGTCATGGTCGACAAGACATCGAACATGTTCATCACCGGCCCCCAGGTCATCAAGGCCGTCACCGGCGAGGACGTGAGCGCCGAGGCTCTCGGCGGCGCGCTGGTGCACAGCCAGACATCCGGAGTCGCCAGCCTGATGTTCGCCGACGAACAGGCGACGATAGCGGGCGTCAAGAAACTGCTGTCATACCTGCCCGCCAACAATATCGAGGATGTGCCGCTCGTCGCCAGCGGCGACCCCGTGGCGCGGGCGTGTCCCGACCTTGCCGGCATCATCCCTGACTCGCCGAACAAGCCCTACGACATTCGCGATGTCATCACCAGACTCTTCGATGATGGTGACTACTTCGAACTGCAGCCATTGTATGCCAAGAATATCGTCACCTGTTTCGCCAGGCTCGGCGGCAGGACGGTCGGCGTCATAGCAAATCAGCCCAAGGAGCTGGCCGGCGTACTCGACATCAATGCGTCCGACAAGGCGAGCCGGTTCATTCGCACCTGTGACTCGTTCAATATTCCTCTGGTCACGCTGACCGATACCGCCGGCTATCTCCCCGGCGTCGGCCAGGAACATGGTGGCGTGATACGCCATGGCGCCAAGCTCCTGTATGCGTATTCCGAGGCGAGCGTTCCGAAGCTGACGGTTATCATACGCAAGGCGTATGGTGGCGCATACATAGCGATGTGTTCGCGCCACCTCGGAGCTGATCAGGTCCTGGCCTGGCCAAGCGCCGAGATTGCGGTGATGGGACCCGATGGAGCAGCCAACATCATCTTCAAGAAGGAGATCGATGAATCTGCCGATCCTGCCGCGACCCGCAAGGACAAGATCGAGGAGTACAAGCGCAATTTCGCCAATCCGTACAAGGCGGCCGCGCGTGGCTATGTCGATGATGTGATCGATCCCGCAGAGACCAGGGCCAGACTCGCGTCGGCTCTGACCATGCTGCTCGGGAAGCGCGAGAGCCGTCCTGCAAAGAAGCACGGCAATACGCCGGTATAAGGAAATCCTATGGAAACAGTATCGTTCATGTGGACCATCGTGCTGATCGGCATAAGCACGGTATTTATATGCCTCATCTGTCTCGTGGCGATGGTGAGTCTGTTCAAGCTGATCTTTGTCCGCGAGGCCAAACCGGCACAGGCGCTCATGCCCGCCACGGCCAGCGCGAGCAAAGGCATAGATCCGGCGGTCGTTGCGGTGATCATCGCGGCCATCGCCGTCTCGAGCGGTGTGCCCGCAGCGTCAATCAGGCTGGCATCGATTCAGCACGCGAGTTTCAATACACCGGTATGGGGATATGTGGATCGCGTCGTTTCGGGCGCCACCAACGGTCGCGCGTAAGCCGCGACAGCATCTACACAAGGAGATGAAGTCATGATCAAGAACTATAGAGTCACCGTCAATGGTCAGTCCTATGATGTCGCCGTCGAGGAAGCGGGCGTCGCGGCGACTGGCGCCGTTGCGCAGCCTGTCCAGGCCGTGCAACCCGTCGCCGCTCCCCAGCCTGTCGTCCAGTCAGCCGCGCCTGCCGGTCCTGCGGTCGCCGGCGCATCGACCGTCAAGGCACCGATGCCAGGCACCGTGCTGTCGCTGAAGGTCAGCCCCGGCCAGTCGGTCAAGCGCGGCGATGTCCTCCTGATACTCGAAGCGATGAAGATGGAAAACGAGATCTCGGCACCGGCCAATGGCGTAGTGGCGGCGATTCGCGTGCAGGCTGGTTCTACGGTCAATACAGGAGATCCGATGGTTGACCTCGCGTAAGCGGGCCAACGGAACATAGTATGTGGCAGAATATACTTACATTCTTACAATCGACCGGCTTCGCCGGATTTGGCGCCAGCCAGATGATGGTCTTCGGTTTCATACCCGGCGAAGTCATCATGCTGGTCGTGTCCTGTGTCCTTCTGTACCTGGGCATTGCCAAGAAGTTTGAGCCTTTGCTGCTCGTGCCGATAGCGTTCGGCATGCTGCTGTCCAACCTACCCCTGGGTGGCGTCTTCGACGCTCCAACCTCGTCGATGTCGGGCGGACTCGTCTACTACCTCTATTATGGAGTGAAGATGGGCATCTATCCGCCGCTCATCTTCATGGGAGTCGGCGCGATGACCGATTTCGGTCCGCTCATCGCCAACCCCAAGAGCCTCCTTCTGGGAGCGGCGGCGCAGGTTGGCATCTTCGTCCCGTTTGTGCTGGCCTTCTATCTCGGGCAATGGTTTCCATCGCTCGGCTTTGACCTGAAGGCCGCCGCGAGCATCGGCATCATCGGCGGTGCCGATGGCCCGACCGCCATTTACCTGACCAGCAAGCTGAAGCCGGAGCTGCTGGGACCGATAGCGATAGCAGCCTATTCGTACATGGCCTTGGTTCCGCTGATCCAGCCGCCCATCATGATGGCGCTGACCACCAAGAAGGAGCGATCCATACGGATGGCCCAGCTCCGCGAGGTCACGAAGGTCGAGAAGATCGTATTCCCGATTGCGGTGACGATATTCATCGGGCTTATCCTGCCTGCCGCGGTTCCGCTCCTGGGATCGCTGATGCTGGGCAATCTCTTCCGAGAAACGGGCCTGACGAACAGGTTGTCCGATACCGCGCAGAACGCCCTTATCAACATCTTGACGATATTCTTGGGCATATCGGTCGGTGCGACAGCCAATGCCGCGCGCTTCCTGCAGCCGCAGACGCTGATGATCATAGCCCTTGGCCTTTTTGCCTTCTCGTGCGGTACGGCCAGTGGCGTGCTCTTTGGCAAGCTGATGAACTGGTTCTCGGGCGGCAAGATCAATCCACTCATTGGCTCCGCGGGCGTCTCGGCAGTGCCGATGGCTGCGCGCGTATCCCAGGTGGTCGGCCAGAAGGCCGATCCGAGCAACTACCTCCTGATGCATGCCATGGGTCCGAACGTGGCCGGCGTCATCGGCAGCGCCGTAGCCGCCGGCGTGATGCTTTCATTCCTGAGTTAGATCCAATGCCATTGCGGCTGACGTACTGAAGCCAGCCGCACGCGGCACTGCACGAGAAGGCCGTCCACGGGCAACCGCGGACGGCCTTCTTGCATATCCAGTCTATCTGCCGCGGGGGCCGTACAGGTAATTGAAGTAGTCCATCTTGGTAGACAGTGTCTTGGTAAAGTTGGGCAGCGTCTGTCGGTACGACTCTATCGAGCGCCAGAAGTCGAAGAACGCACGATCGCGGCCATAGGCGTCAGCGTATATCCTGGTAGCCAGGGCGTCGGCTGTGCCCTTGATCGTCTCCGATTGTTCGTATGCCTTGGACAGGACCGAGCGCTGTTCGTTCTCCAGCTTGCCAAGCCATTCGGACTTCTTGCCCTCGCCGAACGATCGAAAGGCCTGGGCGATCTGATTGCGTTCCTTGATCATCCTGTTGTAGACGCTTTCGGTCAGTTCGTCGCTGTAACGGATCTGCCTGGGAACGACATCGAGTATCTCGATGCCATACTCGGGGGTAAGCTGCCTGGCGATGGCCAGCATATCTTCGGAGATTCTCCGGCGCCCCTTGTCTATGGTCTCATACGAGGCCTGGGTCTGGGTCAACTGGCGCAGGGAATCCGAACCTTCGGCGTCGCCGGTCTCGAAGGTCTCGCGTGTGGTGGATTGGAGAATTTCGTTGGAATTGCGTACCGCTTCCCTGAGGAAGTTCGACGAGATGGCGGTGCGGACTGCGCTGTCTATCACGTCGTCAAGCTTGCCATACGCACCGTTCAGTGTCGATACCGATTCATAGAACTGCTTGGCATCGATGATGCGCCAGCGGGCTGTGGTATCAACCCATATGAACTGGTTTTCCTTGGTAGGAATGCGTTGAGCCTCGCCGTCCCAGGACATGACCTTCTTGGGATAGGTGACAACCGTATCGACGAACGGAGACTTGAATTTGAGTCCCGCACTGGCCTCAACCCTGGTTATCTGGCCAAAGCGGATGACGACCGCCTGATAGCCTTCCTGCAGTATATAGAATGGTCCCATCAGTACGACCAGGCCAAGAGCTATGATGGCGATGACCAGGACAGTTATGAGCTTCTTCATTTTGTACCTCCCGCCGGAGCGCCAAAGCTCTTGATAGGCAAGAAGTTGCCCAATGAACTATCGATCAGTTCAACACCCTTCTCGTTGGCGAAAACCGATTCTATCATCTCGTAGTACAGGCGATCCCGTGTAACGTCGGGCGCCTTCCTGTACTCCTCGTAGACGGCCTTGAACCTGGCGACATCGCCGTTGGCGCGGTTGACACGCTCGGCGGCATAGCCCTTGGCGACCTGTACCAGCGCGTCAGCCTGACCGGTGGCCTTCGGAATTTCCTTGTTGTACGCTTCCTTGCCCTCGCTGATCAGCCTGTTCATGTCCTGAATCGCCTTGTTTACGTCTTCGAAGGCAGCCTGTACGCCGGCCGGCGGGACGATGTTTTGCAGTTTCACGGCGATGATGTCGATTCCGAGGCCATACTCTTTCAACGTCTTGTTCATCAGCTCGGCGCCGGCCTGCTCTATGGCCACGCGTTGCGAACCCATCACGTCCAGGATGGTCCTGTCACCGACGAGCATGTTGATGACCGACTGGCTGATGTCCCTGATCGTCTTCTGTCGATCTTCAACATTGAAGAGCCATGCCTTCGGATCGCTGATCCTGTACTGGATTATCCATTCGACGTCGACGATGTTCAGGTCGCCGGTGAGCATCGTCGATTCTTCTGGATATTTGCGATCTTCATACTTTGTCTGGACTCCAGCCAATTCTGTCCGGAATCCGAACTGTTCTGCCTGGACGACTCTCGTCTTGACGTTGAAGTTCTTCTGGATGCCGAATGGCCACTTGAAGTGCAACCCTGGTTCGGCAATTTCGGAGAATTTCCCGAACGTCAACACGACGGCTTGCTCTGTCTGGTCCACGACGAAGAAGCTTGTGGAAAACAGCACAATCACCGCCACGGCGGCTGCGATCAGGACGATAGTCATGATCTTGACCGGTCCACGCAGTGGTGTAACATTTCTGTCTGACATGGATCCCCCTTTATTGCTTCAGGGTACAGCGATGCGGGGGCATAATCAAGCAAATCGGGCTGCTTTTCAGGAATTGCTCTCGTCGCGCGGCAAGGCACCTGGAGGCAGTCCTTCCGCGAAGGATGGGCCCAGCATCGAGCGGAGCAGAACGACGGCCCCGGCGCTCAGAGTTGCCACTATGTCGAGGCCTTCGGCTGACCCGATGCCCGGCGGAGTCGCGAGCCGCAAGCAATGGAGCAGGTAGCCTCCAGACCGAGGCTGACCGCCATACTTGGTGTCTCCAAGCAAGGCGAGCCCCCGCGAGGAGGCCTGGACGCGGATCTGGTGAGTTCTGCCGGTTTCCAGGTGGATCATCGCCAGCGTACAGCCATGGGCACGAGCGATCGGCTCGACTCGGGCTATCGCGCTCTTGCCCTCGGTTCCGGTCACGCTGGTCCTGGTCCCGGCATCGCGCGACACGACATCATGCCAGTTCGCGGGTCGGTCAAGGTCGCCGCCCAGCAGCGCAAGATACGTCTTGCGTAGCTGGCCATCGCGCAGTGCCTGGCTGAAGGCCGCGGCGCCGCGGAGGCTGGCCGATATGGCAAGGGCGCCCGATGTATTGCGGTCAAGCCGGTGCAATGGCGCCGGTACAAAGGCCAGCGACTCGGCAATGCGTTCGGCGAAATAGGCGCGTGCCAGCATGTCGATGCCGTCGGGCCCGTGCGTCAGAAGACCCGCGGGCTTGTTGATGACGACCAGGTCGGGCGTCTCCACAATGATCATGCCCGAGAAGCGTCGTGAGGCATCATGATCGGTGTTGTCCGGAGACGGATGTGGTCGCGGCGCTGACGCCCTGGCCTCCAGCCTGACTTCGACCGTGTCTCCGGCGGTCGTCCGCGTCGCGCCGTCGGCGCGTCTTCCGGCGAGGCGTACCGAACCATCGCGAAAGAGCCGATAGACGAACGACAGGGGTTTGTCGGGATACAGCACCCTGATTATTCTGTCCAGGCGCCTGCCTGCATCATCGGGGCCAATGGTAAAGCGTTGTGTCGTGTAGGGCATGCTGTGGTGTCCTGGATTCTGGCTGTCGAGCGCTTGCACTGAATCGAGCAGATACTGCTTGACAAGGTTCACCATTATAACTGAAATTCTGGCAATGGAACACCACAGGGCGCTTGCCTTTACTGCCTTGCTGAGAAATGACGTATTCTTTTCCGCGGCTATGAGCCTCTTCCTCGCCCAGTTCGCGAAGGCTCTGATTGCGCTGCTGACCAATCGCAAGGCCGGGTTCAAACAGATCATGTCAACGCTGTTCTGGAAGACTGGCGGCATGCCCTCCAGCCATAGCGCCCTTGCGATAGCGATAGCGACAGCCATAGGCTTCTCCGATGGCGTCTCTTCCGATATCTTTGCCCTGTCCCTGTTCTTCGCCCTGGTGGTCATTCGTGACGCGATGGGTGTCAGACGCGCGGCTGGTGTCCAGGCACGTGCGCTCAATGTACTTGGGGCCCGGATGTCAAAGCGCCTGCATATCACGTTCAAGCCGGTCAAGGAAATCAACGGACACACTTTCCCGCAGGTTGTGGTCGGGGGATTGATGGGCTTTTTCATCGCGCTTGCGGTGAAGACACTGTAGGACGCGTGGTTGCGATAGAACGCGTGTCCGCCCGCGTACCCGTCATCATAGGCGTGGCGGTCGCGATGGTTGTCGCCGTCGCTGGCCTCGGCGTGCCTCGGATGAGTGCGGCGCAGGTCGCCGGATCCAGGATCATCGCGATACCCGCATCGACGTCGGAGCCGGCCGTGCTCGCCGCCCTGAAGGCCGCAGGAATGGACCGGGTCTGGAGCTCGGCGAACACGGTCATTCCGCTGAGCGACTTTTCACGCATCGTCGAAGTGCCTTTCGCGGAGGCCGAATTGCGGGCCGGTCCCGGCGATCCGCGCAGGACACCGCTATTCGACGAGCTGGAGCGCCGGCTGGTCGCCGTGGGGCCCGATGGCGCAACGTGGCGATTGCTGTATATGCAATCTGCCGGAGCCCCTGACGATGTGGCGATAACCGATGCTCTCTCGGGGTTGGGTACCATCTGGGCTTCAAGCGCCCCGGAGGGCACGGGTATCCAGAGCCACTGGTTGTGGGTTCCGGTGTGCGGATGGGGGCTCTGGCTGCTCGTGAGGCGTCCACGAGGCGACCGTCTGTACCGCGCGCTGCTGGTCTGCTCCTGGCTTCCGATGCTTGCCAGGTCGAGTCCCGAAGCCGCCATGCTGGCAATCGTCATGCAGCCGGCAACCCTGCTGGTGGTTCGGGCCAGAGCCGCCCGCACGGTCAAACCCATACGGGCGGTACTGATTCTGTATGCCAGCACGGCCATAGCCATGCTGGCTCTTGACCCACCCAGCATATGCTACCTGCTCGTGTCCGCCGCCTTCACTGGCCTGGTGCCATACGTATACCCGCGAATGGACCGATTGCTGCATCGACGACGGATGCACCGGGCTCCCGTCTTTGTACCGCTGACCATCACCGGCCTGCGTGGCCAGGCTCGGCACCTGACCATGGGCTTGGCCGTTCCCATGCTGGCCGTCGGTATCTTCACGGCGGTGGTGCCGGCAGGCTCGGGGGCGATGATGGGCAGCGCAGGGCTGCGCCTTGAACGAAGCCAGCATCTTGGCCATCTGGACGGCCGGGATCTTGTGGAGAAGCATATCGCATACCAGCGTGCCCTGACCTGGGGCAGGATAGGCGATGCCGTCTGGGGGCAGAAAGCCTTTACAGAGGCCTACCAATACGTTGAAAAATCCGGTACGATGCATCGCTCGAACGGGGGCGGACAGGCCAATCCTGTCCGCACTGGTCCGGATCCGGAACAGGGCATAGCCGTGCCGAAGCAGGCACTTGCGATACTTGCAGAGGGATGGGCGTTCACGGTGACCTCCGCCCGACCGGTTCCACCGGTCGGTGAGTAGCGACACCCGCGCAATAACGCACAGAAGATCGATATGATAGGACGTTGCATGACCAGAGTTCGTGAATTCAGGCACGGAGGCGTTGCGGTCGATCACCGCGTACCCTATCGGCCGGCACCCATAGAGAATGCTTTCCTGCCGATGAATGCCGTTGTCGTGCTCAAGGATGCCAGGACATCGATCGAGCCCGCACCGGTAGTCTCTGTCGGGCAGGAGGTTCGAGAGGGCCAGCTCCTTGCAAGGTCGAAAGGGAACGGTTCCCCCAATGTTCATTCGCCCATTCCGGGCATCGTGAGGCGAATCGAAACCGTAACGATGCCTGGCGGCTATCAATCCAGGGTTATCGTGATTTCCCTGGAAGGCTCCTTCAGCATGCTGGGCAAGCGATCCGAACGGTATCTCTGGAAATCGCTCAACAAGGCGGACATTGCACACATCATCCAGGAGAAGGGTATCGTCTGTGTATCGAGCGGCAGGCCTCTGCACGACGTGATGACCAGCCACGTCGATCATCCGGGATCGATCATGGTCGTCAGCGCGCTGGAGATGGATCCCTATCGGCGTACCGAAGAGGCGCTGATGGAACAGCGCACCGAGGATGTCATCGACGGCTGGGCGATTGCGGCTCGTGTCGCGCTGCCTTCCAGGGTCATCGTCGCTCTTGACGAAGGTTCCTCGCCGGAGATCAGGCAGAAGCTCGCCTCCATCATGGCCGCCTCCGAACTCGAAGCGACGATAGAACTGTTCAGGCGGCGTTTCCCTCAGGACATGCAGGGTCAGATCGCCGATGCACTCGGCATCGACCCGCCGGATCAACTATTCGTGCTGGAGCCCAGTACGCTCGTGGCGCTCCATGACGCGGTCGTGTCCAACAAGCCGCACATCGAGCAGTACGTCTATGTCGGTGGAGGTGCGATCAAGCATCCCGGCATACTGAAGGCAAGGATTGGGGCCCCGATCGGAGACCTGATCGAAGAGTGTGGTGGCTTTCTGGGGCAACCGGCACGGCTGGTAATAGGGGGACCGTTCCGGGGCAGGCTCGCGGCCAACCTTGATGTATCGGTGACTCGGTCGACCCGCGCCGTGCTCGCCTTGACGGCGGCCGAGACCAGGTGCGCCCCCGAGCGCGCCTGCGTCCGCTGTGGTGATTGCGTCGAGGCCTGTCCCGAGGGGCTCGATCCCTTCAGACTGCTCAAGCTGCTCAGGGCCGGCCGGCGTGACGAAGCGCTCCGCTCGGGGCTGGCTCGGTGTTCTTCATGCGGCGCTTGCGCCTATGTCTGCCGCTCCCGCATTCCACTGGCACACATCTTTGACACGGCACAGGAAGGCGGATTGGTGTCATGATCGATACACGCACACAGGCAGGCCTCTGGCCGCCCTATATACACGGATGGAAGACGAGCGGAAAGGCGTCATGGATATGTGTCATGACGCTGCTTCCCATCATCGGGTGGTCATCCGCCCTGTATGGTCGACAGGCCCTGGAGGTCTGGATATCGTCACTCGTCGCATCGCTCGTCGCCGAGGCGATCGCCTCCGCGCTGCTTCGAAAGTGGACGCTTGGCGATGGCAGCGCCGTCATTACGGGACTCCTGATTGCCTCGGCGATGCCACCAGCCATCCCATGGTATATCCCCGCCGTCGCCTCGCTCTTCGCCATACTGATTGTCAAGGCGGCCTTCGGCGGGCTTGGATCGAACTGGATGAATCCGGCTCTTGGCGGCATCGCCTTCGCCTATGCGAACTGGCCGGCGGCCATGCGTGAATTTGTAATGCCCAGAATCATATCCGGTGTCGATGGTGTCAGCGCCTCTACCCCGCTGGCCTTCGCGAGGGGGCTGACCGGCGGACTCGATGGCCGCGTGATGGATGCGTTGCGCGGAGCCGGATATCCCCTGTCCGGCGTCGATACCGCCATTACCGGATTCCTGAACGATGCCGTGTTTTCGAGACTGGGCGCCCGGTTGCCCGATGGCTATTTTGACATGCTGCTCGGTTTCAAGCCAGGCGCCATCGGCGAAAGTGCGCTCTTCCTTGTCATGATCGGCTCGATAGTCCTTATTGCATTGCGGCTCATAAAGACTGAAATACCGCTGGCGATGCTCGGCGTCTTTGGGCTGCTTACTCGCATCTTCGGTACCGGACTGCCTGGCGAGAACCTGTTTGCCGGCGATGTGCTCTATGCGCTTTCGGGTGGCGGGATCGTATTGGCGGCATTCTATATGGCCAGCGATCCGGTCAGTTCGCCGGTGGGTCGGACGCACGGCTACATCTATGGAGCAGCCACCGGCGCCCTGTGCTTCGTCTTCAGGCGCTGGGGAACCTATACCGAGAGCGTCGTCTACGCGATCCTGGTGATGAATATGATAACACCATTCATTGAACGGATAGGTACGATGCCACGGTCATCGGACAGGAAGGCGAGCACGACATGAGCAGCCCGTCATTCGACAGGAATCTGGCGATCGGTATTGTGCTGGTGTTGCTCTGTACGACCGCTGCCGGGCTTGGATCGCGATATGCCGCCGCCCAGGCGGGTGCATACCTTGCCCAGCAAGCCGACCAGTACCTTGCGGCACCGGCCAGGCACTCGGTCTGGAACACGATCAGGACGGGTCAGGTCATAGGGCGCGCCGTCTCGGCCAGGCAGGGAGCGGCGTATCTCGTGTCGATACGGCGCCAGGGAGGTGAATACCGCGCCCTTGCACGGTCCGATGCGGATGGTGCCTTGCTGTCGGTGGTATCGCTGGGGGCCAATGCAGGCTTCTCGTATGCCCCGCGATTCGATGCGCTGTTTGCCCGAGCGGCCGGGGTCGCCACGCATGGTGATGATTCACCCGTCGATCTGGCTCTCAAACCGATGATACTCGATGCGCTCGAGACCATCACGAAGCTGGAACGTGTCAGAACGGAGTCTGCCGATGCCCAATGACGATCGAACCGAGAAGACACGGGCCTGGGCGGCCTTCGTAGGCCTGACGCCGCTCCTGGTGTTCTCGAATGGTCTCCTTATCGGCCTGGTGCTTGGCATGACCTTTCTGGTCGTTCACAGTGTCGCCTCGGTGACGGCCCTGCTGGTGCCGGTTTCTTTTGGCCGGCGTCGCATCTTTGTATTCTCGATGGCGGGTGCGATGATCGCTGCGAGCGTCTGCGCGACGCTCCTGCGTATCGTCGATCCGCTGCTGTTCGAGTCGGCGTTTAGCCGTGTCTTCCTGACCGCCTATACCGTACCCGTGTTCAATGCTGCTGTTGTTCCCGCCTCGATGGCCGACCGGGAACGCGCATGGGAAAACATGGCCAGGGGACTGGGGTATGGACTGGCGATTGTACTGATCGGGCTCGTGCGGGAGCTGATGGCATCCGGTGCGGTATCGATGGCACCGTCGATCAATCCGTCGGTTCTCCTGCCGATCATGGCACAGCCGGCCGGCGCCATGGTGCTGCTGGGCCTGGTCGCGGCCGGATTCCGCGCTGCTACCGCAAGGAGTATCAATCGATGAGCATCTTTGGCCTGGCCTTCTACTTCACCTTCGGGGGCAACATCCTGGTGCAGTGGGGCGTCGTTCCCGGCGCCAGGACAGCCCATGCCGGTTCATGGGGCGCTTCACTCGCCTTCATCATCACGGCGGCGGTCGCCGGCCTGTTCGATGGCCTCATATTCAGGTATACGCTGACACCGATGGGTCTGGAATCCATGGCGCCGATCACGTTCGCCGTCTTTGTCTTTGGCATATATGCCGCGTTGCGGGCAGCGTTCGCCAGCGTCGGCGCGTCCTTCGTCGACCCGTTCGACGAGCGAAGCTTCCAGATGACGCTCGTGCTCTACGCGGCGGCGATGACTGCCGGACAGTGTTTCTCCTCGGTGTGGCTTCTGCTTGGCGGTGGTGCCATGGCGGCCTTTGGCTATCTGGCCGCAACCCGTTTCCTCGACGCGATCATGGAACGACTCGATCTGGAACCCGTTCCGGCCGCGTTCCGTGGGGCCCCCATACGGTACATCAGCGCGGGCCTGATGGCTCTGGCCTTCTCGGGGGTGGATGCCAGCTTCTTCGCCCGGATTTCCGGCTAGTTTGGCGGAGCGCTCCGACTTTCAGCCTTTCGCGCCTCCATGAACTGCGCTATAATGATCGGTCAATGACACTAAAGGATGATCCTGCATGCTAAAAACGCACCTGATTCTGGGAACATACAATCATCTTGCTGAGGGTCTCGACGATACCGCGTTCGAGCGAACCTATCAGACGTGTTATAGGCCGTTCCTGTCGGTGCTGAACCGGTTCCCTGAAATTCAGGCCGCGCTGTACTATTCCGGCAGCCTCTTGAAGCGCCTCGAGACGTTGCACCCCGAATACCTGATGCTGCTTGAAGAGATGAGCGCCAGGCGGCAGATCGAACTGCTCGGAGGCGGGTTCTATGCCCCGCTGCTGCCACTGATACCCGGCTCTGATCGTCTCGGTCAGATAGAGTTGATGACGACCTATCTGCGCAAGAGTTTTGGCAAGCGTCCGCGGGGATGCTGGCTTACCGAATATGCCTGGGAACCCTGGCTCGCCTCGACATTGCAGGCCTCGGGCATGGATTATACGATGTTGCTGGACCGGCAGTTCCGCGAGGCGAGTGGCCATGCGAATCTTGAACTGGCGCCTGTCGTTACCGAGGATCAGGGCCGATGCCTGACCGTGCTGCCGGTTCGCGACTGCTCGGAGAGCTTCGGCCACCCTTGTGGCTTCGTCGAGGCTGCCGAAGCCGCCGAACCATGTGCGCTGACCGTATTGATGCTGCAGGGAGAGCACATTGCCGGACTCTGGGAAGCCTCGGGACTCGAGTCGCCGGATCTGTACATGGAGCGTACCTTTGCGTGGTTCCGCAAGAACGCGCTTGAGGCGGAGACGACGACTCCATCGCGCTATCTGAAGACCAGGCGGGTCACCTCAAAGCTGTATTTCCCCGGGTCCGCATCGGCTCGATTCACGCGTGCCATCGCGGCGCCTGGTTCGACCGCCTCCTGTGTCAGCCTTCGGTCGGCCATCGTGCGCTATGCGGGGGCGTCGGCGCTCTATTCCAGAATGTACTATGTGCATCTGCTGATAGGCCAGCTGCGCGGTGACAAGTCCAGGAAGAAGACCGCCGTAGAGGATCTCTGGAAGGGGCAGGGTAATGACGCCTACTGGATGTCCATGGGCGGCGGCATCGATAACCCGTCGGTCCGGGAGGTGGCCTATCGTTCGTTGATCGATGCCGAGATGACGACGAGGCAGAAGGCCGTCTTTGCCCCGGGCGTCGTCAGGGCAGATGTAGACTTCGACGGTGGCAAGGAGTTCATATATCAGGGCACGGAGCTCAACGCCTATGTCCACGCGCGCGGAGCCGTCATCACCGAACTTGATGCGCTCAAGGCGCGGCGCAACCTGTGTGATCTGTTTGCAGACGCTCCCGAAGGCGACACGTCCAGAAAGCAATGCTTCGTCGACAGGCTCTACGCCGAAGCCCCGGATGTCGATCGGGCGGTTGAACCCTGGAAGGGAGATCTTGGCCCCTTCGCGACGCATCATTTTGACGAGATAACCGATCCAGGCCAGCAGCCGTCGATGTCGTTCATCAAGGACGGCGTGGTGGGAATCGGCGGCGCCAGGCGCTCGCTGGCGATAACCAAGCGGTTTACCTTCAACAAGAAGACCGTGAAGGTGGCCCACACGATCCAGAACAGATCCGATGCGACCGCGTGCTTCTACTTCGGTGTCGAGCTGAATCTGTCATTGGGGCCCGAACCGCTGGAGGCGATACTGGCGGATGCCGTATCGGTCGATCCGGCCGCGCTGTCGGCCGAACATGGTACGCCGCTTGGCACGCCCGCCCGCCTGCTGATGCGAGGCTCGGGGCCGATCAAGAGCATCTCCATCGTGCCGAGCGTCATCGCGCAGATGAGCACCGCTTCCATCGGCACCATCATGCGACAGGGAACCGCGGTGCTCCTGACCTGGCCACTCGAGCTGGCCTCCGACGCCACCTGGAGCGCGGAGATCATGCTCTCGATACAGGAATGACCGGCATGCCAGTCTCCCTGCCTTCCAGTCTCGCGGGCTCACGCATCCATCTCGTCGGAGCCAAGGGCACGGGAGTCTGTGCTCTTGCGGAATTGCTCGTCGGCGCCGGCGCTCTGGTCAGCGGGTCCGATGTCGATGATGTCTTTTATACCGATGAGGTGCTGGCCGCCATCGGCGTGCCCGTACACGGCTTCTCTGCGGATTCCATAAGCCCCGACCTGGACCTGGTCATCCACTCGGCCGCATACCGGCCCGATACCAACCCGGAGCTGGTACGCGCCCGCGAGCTGGCTATCCCGATCATGACCTATCCCGAAGCGCTCGGTTCGTTCTCGATGCTGCGCGATTCCAGCGGCATATGCGGCGTCCATGGCAAGACGACGACGACGGCGCTGGCCGGCACGCTGGCGCGTGCCCTGCATCTGCCGGCGGCGGTGCTCGCCGGCAGTGCCGTTGGCGCGTTCGGCGGTCGATCGACACTGACGCTCGGCGACGACCTGTTCATAGCCGAGACCTGTGAATACCGCAGGCATTTTCTGTCGTTCAGGCCACGCCGCGTCATACTGACCAGTGTCGAGCCCGACCATCAGGATTACTATCCCGACTACGAGTCGATAGCCGCGGCCTTCCTCGAATATCTCGTGTCGTTGCCACAGGGCGGCGCCGTTGTCTACTGCGCGGACAATCCCGGCGCGGTTGACGTCTGGACGCGCGCGCTCAAGGCACGCCCTGATCTGCGCGGCACCCCCTATGGCTTCTCGGCATCCGGCCCCTTCGGCATCATGTCGTATCGGGTCGCCGATGAGCGCGGCATCTGGACCCTGCGTGGATTCGGCCGACCGTGGCGCATCAGGATCCCCGGAAGGCACATCGCCCTCGATGCGGTAGCCGCCATGGCACTCTGTTCGGCGATCATCGCTGACCGGGAACCGGGCCGAGCCCTGAGCGAGCCCGAGCTGGACGCAATGGCTCTGGCACTGGAGCAGTTTACCGGTTCGCGGCGCCGCTCGGAAATACTGGGGGAGGCCCGGGGCATCCTGTTCATGGATGACTATGCCCACCATCCCACGGCGATCGATGCGACCCTGTCTGGCCTCAAGGAGTTCTATCCGCAGCGACGGCTGGTCGTCGATTTCATGTCGCACACCTATTCGCGGACGGCCGCCCTGCTTGAGGAATTTGCCTCGGCCTTCGGGGCCGCCGATCTGGTACTGGTGCACCGCATCTATGCGTCAGCGCGCGAGACACCGGACCCGTCAGTCAGCGGCCGGCTGCTCTATCAACGTGCCTTGGCGCATGGAGCCAAAGCCGAGTACTTCGAGGAGCCGCTCGATGCGCTGGCGTTCCTGCGGTCCGTCCTGCGTGATGGAGACGTGTTCATGACGATGGGCGCCGGTGACAACTGGAAGCTTGGCCGTGCGCTCTACGAGGAGTTCTCCGGATCGACGGCGACGAAAGGATCAGCATGAAGAGCATGACAGGCTATGGAGCGGCACGCATCGATGTGCCTGCCATCAAGGCGTCATTGACGGCCAAGTCCTGGAACAACCGATTCCTTGAGCTGAGCGTGCAGATGCCCGGATACCTTGGACCGATAGAACGCCAAATCCGCGAGTTCGTCGAGTCACGGGTGGGTCGGGGCAAGGTCGAACTGTCAATCAGGGTGCTTGGCGGCGACATGCCGACCGATGTTGTCGTCGACGTATCGAGCGCGGCATCGGTAGCCCAGGCCATACGGCGTCTGGGATCGGCGGCGGGCATCGACGAGCCGGTTCGCCTGTCGCACATCCTTGGTATCGATGGCA
>MTLD01000282.1_pt3 | contig 74614 bp, 56 predicted proteins | sample 1982471 | NCBI WGS metagenome assembly MTLD01 (sample SAMN05712604, study PRJNA340218) | biofilm metagenome | isolation source: sample SPM anode biofilm adapted to -50 mV | place: USA | collected 2012-02-03
CCCTTCAGCCGCGCCACCCCGTATTCCGTCACGACCGTATCAACATCATACCGGCTCGTCGTGACAGCCGCTCCTGGCTTCAATGCTGGCACGATCTTGCTCACTTCACCGCGTCTGCCCGTCGATGACAGGGCGATGATGGATTTGCCACCGGGCGAAAGGGAGCTGGCCCGCACAAAATCAACCTGCCCTCCCACACCCGAGTACTGTCTTGGGCCGATCATGTCGGCGCAGACCTGTCCATAGAGATCGACCTCGATCGCCGAATTGATCGACACCAGATTGCGCAGCTGCCCGGCTATGCAGGGGCTGTTGGTATAATCGACCGGTTTCATCAGCACCATCGCGTTGTCATGCACGAACTGGTACAGGCGTCGCGTGCCCATCAGAAATGTCGCGACCATCTTCCCTGGATTCAGGTCGTTGTATCGATTGGTTATGATCCCCTTCTGGCAGAGGTCGATCACGCCATCCGAGAACATCTCGGTATGAATGCCAAGGTCATGTTTGTCGCCAAGACAGTGGAGTACCGCGTCGGGGATCGCGCCAATTCCCAGCTGCAGCATGGCGCCATCGGATATGAGACCGGCAACATGTTCGCCAATGCGCTCTTCCACGCGTCCTGTTTCCGCGGGCGCAATTTCAATGGGCAGATAGCTGGTCTCTACCAGGGCATCGATTTCTGATACATGGATGCAGGACCCGTATGTCCTGGGCATCTGGCTGTTCACTTCGGCGAGCACACAGCGGGCCTGTCTAGCGGCCTCCATCGTATAATCCACCGATACGCCGAGACTCATGTACCCACGATCATCGGGCGGGCTCACGGAAATCATGGCGACATCGACAGGCAGGTAGCCTTCCCGAAAGAACCTGGGCAATTCGGAAAAGAAGCAGGGAACATAGTCGGCCCGGCCGGCGTCCACAGCCGCTTCGGTGGGGCGGCCGACGAATGTTGTCGAATGCCTGAAGCTGCCAGCGAACGCCGGATCAGTATAGGTGCAGTCGTGCACTGGCACCATATGGAATATGTCTACGCCGGTCAGCCGCGCCGATTGCTGCTGCAGTGCTCTCGTCAACTCCAGCGGTACCCCCGCACAGTGGCCCAGTACGACATGGTCACCGGTCCGAACAAAGCGGGACACCGCAGAGGCCGCATCGCTCAGTCTGCGCTGGTATTCATCGCGCGGATCCATCATGTCAGTCCTCGATTCTGGCCAGGTTCTTCGCGTACGACTTCTTCTTCTCCACATCTGATTGTCTGGATATCATGATCCGCTGGGCCTGCGGCGAGCCTGCACCATGCATCGACTCGGTCAGGTATCCGACGGCAGAACGCCCCATCGTCAGATTCTCTATCAGCCGCAGCAGCTTCATCCGATCGATGGCGGAAACACCGTCAACGCCCTTCAAGTATTTCTCGAGGTACGGTCTCGTGTCGGGATTGCTCATGTCTGCCGCCGACGGCATCGTGACCATGATGCCGCCTGCTATGTCCTGGAGCAATCGGGCTATCTCGTATGGAAAACGTGTGACGTTTTGCTTGCACACATTCGCCAGCAGCAGGTCTATCAGGTAGTTGCCGGCCTTCGTTTTTGTTCCGAGCCATGAACAGGCTACCGATGAACTCCAGATCGTCTCATTGAGATGAATCATCTCCACAATCTTGTCTTTGATATGGGATGCCTTGTCCACTCCATTATATTGGGCAATCAGCGCGGCGGCACCGATTGCAACATCGCCCACTCCGGTCTTGCATGCATAGCTTTGCCTATGGTATCCGGAGAAGCGCTCGACCAGCATGCCGGTAAAGTCCCATTCGCCATCCATGAATATCCAGGCGTTGGGCACGAATACGTTGTTGAAGATGACCATGCACTCCTGTCCGCCGAAGCCAGGACTGCCCGCGTCCATGTTGGCTCCATCAGGATCTTCCAGGAGGCGCGTATCGCATGACTGTCTGCCATATATGTATACGATGCCGGGCGCATCGGATTCCACCGCGAAGCAGATCGCATAGTCCTTGTCCTGTGCGTCCATGGCCATGGTAGGCATGACCATCGCGTGGTGGGAGTTGAGCGCGCCGGTCTGGTGCATCTTGGCGCCGCACACGACGATGCCATCGGGCCGTCGCTCGAAAACGCGCACGTAGCCATCAGGATCGGTCAGTTCGTGGGGGCGCTTGCCGCGATCGGTCTTCGCATCGGTCATGCAACCGTCAACCACATAGTCCCTGTCTTCGACCAGCTTCATGTATTCGATGAAGCGCGCATGATAGTCCGTACCATGTTTCACATCCATCTCAAAGGTTGTCGAGAAGATCGCATTGAACGCATCCATGCCCACACAGCGCTGGAAACAGGTACCGCACTTCTGTCCGAGGAGCCTCTGCATGCCGATCTTCTTGTATAGATCTTCCGGGCTCTGGTGAAGATGACAGAACCTGTTGATGGTCTTTCCGGTCAGGGCCGAAACCGCGGTCATGGCTTCCCTGTACTTCGGATCCTCCGCGAGTTCGTAGGTGAGTGCGATGGAGTTGACCGAGGCCCTGATTATGGGGTGATCGAAGGGCTGCTCGAGCCGCTCGCCACCGAGATAGACGGTCAGCGGCCGTCGTTCAACAAGGCTCCTGCGATAGTCTCGGCCTGTCATCAAGGACATGAGATGTTCCTTTCCGGGCAAACGGAATTTGCCCAAACAAGACAACAGCCGTCTGGAAGCATCCAGGCGGCGGTTGTTGCGGCATACGCGATGGAATGCTTCCGCTCTATTCGTCTTGCGGCGAAATGTATTTGAATGCGCCGAGGGTCTTCTTGTGTTCTTCCCTGGCGGACGCTATCAATGACGGATCCCGCAGCAAGTCGTAGACAGTGCCCGCCATGACCTTGGACGCGAAAATCATGGCATTGAGTCCGATACCGGAACCGGAAGCGGCGGTGGCTATCCAGGTATGGGCCGCCGTGCCGACCGGCCATGTGGCGGCGGTAATCTGTGCCAAAGGCGCGATGTAGCTGACATCTCCCACATCGGTTGAACCGGCTATCACCTTCTGCCGATCATCCAGCTCTATCACCTCTTCGCACAGTGTCATGTCCAGGACTCTATCAGGCGCAAAGTAGGTGGACATGACCTTGGCCTTGTCATCCCGTGTCGACAGTGCCGAGAGCTGCCGCGCGAACGAACGGTCTGCGTCGGTGAATGCAGGAGATCCAGCCTCGAGCAGGTTCCTGCTCATGACTCCGCTCAGTACCGAATTGGATACCACATCGTAGCAACCGGCCACGAGCTCCATGCTCATCGTGGTCTCGGTCATCAGTGCCGCGCCTTGAGCCACCTTGACCAGCCTCGCGGCGATGTCCCTCACCTCCGATCGCTTGGGAGCCCGGATATAGTACCAGACTTCTGCGTCCTCGGGCACGATGTTTGGAGCCATGCCGCCATTCGTGATGATGTAATGGATCCGTGCTTTCTCCATGACGTGCTCGCGCAGATAATTGGCACCCACGTTCATGAGTTCCACCGCATCGAGAGCGCTCCGACCGGCCTGTGGCGCCGCGGCGGCATGCGCCGGTACCCCTTTGAACCGGAACTTCATCGAGTTCATCGCAAGGAAGCTGCAGCCCCAGACCGCGTTCATGCTCGCCGGATGCCAGGTTACGCAGGAATCAAGATCATCGAACACCCGTTCCTTCGCCATCGCGACCTTGCCGGACAAGAGCTCCTCGGCGGGACACCCATAGTAACGGATGGTCCCCTTGATCGCTTCGGCATCGATGGCATGCCTGATGGCAAGAGCCGCGCCGACGCCGCCAGTGCCAAGCAGATTGTGGCCACACCCGTGGCCAAGCCCCGACTCGTCGTAGGGTTCCCGGGTGGCCGAGATCTTCTGAGACAACCCCGGCAGCGCGTCGTATTCGCCCAGGATGCCGACGATCGGATGTCCACTGCCATATTCGGCGACGAAGCCAGTAGCCACATTCGGAACTTCCCTGACTCTGAAACCAGAACCTGAAAGTAGATCCTTCTGGAGCCCGGATGAGCGCTTCTCGCCGTATCCGGGTTCAGGGTGCTCCCATATGGAGGAAGCCATTTCCTTGAGCTTCTTCTCCTCGCGATCGACGAGCCCGAACAGATCATGCTTTTCCATAGTGGGTGCTCCTTGCTTACTTTATCAGGCCCTTCTCGTGCATCAGTCTTCCAATCAGCATGCTGCCAAAGACCGCCACGATGATGACGGCATATACAGGATTCCCTGGAAGAAAGGCGAGAAGCTTTGCCTTGTTCAGGAGTATCATGCCACCGGCGAGTACCACCGCTACCGTGCCGATCTGCGGATTCGGAACGAACTGCTGCGCGAGCATGGCGCCGAACAGAGCCGGCAGGATGTTGTTGAGCGCTACGATCAGTGGTTTTGGCAGCATGCTCAGGAGCGATGAGCCAAGCAGGACTCCGACGGTGAGGAATACGATATTGACCAGAATCGATACCGCAACGCCCATGGTCGCGATGATCGTTCCCTGGTCGGTTCCCGGCTCAACGCTGGCCGCGTTCTGGGCCGCAACGGATGCGGGCAACCGCAGGTTGCCGATGTTCCCTGAAAGGAAGGACATGTAAGTGCCAGGTATGCCCAGCACCGGGAAATAGGATATGGGCTCGACGAACCAGAACACACCCGAAACGCTGGCCTGCATGATGAATCCGGCAATGATCGGGCCTATTCCCGGGTTCAGCTTGAACACGAAGGTACAGATCAGTGCCGGGAAGAACGCAAACAGCACGCCGACAAGATTGGTGAGCCGGCCCCATTTGGTGATGTACGGTATATATTCATTCTCAAACACGTCGCCGCTGGCGACTGCCGCTTTGTCATTCATGACGTACTCCTTAGGCTAGAATAGGATAGAAACGAGCATTCCAGCGAACATCGAAATGGTGAATGACCACTCCTTGATCCACACCTTCTGCCGGCTCTTGTTGTAGGCCGTGAATGCGGCCATGATGGCGAATCCCGCCAGCGCGGCTATGGTCTGGTTGTCCATTCGCACGACGCGGTCGAGACTCAGATACGCAAACGCGCCACACATGGCACCCGCGGATATGATCGGCAGCACGGCCTTCTTTCCGCCGGCCAGCACCTTCCTGAATTTCTCGAGCTTGGGAGTAAACAGGGCGGTGAACAGCACCCAGCCTGTCGACCCGAGGGTCATGGTCCACAGTCCTGTGGCGAAGGCCAGCCCATTCATGTCCGGGCCGCCGAGCGTCACGCCCATGGCCTTGGCGCCGAAACCGGCGGCCATGAGCTCATAGGCTACGGATCCGATATAGGCCAGCCTGAACCATGCGACCGGGCCGCCCATTGCCACAAGCAGAGACACCATACCGGCCAGAATCGCCAGGGAAGGCCCGATGGAGGCCGTCAGGCTGCTCTTGATGGCACTCTTCACTTGTGAGTCGGTGATATCCATCTTCTTAGCGGCAACAAGGGATTTTCTGACGAACAGCGCGGACTGGAACAAGACCAGTGCCACACACAACCCGCAGGACAGCCACAGCAACGGGCTATTCGCGATCTCCAGGTAATTCATCACGATCGTTCCTCCTTCAAGAACCTACGACTATTGAGCTTCTTGACGCCCGATGGACGCCGCTAATCCAGAACCTTGGCAAAGAGATACCACCAGTCACCCGGGCGGATGACCGGCACACTCCAGAATCCAATGACGACGCCGGGATATGGCGCCTTGAGCTCCTCGACGGTGTTGCCAAAAACATCGGTAATTCTGCCGAGCAGTTCCCCCTTCTGCACGAACTCGTTCTCCTTCTTCAGGAGTGTCTGGATGCCGCCATTGGATGCATGGATGTAGTGCAGTTCCACATCGAGCTGCTTGACCTGTTCCGGCATCGCGCCGGGAAGCATGCCCATGTGCATCATGACGTTGCGTATGCCATCCAGGCAAATTCCTATGTTTGGCTGCCGGTTGTGAAGCCTGTCGCAGTGCGAACCAACTTCTGGCAGGATGCAAGGAATCCCGAACAGCTTCCTGTACGACTGGGCACTCACACCTTCAAAGGGCAGGTTCTGCATCCTCCAGGTGTAGCCGGCATTGAAGGCCTGGGCCATCAGCCGTGCGCTCTTGCCTACTGCATCATCCGTTGGCAAGTATCCGACTATCGGCTCGAGGTGCAGCACATCGCCGCCGCCGTGGAAGGTTATGACCGCGTCGACATGCTTCACGATTCGTTTGAGATAGATGTCCGCCAGCCGCATGGTAATGTAGGTGTCGGGATTGCCCGGGAAGATCCGGTTCAGATTCTGGCCATCCGTGGTGGACGCCCTGCTGATTGTGCTGAAGGCTTCAAGGTTGAGAGCAGGAACACCTATGAAGGTACCCGAGAATTCGGCCGATTCCAGGTACGCCGCCATCGCGATGATTGCCTCTGCACCTTCATATTCATCGCCATGGGTACACGCGTCCACCAGCAGTACTGGACCGCTTTTCTTCCCCTCTACGATAATGACTGGAATCCTGAATTGGGATCCATCCGGCTTCGTTCCAAAATTGATGTACCCATCCGTCCTGGACCTCCGGGTCATCATGATGGTGTCCAAGGCTATCTTCTCATGCATACCTACCGCCATAGAGCGTGATCTGCGACGATCAAAAGATCATCGCGCCTCTCTATAAGCAGGAATCATGCCAACATGGCAGGATCGACCAGCCAAGCGCCGACATTGGCCTGAACCCCTGATTCGATGGTCTATCGGCGGGTACGCGTTGCGGCAGTGGGTCGATCATAGAGTCGCCGACGCTTCAAATGGGATGCTCCCGGATTCAATTCATCCCGCTAAACACCCCAATAGTCTGCAAGCCGGTGCCGTGGCGGCCCTAGTTCAGAGCCTTGTTCTCGACACGTATTCCTTCTCTCCCGCGTCCATAGCAGACAAGATTCTTCTCTCTCAAATATTTAATGATCCAGCGGATCCTGTACTCCGATATCTTGTAGCCGCTCTCCTCGATCATGCGCTGCAGACCGCGCCGCCCGATGTTCCGGACGGTAGCGACTTCCAGTATCTTCCTGGCAACTTCCTTCTCGTCACCGAAGAGCTCGCCCAGGCTGTCATGACCGGGCGGAACCGAGACGCCCTCGAAGGATCGCATATACGACGGCAGGTCATCGATGTTCAGCAGGTGCTGCCCCATGAATACCAGGTACTCCATGCAGTTCCGGAGTTCCCGGACATTTCCGCCCCACTCATACGCCATCAGGAAGGACATCAGATCCTTCTCGATGCAGTTGGCCGCGTGGTATTCCTCCATTATCGATTCGATGATGACCGGTATGTCTTCCCTTCGGTCCTTGAGTGCGGGCAGCGTTATCGCGAAATTGTTGATCCGGTAATAGAGATCCTTTCGGAAGGTTCCCTTGGCGACCAGTGACTCCAGGTTGTCATTCGTCGCCGCTATCACCCGCACGTTGACGGGAACAAGGGTTACCCCTCCGATGCGCATGACTTCCTTTTCCTGCAGGACCCGGAGCAGTTTGACCTGCATCATCTGCGATATGCAGCCCAGCTCATCAAGAAATATGGTGCCTCCATGTGCCAGCTCAAAGAGCCCCTTCTTGCCGCCCTTTCTCGCCCCCGTGAACGCGCCTTCTTCATATCCGAAGAGTTCACTCTCAAGGAGACTGTCAGATATCGCGGCACAGTTGATCGCGACGAAGGGTTTCTTCCTCCTGATCGAGTTGTTGTGTATCGCCTGCGCGAACAATTCCTTTCCTGTACCGGTGTCGCCGAATATCAGGGTCGTGGCATCGATCATGGCAATCTTCCGTGCCCGTTCGATCACGTCCCTCATCACGGCGCTCGTGTACACCACATCATCGAAGGTGTACTTCGCCGCATAGCCCTTGCCCAGGAGACTCTTTCGTATGCCGATTTCCATGGACTGAATCTTCTCGGCATCCTTGATGATGACGATGGCGCTCTCCATGGCATCATGTTGCTGAAAGACACGCTTGGAGACGACCAGGTCCTTCCGTGCACTGCCTTCGGTCAACGTGAAGATCTGATTCTCCACACAGGCCGACTCAGCCAGCGACCTGCAGAACGCATGCATCTCGACATTGCATCCGCCAGAAGGACCTGCCGGTCGGCCTGCGAGCCTGCAGATGAACCGGTTGCAGTGCAGGACGTTGCATTCGTTGGTGATCATGATCCCGTCATCGATGCTGTCGAGGATAGCTTCTATCTGGAACTTGTCCGCCTTGAGATTCTTCAGGATTCCAGTAATGCCCTGGCTGCGGTGGCACAGGTCTTCCGCGTACTCGATCATCTTCTCGTTGATCCGCGGATCATCAATCCCGAGCTTGACCGCCAGGCTATTGATGGTCGCTATATCAATCTTCCGGTACCCTATATCTATGACCGTATGCACGCCTTCGGGTACGAATTCGGGCAGCCCCGGAGTAACCGCGAGTTCAATCCCGCCAATATCATCCAGCTTCATGCCTGGGGCATACGGTATGAAGTCTATGTGCTGGATGCCAAATTCATTGAGGAGCGCGGCCAGGGAGATTGCCATGTACTCCCGGTAATCAACAAGCAATGCCCTGGTGCCAGGCGGAACCCGTTCCAGAGCCTGTATATCCTGCCTATAGAAAGAAATATCAACATATTCCACCGGGGAATTCACCGGCATGTATTTCTTGGCGATGTTCAGAATAGTCTGGTTGGAAATCAGGACGATGTCCGCCTCGGCACGGCCCGAGTACTCCCGCTCCTTGATGCTGATCCCCTCGACCTCGGCCATGCCGGCGAAGAACCAGTCGAGATTTTCCACGTACTTCTCTGCGGCCTTCTTCTCCAGAGCGATTACGACGATCTTCTTCATGGTACCGTCTCCCGAAATCAGGTTGCTTCACTGGCAAAGGCATGACTCTGCCGCACCTCAGGATGTTCACGAGTATCGGGAGATATGTCAATAAAAAAATTACATACGCGACAGCCTGAGGAGCCTGGCCGCCATCAGCACGATCCAGGCTATTGCCATGAGTCCTCCGGGCGCTGCAAAGGCCATGGCCGCGTCACGAACCGCGGGGACAAAGGTAACGAGCACCAGATAGATTCCGAGCGGGATATTGCCTCCGAGCCCCAGTATGCCCGTCACACGAGAGAACACCCTGGTCCTCAGCATCTCGACCGACAACGCGATGTTCGCCATCGAAGAGAGCAGGAATCCAGCCAGCACCCCCGGGCTGCCGTGGGCACCCTTGGCCAGGATTGCCTCACCGGCGGCCGCGAGCAGCGCGCGCCTCGACTCGTCGGCGCCCGCATAGCTCCAGCTCAGGCCGAGCATCGGAAGTGCGGGATTGTTGGCAACGAATATCGCGGTGGCGATGATGGCCAGCCCCAGGGCAAGACCCGCGGCCGGCCCTTCACGCTTCAAGGCCACCCAGCAGGCATACATTGCCGGAAACATGATCAGTGTCGTCACGAGGTTGAGCAGGTCCAGGTTATACAGGCCCAGCGCGGGATTGGCCATGATCTGAGCGAATCGGCCCAGGGCGTCGGGAGGAACGGCTGAAACGCTGCCGCCCGTGATCACGCCGATTCCAATATCTGCCAGAGCGCCCATGGCTGACAGCAATGCCGCGGCACCGCCAACAGCCAGCGTCACACGTCCCGGACTTGTCTTTCGTGACTGATTCAACATCTCGTCCATCTTCGACTCCTTATAGATTCGCCTTCTCGTAATAGCTTCGAAGGGCATCGCGCCCCTCTTCGAGCCTCGTACCATAAAACCGGCTTATCTCGTCGCGCGCATAATCAGCCGGCAGGTTCTTTGCTGGAAAGGGCGGCTCACCCGCCTCTATCCGCTCCCAATGCACGGCACCCACATAGAGCAGTCGTCTGGCAAACTCGTCGGGCACAAGGCCATCGGCCAGGAATCGCCGCAGGCGGCCCAGGTATTCCCGCAGCTCCTTGCTTCTGCCCCGGATGTCGAACAATGCCATGATGCGGGCTATCAGTTCCTGATCTTCAAGTTCCGGGCAGGTAAAGAGAAAGAAATGGCGCTCGAGGCCCAGCTCCCGTATCGCCGCCTGCAGCCCGCCGGTCTCGATCCTGCCATGGATATAGGTATTCTGAGCCAGCTTCCTGAATCCATATGACTTGAGAACGGCACGCAGGGCGGAGCGCTCATCGCTATCTTCCTTCTTGAACGAGAAGACGGCCACCAGAAAGCCTTCCCGTCGCCGATCCGCATGAATCTGTGCGATGCCCATGGCGAAGGTCTTGGGGGCCAGGCCGTAGCGGGTGCGACCGGTCGAGTCCGGTTCGTTGATGATCGACCCTTCCGACCTGGCCCGGGAGATGGCCGTGCGCATCGCACCATCGCCTATCCCGGCGAACCGGGCAAAATCCCTGATACCTTCGAGGCTGGGCCAGGGAAGGCCCTCGAACGGCTCGATACCCGCCCGGAAGACGAGTGGCGTGTGTATCGCGGCCCGCGCGGTAAGCGGGTAGGCCTTCATGAATGCTGGAATTCTCGGCATGACGTCCTTTCCTTTCCTGCCGGGCCACGTGTTCTGTTCCGGCCGCCACCGCCCCATAGTTACCGAATATGCCTACATATTTATAGTATGTAACACGATGCCTCATGTCAAGGCACTTGTTACACCAATGCAATACGTATATGCTCGGTGTATCTCATTGAAGATCACCTGGATGCAGGGAGGATACGAATGGCTGCACTGGCACATGTAGGCGTGGGACTCGCATTGAAGTGGGCGGCTCCAAAGGCACCGGCACTCGCCCTGGTTGGAGCGGCGGAGGCGCTTGACCTGCTGATCATTCCGCTGCTCGCGGCACCGGCGGGTACCGATATCATGCCGCTGACGCATGGCCTCTTCATGGCGTGCCTGTGGTCAGTAGCGGCCATCATGCTGTCTGCGACGCTCCGCGGCGGAACCAGGACAAGTCTGGTGCTGGGCGCGGCGGTATTCAGTCACTGGATACTCGATTTCGTGACGCACCCGATGGGTGCCGTCTTCGGTGGCAAACCACTGCCGCCGGACCTTCCGCTCTTCTTCGCGGGCTCACCGCGCGTGGGGCTCGGCCTGTACAACTGCTCCTACCCGCTGGCCGTTGGCTTTGACCTCGGGATGACCGTCGCCGGAATTGTGGCATATGTGGCGTTCAGAAGGCACAGGTCTCCATCAAGAGGCACCAGCGACTGAGATCTGCAATGCCAGTCGCATCCCCTGTGGGTATTCAGGGCGCCTTCAAATTTTCACGTTGGGATCAGGGCAAAGGAGAGCATGCGGCGAATCCCGCCCTGGCCATTGAACAGAACGCACGCATAATCCATGATTGAAAGCGAGGTAACCATGCAACAGCCCATCACAGCATCCTCAAAAACAAACTGGACGCACGTACTCTGGTTCCTTGGCCTGACCTTCGGTCTGGCCTGGCTGGTTGATCTATTCCTGTTTCTGAATGGCGGATTGGCCAATCGCGCCGCGGCACTGTTGCTGCAGTTCCAGATGATGTTGCCAGCGTTCTCGGCGATGTTCCTGGGCACGTTCTTCTTCAATGAAAGCCCCATCTATCACCGGACAAACCACAGGACCTCACGCTGGTTCGTCTACTTCTACTTTCTACTCACCTTTCTCTATCTGCTCGGTTTCATCGTTTCCTTGATCAGGCCCGATCTGTCTACCGCCATCGGCTCGTTGCTGCTGATCCCGAATGTGCTCGGGCTGATACTGCTGGTCGTGCTTCGCCTGGTTGGCGGAAAAGACGCTTTTTCCGGCGCTGGGCTGGGAGGTGGCAAGGCGCGCATCTGGATGCTCTATGGGCTTGGTCTTGTCGCCTATTATGGCTTTCAAACCTTCCTGAATTACGTATGCAAGTTTGGAAAGCTGGTTGAGCTGACAACAGCCTTCCCGCAGATGGCTGCCGCCAACCTGCCGCGCGCGTCATTGTTGCCCATTATCGCCATCAACACGGTGATCATCGGTCCGTTTCTGGGACTGATCATCGCATTCGGCGAAGAATACGGATGGCGCGGGTACCTTCAGACTGAGCTGGTCCGTCTTGGGCGCATCCGCGGAGTGCTCATCCTGGGTGTCATGTGGGGTATCTGGCATTGGCCAATCATCTGGATGGGCTATAATTTTCCTGGCCAGCCGGTGCTGGGGTCGCTGGCAATGGTCGCTTTGTGCATCATCCTCGCCTTCTTCCTGGCCCATGCGGTTTTCAAATCCCACGGTGTCTGGACGGCCGCGTACCTGCATGCACTGAACAACCAGGCCCTGAGTTTCTTCTTTATGGCCGTGGTCGCGCCTGCCAGCAATCTATTCTCGTTTGGAGCAGGCTTTCCAGGAATCGCGCTCGGCGCGATTATCGTCCTGTTGCTCCTGCGCGATCCGGTGTGGAAAGACGATCAAGCTACACTCGCGTAGCAGCTCCATTCCCGCGGATTCTTGCTTCGCTTACTGCCAGTTTTCTTCGTGCCACGCGCGGCCCAGGAATTTCGGCATGCATTTCTCCTGGGCGGCGTCCACATCGATGCCAGGCTCGGACGCGATAGCCTCGAGGTAGGCGAGACGGTTTGCAAGGTCGCGTTCGCGCGCGGCCTTTTCCATTACCGGTGCGCCATGACCCGGGACGAAGGGCAGCTCGATGGAGCGGGCAAGCTGACACAGGGCCTCCACGTGGAGCCGGACGGGTCGGGCATGAACCGAAGGCAGAACAGGCTCGCCCTGGTTGGTGAAGAGCAGGGTATCGGCCGCATAGAGTATCCTCCCGTCTATGATGGCGCACAGAGAATCGGGAGTGTGGCCGGGCATGGGGAGAAGTTCGATACGGTGGCTGCCAAAATCGATGACCTCCCGAGCGGCGACGACGTGGGTTGGAGAGAGCGAGGCGCAGCGCTCGGGCCTGAAACAGAGATGCAGGGTCTCGGCAAAGCTCGAGCTTCCCCAGGTTTCGATGCCGGGAAGCAGGGCGAGACCGTCGGCGTGGTCCTGGTGATAGTGTGAGATGATAGCCCCAGTTGGCACCGCGCCTCTGGCCTCGAGCCAGCCGAGGGCCGTAGTCATGGAGCTCTTGTAGCCAGTGTCGAAAAGGAGGGCGCGTCCATCTTCGATCAGGGCCATGAGGTTCAGCCCTTCGAGTTCGCCATCTGGCGGTTCGAACATGCATAGCGTCAATCCATCTTCAAGGTCTATCGCGTCCACAGGTTTCTCCTTGTTCCATGACGTTACGCAGGTATTTCCTTGCGGTACCAGGTGTCGATGCCAGTAGTCAGGTAGCCGAGTCTGGTATAGAGGGCGAAGGCCCCGCTCTCGTTCAGGACATCTACACCGAGTTCGGCCTCATCCATCCCCGCGGCCTTGAGCGCTATCAGGGCCCGGGCGACCAGAGCGCTGGCAAGTCCCCGCCTTCTCCATGCAGGTGCGACGTAAATATGCTCTGTGAAGCCAAGCTTCATGCCGTCGCGCGCGTTCCTTTCGGCGTCGACATGTGCCAATACCATTCCGGCCACAGCGCCATCCGCCCAGGCGACCTGCCAGTGCATTGAATCGCGGGCGGCAGTATCGCTCCAGTCAGCGTAGCGCGCTTCGCCCCAGTCATCGGCCACACCTTCGAATACGCCTGCATTCAGCGCCTTCTGAGCCTCCCATATCAGCCGGAAATCCTCCGGCCTCGCGGCGCGCAGCTGGAGCCCTGGTGGCATGGGGCAATCGGGGATAGAGGCGAGCTCATGCCGCATGTTGTGGAACCGCCGGACGGCGAGATATCCTTCGGACTCCAGGGCGGCGATCCAGTCCCTCTCCGATTCGGTCGCCCAGGCCTGGTAATGGCGACCGCATTCGCGCGGGACGTTTCCGGCCATGGTTCGAAGCCTTCTCTCATTCTCGTGGATGATTGCCGGCCAGAGACCCAGATTGCGCCCGCCCCGCGAGAGGAAGCTGACCTGACAAAATGACTGCTGTCCCCCGAATCCAGCGTACCAGAATAGTTTACTGAAGCCGATTGGCGCGCAGCCACAGCTTTTGCTCCTGGACAGTGCGATCACGATATCCCGAGAAGGGTCGAAATTGCCGGACGGCGAGCAAAGGCCCTCCACGTCAGCGACACCGGCAAGCCTGGCCTCGCCGTCAGCGGCCTTGCTCTCCCGCATCAGTCGTGCGATGACGTTTTGGTCCGATTCTCCACCGAAGCAACGAAAAGAGACAGGGCTCATGGCCGTCCCGAGGTCCACGGTCGCCTGAAACGCCTGATTTTCCACGGGGCCCCCTTGAGTATCTACTTGATAGACTGGACTCTGACCATCATCGACGGGACCGAAGGAAGTCAGCAAGGGAGGATTCATGTATATTCGCTTTCGTACCGGCCAGTCCGAGGCAAGCCTTGGCAAGAATCCGCCTGGGGGTTCCCCCGCGCGGATTTGGCTTCCGGGACGCGCCATCGTGCCTCGTCCTTCCAGCCCGCCTGCGCGCCTCTCGCCGCGGCCCTGCGGTTCGCGCTCCCGCTGGTCGCGGCAGCGCTTCGGTTTAAATCCGCGCGCTGGCTATCGCAAAAGAAAAAGCCGTCCCTGAAGGACGGCTTTCTCTTTTGCTCCCCCGCGCGGATTTGGCTTCCGGGACGCGCCATCGTGCCTCGTCCTTCCAGCCCGCCGGCGCGCCTCTCGCCGCGTCCCTGCGGCTCGCGCTCCCGCTGGTCGCGGCAGCGCTTCGGTTCAAATCCGCGCGCTGGCTATCGCAAAAGAGAAAGCCGTCCCTGAAGGACGGCTTTCTCTTTTGCTCCCCCGCGCGGATTTGAACCACGGACCCAGTGGTTAACAGCCACTTGCTCTGCCAGCTGAGCTACAGGGGAATGCTCTTTGCTAAAGCGAGGAAAAAGTACATGAAACGAGAATAAAAGTCAAGCTTGCTCGGCCCTGTCAAGCTCATCACGGTACCAGCGATCAAGGCCCGGCCAGATACAGTATGGAAGGCGGTATCCTGACCGCGAAGCGACACAGGTCATCGCCATCCAGGACTGACGACAGCACCGTTGCCTCGGTATCTTCGCCGAACGCCACATCAAACAGGAACTTCTCGTAGCCTGCAGAACATGCGCACCAGGCGGAGGGTACGCCCGCACCGGATTCCGTGATTGAGGAGGCGGCTAGCGGGCAATGACATGCGAGCCTGCGCCTCATGAGCGGATCGGCAGACGAGATATAGCGATCGGGGTCGTAGGGTATCTTGGTCAGATATATGGTATCGCCATCGCGGACGCCGCCCAGTATTTCCTTGTGATCACGGACAAAATCGACGACGGCCTGGGTAATACGCTGCTCAAACCACAGGGTTCCGTCATCGGCGTGCCTCTGCAGGATATCGACCTGGCGGGCATGGTACTCGTCAAGCCATGCGTCGATTGAGCCAAGCGCTTGCAGGCGTTCCTTCTCGGAGGCGAATGACTCGGGCGGAATCCCATGCACGTTCCAGGTAAGGACTATCCTGGCCTGCTCCGATCCAAGCTCCCTTTCAAGGGCCTCGACGAAGGCTTTCGTGGCTGCCGGATACGCCTCCGGAGTTGATCCCTCTACCGGGATGGTCACGTTCGTCATCACGGCGGTTCTGGTTGCCTCGCCAGCAACAAGGCCAAGCCGGTCTGACATGCCAGGCAGGACGCCGATCGGCAAGAGATATGCCAAAAGCCGTATCGCGATCGCGTCGGCTCCGGCGACCATGAAATACCTGGCCAAGGAGGTGATGCGCGCCCCGCTCGCCTCGCCCCTGGCCACCAGGGCCGCGATGTGACGCTCGACCAAGGAGACGGAAACATCATGCACCCCTTGGCCATTGTATGAGACTTCATGCTCAAGAGCCTCGATGTTCCGGAGCGATTCGGCGATCGCCGCCTCGTCGAACCCCCTCTGCGCGCATCGATTCCTGAATTCAGCCTCGAATTTCAATGTGCACCTTCCAATGGTCACTATACGCCCCACATCGTCAATGCGCAAATTCCTTCGATATATAATGGAACGACCGCATCGTGGAGCGCCGCGGGTTCGGTGCCGGCAATTCCATCGATGCACGAACTCCTTGGGTCAGGTTATACTTGAGCCTGCGGGAGAAGTGATGGACGAGACGACTGATCAATGACGGCCACCCAGGGGCCGTGGGGAGGCATGCATGGCAGCGAGTGCGATCGGCGCATACGATCACGTGACCGCGGGCAGGACACCCGTCATCATCGCGTACAGTGATTACTCATACCTTGGAGTACCAGGAACTGACATCCTGCTCCTGGCTGCAAGCATACGGGAGTACGGTGGCAACTACGCGGAAACGCCCATCTGGATCATGCACGCAGAGGAAGCGGCCATCCAACCGGATACTGTTGCCCGGGCGGGGTCGCTCGGGGTCGAGTTCAAGCCATACCGCTCCGATCGGTCCCTGGCGCCCTACCCGTTCGCGATGAAAGGATTGGCGGCGGCAGAGGCCGAAAGGCTCGCCGAAGGGTCTGCACCGATTCTTGTCTGGTTCGACCGCGACTCGGTTGTAGTGCGTGACATTGCCCCGCTCATGCTTGAATCGGGAAAGACCATAGCGTTCCGGCCTGTCAACGGCAAGAACATCGGGCAGGAAGCGGGATCCGATCCGGACGGGTTCTGGGCAGCCGCCTATGGGTGCGGCGGCATCGATCCGGACGCCATCGGTACGACGACGAGCTATCTGGAGGGACTCAGGCTACGCTTCTATATCGCGGCGGGCCTGCTGACAGTCAGGCCCGAGCGTGGCCTGCTGCGGCGGTGGGCACGCCTGCAGCGCAGGTTCGCGGACAATCTGCCGCTCGCAGCTCTGTGCGCACAGAGTGCGGCTCATCGCCTCTTCATGCACCAGGCGGCGCTCAGCATAGCGGTGGCGAGCGATACCGCCGAGGAGGAGAGGCAGGTCCTGCCGCCTCTGGTCATGTATCCGCTCAATTTCTGGACCGCGGACCCGGTCCCGAGGCGGCCTGCCATGGTCGATGACGTGGTAACATTCAGGTACGACGAAGTGATGAATGATGGCAGCTGGAAAGAGTTCGCCATGAGCCCCGGGCTCAAGTCGTGGCTCGAGGCTCATATACATCCGCAGCAAGCCTGACGCTGCACCCGCACGGCGCAGGCAATGGGAGATCACTTCTTGGGCGGCTTCTTCTTGGCCGAGGCCTTGTCGAGCAGGCCACCTTTGGGCGCCGCGCCCGGAGCTTTGGGAGAGACTGCCGGCTTCCTGGCTGGTTTCGTCGCTGTCTTCCTGGCTGGCGCTCTGGCAACAGGCTTTGGTTTTGCCGCCGGCGAGGTCTTCTTCCTGGTATCGGACTTTGTCTTGGGCTTGGGCTTGGACGCAGCCGCCTTCTTTCCGGCGATCTTTGGCTTGGCCGCAGCGGACTCGGCGACAACCGGCTTCTGGGCCGCAGAAGCACCCGGTTCATCAAACAGCCCCTGGTCTCCCTCGGCACAGGCCGCCAGGGCCTGCCTGGTCGATAGCCGCACCCCCTGGGCCTTGAGTCCCTTGACCTGGAACGCCTCGACCCTGAAGCGCTCGATATCGATCTTGAAGCGCGATTTTGGCGCATATTTGACCATGAAGGCCTGCTTGGCATCGGCGGTGAAGAACAGGACCTGTGCGCCTTCGGGGGCCAGCTGGTAGTCCTTGTTCATGATCCACGCATCGATCATACAGCGTTTGATGTAGGCCGATCCATTCTTCGGATCCAGGTACACGAGGCTGAAGACGATGTCGGCCAGAACTTCCTTCTCGGCAAGCCCGCAGTACAGCATGTCCTTGTCCACAAAGAGCCGCTCGGGCACGGGAACCACCGAGTACAGGCCGCTGCGGCGGATGATCAGGACCTTGTCGAAGGGCGATACGTTGAGCCTGAGTTCACCGCCTGAAACCGATGTGCCCAGATAACCTGTCTGCGTGTCGTATCGGAGTGCTATGTCGCGCCTGGCCACTTCCTTGGCGTCGATCCTGTCAAAGGATGCTATCCGCGTCTTGCGCTGCCACGATGGCGCCAGCTTCTTGACCAGCCCTTGCAGAAACCCGACGCCATAGTCTGTCAGATGGGCCAGGTTATATCGCTTTTCCTTGAGCGCGGCCTTGATGCGCTCCATCTCGGACCTGGCTTTCTCGATGTCATACAGGGAAATGCGCCTGATCGGAATGCGGAGCAGGCGCTCGACGTCCGCCGCAGTCACCTCGCGCCGAATTTCCGCGGCGAAGGGCGCCAGTCCGTCGATGACGGCCTTGTCCACGGCAGCCTGCGTCTTTTTGGTTTCAATCGCCTTGTATACACGCTCCTCTATGAAGATGCGCTCCAGTGTCCTCGCGTGATGTTCATCGAGCAGCTCCCGGATGTCCAGCTCCAGCTCGGCCTTCAGGATGGCGAGCAGCCGCTTGGCGTGGTGTTTGATCACATCGCTGACGGTCATCAGGGTCGGCTGACCGTCCCTGATGACGAGCAGGTTGCAGGATATGGACTGCTCGCATTGGGTGAACGCGTACAGCGCGTCGATCGTCTCCTGCGCATAGACGCCGCGGGCCAGCTTGACCTCGATCTCCACCTTGTCTGTGGTGTAGTCGCTGATCGACGCTATCTTGAGCCGGCCCGACTTGGCGGCGGCCTCGACGCTCTCGATCAGGCTCTCCGTCGTGACACCGAATGGCAGGTCGCGTATGATGATGCGCTTGGGGTCGGAGGTGTCGAGCGTCGACCGGACCCTAACGCGGCCCTGCCCGTCTGCGTATTCGGCCGCGTCGACGACGCCGCCGGTGGGAAAATCAGGGTACACCTTGAAGGTCTTGCCACGCAGGCAGTCAATCTCGGCCTCGAGCACCTCCACGGGGTTATGAGGCAGTATCTTGGTGCTCATGCCAACCGCGATGCCTTCGGCTCCGGTGATGATGACAACAGGGATCCTGGCCGGGAAGACGACGGGCTCCCTGTTGCGGCCGTCATAGCTTTCCTCGTACTCGGTGATCTTGGGGTTGTAGAACACATCCTTGGCGAACGCCGCCGCGCGGCACTCGATGTAGCGGGCCGCGGAGGCCTCGTCACCGGTCAGCACGTTGCCAAAATTGCCCTGCTTGTCTATGAACAGATCCTTGTTCGCGAGCACGACGATGGCCGAGTATATCGACGCATCACCATGCGGGTGGTACTTCATGCACGAGCCGACGATGTTGGCAACCTTGTGGAACTTGCCATCGTCGGCCTCGAACAGCGTGTGCATGATGCGCCGCTGCACCGGCTTGAGCCCGTCTTCGAGTTCAGGTATGGCCCGGTCCTTGATGACGTAGCTCGCGTAGTAGAGAAAGTTTTCGTTGAACAGCTTCTTCACATATGCCATGGATGTTCCTACAGGTCGTTTATGAGGTTCTTCATGATGTAGTCGCGGCGCTCGGGTGTATTCTTGCCCATGTAGAAGGTCAGCACCTCGGGCACGGCCTTGAGCGTCTGCACGTCGACCGATACGAGGCGGATATCGTCACCGATGAACTGGCCGAATTCGTTCGGGCTTATCTCGCCCAGACCCTTGAACCTGGTTACTTCCGTGCCGGCGCCAAGCTCCTTGACCGCCTCGTCGCGCTCCCTGGCGCTGTAGCAGTAGCGCGTCTCCTTCTTGGTGCGGGCCCGGAATATCGGGGTCTCGAGTATGAACACCCGTCCCTGGGTCACCAGCTCCTCGAAGAAGGTCAGGAAGAACGTCAGGAGCAGGTTCCTGATATGAAAGCCATCATAGTCGGCATCGGTAGCCAGGACGATACGGGCATAGCGCAGGCCGGCGATGTCATTCTCGATGCCAAGCGCCATCATCATGTTGTAGAGTTCTTCATTCTTGTATATCGCGGTGCGCTTCCGGGCGTGCATGTTCTCCGGCTTGCCGCGCAGGCTGAATATGGCCTGCGTCATCACGTCCCGGGAGCTGACCATGGAGCCGGTCGCCGATTGGCCTTCCGTCAGGAATATGGTCGAGCGTTCGGCATCGGGGCCATCACCCAGGTGCAGCTTGCAGTCCTTGAGCTTGGGGATCTTGAGCTCTATCTTCTTGGCGGCCTCGCGGGCCTCTTTCTTGACGACGTTGAGCTCGGTGCGGAGCTTCTCGTTGGCCGCGATCTTCTCCTGCAGCCGCTTGGCCGCGACCGGATTGCGGCGCAGGTAATCATCGACGCCCCGGACGACTTCCTGGATGATCCACGGTTTGATGTCGCCATTGCCCAGCTTGTTCTTCGTCTGGCTCTCGAACATAGGATTCTTGAGCTTGATGGCGACCGCCGCGGCAAGGCCTTCGCGTACGTCTTCTCCCTTGTACGAGGCCTGGAAAAACTCGTTGACCGCCTTGAGGAAGCCCTCGCGGAAGGCCGACAGGTGGGTACCGCCATCGGATGTAAACTGGCCATTGACGAAGCTGAAGTATTCTTCGCCATAGTTGTTCGTATGGGTAAACGAGAACTCGATACGGTCGCCGCGCCAGTAGCCGGCGTCGTAGAGCACATCGTCGCCCGTCTCGTCCTTCAGCAGGTCGAGGATGCCATTCTGGCTGGCAAATTCCTGGCCATTCAGCTCGAGTGTCAGACCGGAGTTCAGATACGCATAGTGACGCATCCGCTTCTCGACGAATTCCATATTGTAGGCATACTCGCCAAACATCTGCTCGTCGGGGGTGAACTCGACCAGCGTGCCGTTCGGTTCGCGCGATGCGGTGCCCTCGCGCTTGCTCGTGAGCACGCCTCGCTGGAACACAGCCTCGAGATACTTGCCTTCGCGGTAGGAGACGACGCGAAAGTCCGATGACAGGGCGTTGACCGCCTTGGTGCCGACGCCATTGAGGCCTACGGAGAACTGGAACACATCGTCAGAATACTTGGCACCGGTGTTGATGATCGATACACAGTCGATCACCTTTCCCAGCGGTATGCCGCGCCCGCGGTCACGAACCGATACAGAGCCATCGCGTATCGCAACGGTGATGCGGTCCCCGCAGCCCATGATGAACTCATCGACGGAGTTGTCGACCACTTCCTTGAGCAACACATAGATGCCGTCGTCGGGATTGTTGCCGCTGCCGAGCCGGCCGATATACATGCCGGTCCGCAGGCGGATGTGCTCGAGCGACGAGAGCGTCTTTATCCTGGATTCGTCGTATGATGCGGCAGATGCTTTCGATGCCATGGGCCCACTATAGCACGAACCGGGTGGACGGTAGAAGTTGTCCCGCGCTAGTGCAGCCGGCTGTACTCCGCCGCCAGCTCCGCGGCAAGCCTCGCGTTGTTCATCACCAGGGCTATGTTCGACTCCAGGCTGTCGCCGCCGGTCAGGTCCTTGACCTTGGCAAGCAGGAATGGGGTAACGTCCTTGCCGCGGACGCCGGCTGCAGACGCTTCGGCGAGCGCCTTGTCGATGGCGGCATTGATGACCGCGGGGGACATCTCGTATTCGACTGGAATCGGGTTCGCTATAACCACGCCTCCGGAGAGGCCGAGGCTCCACTTGGCCCTGAGCATCGCGGCGATATCGGCGGCGGAATCCATGCGGAGCTCGGCCCGCAGGCCGGAACGGCTGGTATAGAAGGCCGGGAACTCGTCGCCCCGATAGACGACGACGGGCACGCCTTTGGTTTCCAGGTACTCCAGAGTCTTCGCTATGTCCAGTATGCTCTTGGCACCGGCACAGACGACGGCGACGTCGGTACGGCCCAGCTCGTCGAGATCGGCCGACACATCCATGCTGGACTCCGCACCGCGATGCACGCCGCCGATGCCGCCGGTCGCGAAGACGCGTATGCCGGCCATGGCGGCGATGATCATGGTCGCGGCCACCGTCGTCGCTCCGTCCTGGCCCAGGGCGACGATGCGCCCCACGTCACGGCGGCTGACCTTGGCCACGGCATGCCCGCGCTCGCCGAGCAGCCTGATCTGGTCGGCCGTCAGGCCGGCCTTCAGCCGCCCGCCTATGATCGCTATGGTCGCAGGCACGGCTCCGGCGGCACGCACCGCGGTCTCTACCGCCAGCGCGGTTTCGGCATTGCGGGGGTACGGCATGCCGTGCGATATGATTGTCGATTCGAGTGCAACGACCGGCGCCTTGCGTTCAAGGGCATCCCGGACTTCGTCGTTCAGGTCAAGATAGTGGTTCAATGGATACTCCTTGTGCCAGTTCCTGCAGGCGCCGGGCATTCATCGCCTCCGAGACTACCTCGGTCGATGATGCGCACAGCGAGGCGGCGGCAACGGCGAAACCCGCCTTCTCACGTGTCGTGGCCCCGTGGACCGTGGCCCAGACCAGGGCAGCGGCGGCGGCGTCTCCCGCCCCGGATACATTGACGACGGCCATCGACAGCGGTGCGGCCAGTCCCGAGCCGTCCTTGTCCAGCCAGGACAGGCCCCGCGGGCCAAGCGATATGAACGCCTCCCTGACTCCGCAGTCCAGCAGACGCCGGCCAAGCATCAGCACCGCGGCGGTCGAGTGATCGGACTCGCGCTCCTGTCCCAGCCCCAGGAGGGCATAGGCCTCGGGCACATTGGGCTTGAGCATCGAGAAGCGGCCAACCATGGCCGAAGCCTTGCGTGCCTTGGTAGCTGAAACGGTATCGAGCAACATGGGCTTGTCGCGCCAGCGATCGGCCGCCAGCGCTATGGTATCGACGGGAAGGTTCGCATCGATCACGATGACATCCGCATCATCACCCGGCTCGAAGCGAGCCGCGAGTTCTGCCGGGCCGAATCTGTCCATGGCCCGCATGGCCGCGACGGCCCCAACCAGCGAGCCGTCGGCATCGAGGATGCACACGTAGCGCGATGTCGCCTCGTCCGGCAGTATCAGCGAACGACCGACCTCAATGCCGCGCGCCCGACAGCCATCGGCCAGTACCGCCGCGTTGTCGTCGCCACCAAAGACGGTCACGAGCTCGGTGGCCAGGCCCAACCGGGCCAGATTGTCGGCGATATTGCGCCCTACCCCGCCCAGGCTCATTGCCGCGGTGCCGGGGTTCGAGTCCGCCGGGCGATACCGGTCGGCGCAGCGAGCCTGGATGTCGACATTGGCGCCGCCATAGACAGCTACCGTAGGTTTGTACCTGTTCAATGGCATCCTCTCGCAACGCGGTTGTATTGCCTCTCGGGCCACGTTGGAGTACAGTATAGTCACTATGTCGAGTGTCGATCAACTCTTTGACCGGTTTGGCGATCTCCTGCGATCATGGATAGCGTCGGATGGCACGGATTCCGGCCCGGTTCGCGATGCTACCCAGGGCCATCCCCATGTCCGCTCCGCCGATCCGTTCCTCGACGAGGCCATGGAGGAGCTGGACGCATACCTGGACGATGACCGCGAAGCACAGGAGCGCATCAACCGGGAACGCGAAGCCAGAGCCAGGGCCGAGGAGCAGGCGCGCGCCTCCCGTTCACGTCCAGCCGACACCCAGCATGGCCCGCCGCAGAAGCTGCTGGCCGCCTATCGGGTCCTGGGGCTATCCTATGGTGCGACCTTTGCCCAGGCCAAGGCCGCATACAAGCGGCTGCTCAAGGAACACCATCCAGACCGCCACGGATCGACGCCCGAGGCGCTCAAGAGCGCGACGGAGACCAGTGCCCGCATCAACGACGCCTTCAGGGTCGTCGAAGCATGGCACGAAACGGGTACGATCAGAGACGAATGAACGCGATGAGCGAATTATCATTTTGGACACTCAAGACTGACTTCCCCATTCCGATAATCGTAAGAGAAGATCAGAGGAGGGGAACATCGAGATGACCCACAATCCGCTTGCAGCCTACAGGGAAACGCGCGTACGAACGGCTGGCCCCGGTCAGCTCATCGTCATGCTCTACGAGGAAGCGGTCAAGCAGTGTGATCGCGCCATCGAATTCCTCGATACCGACCTGAAGAAGAAGCCTGCCAACATAGAGAAGATCAACCAGGCTCTGGGCAAGGTGCACGACATCATTACCGAGCTGATGGCGAGCCTCGACTTCGAGGCGGGCGGCGACATCGCGCGCGACCTGTTCTCGCTGTATGTCTTCTTCAACCGCGAACTGACCGAAGCGAACATCGTCAAGGACATGACGCGGGTCAAGTCGGTGCGCGGCATGCTTGCCGAGCTGTCTTCCGCATGGGCCATCGCCGCCACCAAGGCTCAGGGTTCGGGCGACGAACGACGTTCCGGCGTCAATATTGCCGGTTAGGCCCGATCATGCCAGCAGACGGCCACCTGTCACGAGAAGAACTGGATCAACGGGTCGCCGTCCTCAGGCGTTTCAGGGAGCTTCTGGTACGGCAGCGTGACAAGTTCAACGACTACATGGCCCTGCTGGAGCGTCAACGCTCCGACATAGAGAAGGGCGATGTCGATGCCCTGGTAACGCATGTCGAGGTTGAACAAGGAATTGTCTCGGAGATCTTTGCCGTCCAGAAGGTGATAGAGCCGCTTGAGGACATGTACCGTGCCGCCTACGCGGGTACGGAGCCTGAAGGCGTCGCCGAGCTCAAGTCTACACTGTCCACGCTGAAGGACGAGGTGGTAACCCGCAACGCGGAGAACCGCGCACTCCTCAAGCAGCGCATGGACATGTTGCGCCACGAGATCATGACGGTCAGCAACCCCTACGCCAAGCGGCGCAGCGTCTACTCCTCCGCCGCCGAGCCCAGCGCCCTGGACATCAAAGGCTGATCGCCGACTCGCTTGCCTGGAGCGGCTCCACGGCGTATGCTACGGGCATGGAACCCCTCTTCCTTCTCGATGCCTATGGCATCATTTACCGTTCATACTTCGCATTCATATCCAAACCGCTCCGCAACCCGCGCGGCGACAATGTGTCAGCGGTGTTTGGCTTCTACCGGAGCCTGTTTCAACTGTGGGAGCAGTTCAGGCCGGCCTCGCTGGTCGCGGTATTCGATTCGATGGTCCCCACCTTCAGGCACGAGATGTTCGATGCCTACAAGGCGACGCGGCAGAAGACTCCCGAGGACCTGCACGCCCAGATTCCGCTCGTTGAGGAGATACTGGGCCTGCTCGGTGTGCCGCTGCTGCGCGCCGACCGGTACGAGGCCGACGACATCATCGCGACGATTGCGGCACGCTGTCGTTCGGAAGGCAGACCCTGCTACATCGTCTCCTCCGACAAGGACCTGCTGCAGCTTGTCGGCGGTTCGGTACGAGCGCTCAGACCCGACCGTGATCAGGGCTTTGTCATCGTCGGACCGTCCGATGTAGAGGCCGAATGGGGTGTACCGCCTGAACGGATACTCGACTATCTGTCGCTGACCGGAGACGCCTCCGACAATGTGCCCGGCGTTCCTGGAGTCGGTGACAAGACCGCGCTGAAGCTGCTGGGCGAGTTCGGAACGTTTGACTCGATTTGGGAGCACCTCGCCGATGTGAAGCCAGAGGGCCTCAGGAAGAAGCTGGAGGCGGGCCGGAACAGCGCGATGCTGTCGCGCAGCCTGATAACGCTGGCCTATGACGCGCCGATCGGCGTGGCCTCGCTCGACGAGCTGCAGGTCGCCTCACTGCACCGGGACGCGGCCAATGAGGTATTCCTGCGCGAAGGCATGAAGAGCCTCGCTACCGCCAGGACGGGCATGGATGGCGTCCGGACGGCATCGCGTACCGGAGCGGCGCCCGAGCTGTTTGAGCCGGAGGTCGCATCGGGCAGGCCCGATGTACCCGCCGCATTCTCGGTAGCTGGCAGCTGTGAGGTCGTGCTCGACGAGGCGGCCCTCGTGCGCTGGGTAGAGGCGGCGCAACGGGCCGGTACCTTCGCGTTCGACTGCGAGACCGATTCACTTGACGAGATGCATGCGATGCCCGTCGGCTTCTCCATCGCCGTCGACGCCGGCGCCGCCTGCTTCGTGCCACTCGCGTCACCCGACGCGGCCTGCATTCCGGAGGCGATGGCCAGGCGCGTCGTCGCGCCACTGCTCGGCCGGGCGGATCTCGTCATCGTCGGCCAGAACCTGAAGTTCGACATGCACATCATGGAGAACTGGGGAGCGCCGATACGGTGCACGCCCTGGGATACGATGCTGGCAGCCTGGCTCGTCGACCCGGAACGCGATTCGCTGAAGCTCGAGAACCTTGGCGAGACCTACCTCGGATTCGGCGGCACGCCCTATGGCGATGTGGCGCCCAAGGGTACCGCCTTCTCCGCGGTACCGATAGCGAAGGCGGCGCCATACGGGGCGGAAGACGCCTACATGGTGCTCCGGCTCAAGGTGGTACTCGAGCAGGAGATGGCGGCCAAGGGGCTGTCCGAGCTGTTTGCCGGGGTAGAGATGCCGGTGCTGTCGCTGCTGGCCCGTATGGAGCGCGAGGGCATACTGGTCGACCGCGGCGCCCTGACGGCCTTCGGAGCCGAGCTCGATGCCGAACTGGCCAGTGTCCAGGCCCAGACCTGGGCGCTCGTCGGCCACGAGTTCAACATGAACTCGCCCAAGCAGCTGCAGGAGATACTCTTTGTCGAGCGCAAGCTGAGCGCCGGCAAGAAGACCAAGACGGGCTTCAGTACCGACATTTCCGTGCTCGAAGAGCTGGCCCGCGAGGATCCGGTGCCCGAACGCATCCTGAGGCACCGCACGCTGCAGAAGCTGAAGAGCACCTATGTCGACGCGCTCCTCGAGCTGGCGGCATCCGATCCCCGTATCAGGACGCACTTCGTGCAGACCGGCACCGCGACCGGGCGCCTGTCCAGTCGGGACCCCAATCTGCAGAACATACCGGTCCGTGAGGATGAAGGGCGGCGCATACGCAAGGCCTTTGTCGCGTCCCCCGGCATGGCGCTGATTTCGGCGGACTATGCCCAGATCGAGCTGGTCGTATTTGCCCACCTGTCCGGTGACGTCGAACTCCGCAAGGCCTTCGCCGACGGGGCGGATGTACACCGCAGGACGGCCGCGCTGATCATGGGCAAGCCCGAGGCCGACGTGACTCAGGCGGAACGCCGCGCGGCCAAGACCATCAACTTCGGCATCATCTACGGCATGGGAGCGTTCCGGCTTGCCCAGGAACTGGGTATACCGCGCGCCGAGGCGCAGAAGTTCATCGATGCATACTTCAGCAGGTATAGCGGCGTGGCGACCTTCATACGTGAAACCGTCGACCACGCCCGCCGCGATGGCTATGTCACGACCATTCTTGGCCGCCGCAGGCCGATACGCGCCATAGACAGCCGAAACGCGAACGAGCGGCAGGCGGCGGAGCGCGTCGCCGTCAATACACCGATACAGGGTTCCGCGGCGGACGTCGTCAAGCTGGCCATGCTCAAGGTCGATGCGGTGCTGCGGCAACGCTTCCCAGGGTCACGGATATTGTTGCAGGTCCATGACGAGCTGATACTGGAGTCACCGGCGGCACAGGCCAGCGCGGTCGCCACGGCGGTGGAACAGGCGATGGCAAGCGCCATCGAGCTGTCGGTGCCGCTGCGGGTCGGCATCGAGGTTGCACACACCTGGGGAGACATGCATTGATACTCGGGCTGACTGGCGGGTACTGCTCGGGCAAGAGCACCGTAGCCGCCAGACTGCGTGACCGGGGATGGTCCATCATCGATGTCGATGCCCTGGGTCACCGTGCGCTTGAGCACTCGCTGGCTTCGGTCGAGCAGCTGCTTGGAGCTGCGGCACGCAAGGGCGATGGCAGCCCCGACAGGCGGGCCATCGGCGCTCGCGTGTTCGCCGATCCTGCGTTGCTCGCCCGATACGAGGCGATCGTCCATCCCATCATGAATGGCCTCGTCGAAGCGGCCATCCGCGAATCGGGAGGCCGCACCTGCATCGACGCGGCCATACTGTACCGCCTGCCCGCGGCGGCCGCATGCGATGGCATCATCGAGGTGCGCTCGTCGATCGTCGCCAGAATCAGGCGCGGCATCGCGCGCGACGGGCTCGGTCCATGCGCGATACTGCGCCGGATCATGGCACAACGGCCGCTCAGGGCCGCCGGGCGCCGCTGGGCAGGCAAGACCGTACGCCTTGCAAACCATGGCTCACCCGACTCGCTCGACTCCGCCATCGACCAGGCGCTGTCCAGAATCGATGCCATACGCGCGCTCAACAGGCGTATCGCTTCTACCGATACTTGAAGCAGAGTGCCATCGAGCGCTGTCTGTGGGGAGGGGTTATGCCGGTAGAAACCAGGAAAGTCTTGTGGACGGTGCTGTCCGTCGTAATCGTACTCGTCGTTGCCATGGGCATAGCGCTGGCGCTTGCCTACCCACGCGGCTCGTCGGCCGGAGCGCCTGCCTCGGTGGCTGCGGTCGCACCGCCGCGAAGTCCGTCTCCGGAAGCATACGTCAGGTCTGTCGAGCCAGCGCCGGTACCGGTGCCGACACCCGCGCCTGCGCCTGCGAGCGGCTCCGACATCATCATCGTCTATGGTGACAAGCCCCCGGCCGCCACGCTACCCGCCGCCTCCGATGGTTCTACCGCGCAGGTCCCCGCCACGGGACTTACGCAACCGGCCCAGAAGCCGTATACTCCGGCAGCGGCGTCGGTGCCGGCACCAGCCGCCGCGATCCAGGCAACGAAGCCCGTCGCCAGGACACCGACGCCAACGGCGGCCAAGCCGACGGCGAGGACCGTCAGCGAATACTGGATACAGGCGGCCGCGTTCACGAGCAGATCCCGCGCCGATGACCTGCAGCGGCAGCTGGCCGCCAAGGGGCTGTCGACCCTGATTACGCTCAAGGATATTGATGGTACCACCTGGTATCGCGTGCGCATCGGTCCCTACCTGTCCGAGGCGGAAGCCACGGGCTGGCTGGGCAAGGTTCGAGTCCTGGCGGGTTGCGGTGAGGCGTACGTCTCCAAGCAGATCGTCCAGCGTTCCAGTTAGCGGGGTATCTGCATGGCAGACGATCGGTATCGCAGCGCGAGCCTTGCGCGCATCAACCTGTTCCTCTTCGGCTTCATAGCGCTCGTTCTCGCCGGTGCCGTGATGAAGCTGACGGCCGCCGTGCTGCTGCCCTTCGTCATATCCGTATTGCTCACCTTCGTGCTTGAACCGGTCATCATACTGCTGGAGAAGATAAAGATACCCCGGGCGATAGGCGCGGTGATTGTCGTGGCCCTGGTGGCTGCGGGTGTCTACGTCGTCGGGTTCATACTGTTCCAGAGCGTCAAGACGATACTGACGCTGTATCCCAAGTACGAAGCCCGTTTCACGGAGCTGTATCTTCTGGTCGCCAAGACGTTCAATCTACCCTACGATGAGCATCGCAGCCTGTTCCAGAACCTATGGGGCCAAACGGGTGTCAGGACGAGGGTGCAGTCGCTGATGCTGTCGACATCGGAATCGTTCCTGGGATTCCTGACGAACACCGTCATGGTCATCCTGTTCGTCGTATTCCTGTTGCTCGAGATCGGTCACTTCAGGGACCGCATCGAGCTGGCATTCCACGGCATCATGTCCACGAGGATCCAGCGCATCACGGCCGACGTGATCAAGCAGGTCGCGCGCTACCTGAGCGTCAAATTCTTCATAAGCCTGGCAACAGGACTGCTGGTGGGCGGTATTCTGGCCATCATCGGCCTCGACTTCCCCATCATCTGGGGTGTCATAGCCTTCATCCTGAACTTCATACCGAACATCGGATCGATACTCGGCGGCGTTCTGGCCACCGTCTTCGCGATGGTCCAATTCTGGCCGAATCCGGCGCCGATCATCGGTGTCGGTGCGACCATGCTCTCCGTGAACATGATACTCGGCAATATTGTCGAGCCACGCGTGCAGGGCCAGAACCTGGGCCTGTCACCCTTCATCATCATCGTGTCGCTCTCGGCGTGGGGATGGCTCTGGGGCTTCGGAGGCCTCGTGCTGGCGGTACCGATGACCGTGATAGTCAAGATAGTATGCGAGAATGTGCCCGGACTCGAGCCGGCATCGATCATGATGGGTTCGTACCAGGACGTCAAACAGAAGATCCGGGAATAGTCGCTCGGATTCGAGTGCCCACCGTCAAGAAAAGAGCGCCGATGCACCACGCGATGCATCGGCGCTCCTGTCATTGCCTCGAGCTACTGAAGCCCTACAGTACGTGCTTCAGGATGAAGAAGAATCCTACGACCCAGGTCGTTATCGTGATATCCTTCCACTTGCCAGTGATGGCCTTCAGGAAGATGTATGACAGGATACCAAAGACCAGACCTTCGGCAATGCTGTACGACAGCGGCATCATGATGATGGTGAGGAACGCCGGAATCGCCTCGGTGAAGTCGGTCAGGTCGAGTTCCTTGACCGGGCTCAGCATGAACAGTCCGACCAGGATCAGGGCGGGAGCCGTGGCGGCGCCGGGAACCAGCAGGAACAGCGGCGACAGGAACAGCGCCACACCGAACAGGAGTCCGGTGGTCAGCGATGTCAGGCCGGTGCGACCGCCTTCGGCGACGCCTGCGGCGCTCTCGACGTAGGAGGTGACGGTGGAGGTGCCGAGACAGGCTCCAACGACCGTGCCGACCGCGTCGGACAGCAGCGCCTGCTTGACCTTTGGAATCTCACCGTTCTTGCCGATGATGCCTGCCTGGGTCGTGACGCCGACCAGCGTGCCGATCGTGTCGAAGATGTCGACGAACAGGAACGTGAACATCACAACAACGAAGTCGAGCGTGAAGATCTTGTCAAACTGGAACTGGAACAGAAGCGGAGCGGCTGGCATGCTGACCGGATTCCAGCCCTTCGGTACCGTGGTAACGCCAAAGGGGATGCCGACAATCGTGGTGGCGATGATGCCGATGAGCAACGCGCCCTTGACCCTGAAGGCAAGCAGCACGCCGGTCAGTATCAGGCCGATCAGGGCGACCAGTGCCGGTCCCTTGGTGATGTGGCCCAGGCTGACGAGCGTCGCATCATTGTTCGCGATGATGCCTGCATTCTGCAGGCCGATAAACGCGATGAACAGGCCGATGCCGACCGATACCGCATTCTTGATGTTCTTCGGTATCGACCTGACGATCGCCTCGCGGATATTGAAGAACGACATCAGGATGAAGATGATGCCTTCGACGAATACCGCGGTCAGCGCGAGCTGCCAGGGATAACCCATGCCGAGCACGACCGTAAACGCGAAGAACGCATTGAGGCCCATGCCAGGAGCCAGCGCTATGGGCAGATTGGCCAGCAGGGCCATCATCACGGTTGCGATGAGCGACGCAAGTGCGGTGGCCGTGAAGATGCCGCCCGCGGGCATTCCGGTCGCGCTCAGAATTCCCGGGTTGACCGCCAGAATATACGCCATGGTCATGAACGTCGTTATGCCGGCCATGATTTCGGTCCGTACCGTGGTACCATGAGCCTTCAGTTTGAAAAGCTGTTCCACTTTTCAGCCTCCTTGTGTGATTTTGTTCCGCCCCCCGGATACGGTTTCCATGAACCAGAAGACGTACAATCGCGAAGAGCCTACGCCGTGATGCCAATTTTGGCAACAAATTTCTTTTCCTTCAATATTTAGCGACTGATCCGGTTGTCAATCTTTTTGACACGAATGGATTTGACAAGTTTGAAAAAGGCGGTAACAATAGCCGCTACCCGATTTCTCGGGTTCAATGTGAACAGCGATGCTTAAAACCGACTATATCGACGTTGCCCGGGGACGCACACCCGCGGATCTCAATCTCATCGACTGCCGGGTTGTGGATTTCTTCCGCGGCACCATACTCGATGCGGCAACCGTATCGATATACCGCGGCTACATAGTCGGCATCAATGATGGGCTCGAGGCCAGGGCGACCAGGAGCCTGGGCGGCCGGTACATCTGCCCGGGACTCATCGATGCGCATGTGCATATCGAGTCGAGCCTTCTGACACCGGTCGAGTTCTCCCGCATGGTCAGCCCACGTGGCACGACCGCTATCATTGCCGACCCGCACGAGATAGCCAATGTCCTCGGTCATGATGGCATCAACTGGATGCTGCGCGCGTCCGATGGCATACCGCTCGACGTGTACATGATGGTGCCCTCATGCGTTCCGGCCACCGGGTTCGACACGGCCGGAGCGGCACTGTTCGCATCGGATCTGGCCCGTTTTGCCCGCGAGGAACGGGTGCTTGGACTGGGCGAGGTAATGAACTATCCCGGCGTCCTGTCGGCCGATCCACGCGTGATGGACAAGATATCCTTGTTCTGGGAAGCGGGAAAGGCCATCGATGGCCACGCACCGGGGCTCTCCGGCCGCGACCTGTCGGCCTATGCGCTATCGGGCATACGCAGCGACCACGAGGCCACGACACCGGAAGAGGCCTTGAGCAAGCTCGGCAAGGGCATGTGGATCATGGCACGGATGGGTTCAAGCGCTCGTGATCTCGAGCACCTGATTCCAGCCATGAACCATGAGACGATACGCCGCATGATGCTCTGCACCGACGACCGCCATCCCAATGACATCGCGGCCGAAGGCCATATCGACGCGGCGGTGCGTTCACTGGTCGCCGGCGGGGTGCCCTTCATCGATGTGCTGCGCATGGCAAGCCACAATCCGGCCCTGTACTATGGCCTCAGGCGAACCGGAGCGATAGCCCCGGGCTACAAGGCCGACCTTGTCGTATTCTCCGACCCACTCCACTTCACCGCGGAACTTGTCTTCAAGGCGGGCGTCGCGGTGGCGGAGAACGGCGTCCGCACGGCCGGCTACGATGCGCTCGGAGGCTCGATTGTCGCCCCGCCGCTCCGTGATTCCGTCAACATCAAGTGGCTCGAGGAGAAGGACTTCCGGATACCGGACGAGGGCGGCCTCGCCCGCGTCATCGAATCGACCCCGGGATCGATCATCACGTCGGCATCGTTTGCCCGTCCCCGGGTCGTCGATGGGCTGTGCGTCTCTGACCTCGAGCGCGATATCATCAAGATTTTCGTCATCGAGCGCCATACGGGCTCAGGTTCGATAGGCAAGGGGTTCATACGCGGACTCAAGCTGAAGCGCGGTGCCATCGGTTCGACGGTCAGCCACGATTCTCACAACATGATCATCGCCGGTGTCGACGATGCGTCGATATTCAAGGCGGCCAGGCGGCTCAACGCGATGAAGGGCGGATACGTGGTCACCGATGGTGACGAGGTGCTCGCCGAGCTGGCCCTGCCCGTCGCCGGCCTGATGAGTGACGAGCCGGCAGCGACGGTCATAGAACGGCTGTCAACTTTCGAGGATTTCTTTGCCCGCGAGGGCATTCCGGGCGACTCGCCCCTGATGACGCTCTCCTTCATGGCCCTGCCGGTAATACCTTCCCTGAAGATTACCGACAAGGGACTCGTCGATGTGGATATGTTCAAGATGGTACCATTGTTCAAAGGATCTTGATCCGTTCTGGCCGAATCCGGCGGCGCCCCCGGTACTCCACCCCCTGCGAGACAGTTCGATCACACCTCATTGCAAGCACGCGCGATTCACGCTACGCTTTTTCCATACAGCATAGTACGCGGCACGAAGCACCACGGTACGCCTCCCGCGCTCCGCGTCTGCCTATCCCCACAGCCGCAGACAAGGATAGTCAATGATACGCACCATCAGGTTCAGACTGAACGAAACCGACTACGATCTGGCGGTCCGAGAGGAGGCCCTTGCCCTCGACTGGATACGCAACGAGGCGGGCCTCAAGGGAACAAAGGAGGGTTGCCGCGAAGGTGACTGCGGCGCCTGCCTCGTGCTGATGGGCGGACGGGCGCCCGATGGTTCTGTCGAGTGGCGCTCGGTCACCTCATGTACACTCGCGATGGGTGAACTCGACGGCCGGCACATCATCACGGTCGAGGGGCTCGCGTCCGCGGGTCTGACCCCGGTGATGGACGCAATGCTCGACGAGGGCGCCAGCCAGTGCGGCTTCTGCTCCCCCGGCTTCATACTGGCACTGACCGGCTACCTGGTATCGGGCTCCAGGATCGATCCCGTCGAGGCGATGGTCGCCGTCGAAGGCAACCTGTGCCGCTGCACCGGGTACGGGTCGATACGCAAGGCGGCCGCCAGGCTGGCCGACGAGTATCGGGATCTGCCTGCGGAGCTGGGCCCGAGGCTGGCCATGCTGGCCGAACGCCATGTGATTCCCGCCCGGCTCGCCGCCCAGATGTCGAGGCCACCGGTCGCGGCAGCCGCGCCGGCGACCGCCGCCGGGAATCCGGTCCTGGGCGGAGGAACCGACTACTTCGTGCGCAATCCTGACCCCGATGCGGCCCTCGCGCCGACGTTCAGCGACAAGGGACCGGCTGCCAGGACCATCGTCGAGGCACGGCGTGACGGACATGCCACGGTCGTGATGGGCGCGGGAGTCAACGCCACGGACTTCTTCGGTTCGGCCGTGGTCCGGCTGGCCGTGCCCGGCATCGAGCGCTTCGAGCGCGACATTGCCTCGCCGCCGATACGCAACCGCGCGACGCTGGCGGGCAACATAGCCAACGCCTCGCCCATCGCGGACATGACCGCGATGCTGATAGCCCTCGACGCGGAGCTGGTTCTGTCCGGCCCGGATGGCGAGCGGCGCGTCAGGCTCGATCGGTTCTTTACCGGCTACAAGAAGATCGACATGCAGCCATCGGAGGCGATTCAGAGCATCGAGTTCAGGGGCGGCTGGAGCGCCTTCGACTTCGAGAAGGCCAGCAAGCGGCAGAGGCTGGACATAGCCACGGTCAACTGCGCCTGCGCGGTGATGATGGCCGCCGATGGCACGATCGCCGATGTCCGGTATTCGGCGGGCGGCGTGGCGGCGACTCCGCTGCGGCTGGGCGATATCGAGGACGCGATGCGTGGCCAGAAGCCATCGGCGGCACTGGCGCAGCGGGTTGGCGCGCTGGCCGGCGCGGCCGGGAGCCCGATGAGCGATGTGCGCGGCTCTTCGGCCTATCGCAAGAACCTGCTGGAGCGGCTGGCCTGGGCCGCGTTCATCAGGTTATGGCCCGGCCTCAGACTTGAAGAGGAGCTGCTGTCATGAAGCGCAATCCTGATTCGATTCTCAATGTGCTGGGCAAGACCACCTACATCGACGATGTGCCCGAGACCCAGGACATGCTGCACGCGGCTATCGTTCCATCGCCCTCGGCCCACGGCCGGTACAGCGGACTGGATACTTCCGCCGCGCTGGCCTATGCGCCTGGTGTCCGTGTGCTCGTCGCCTCCGACGTTCCTGGCCTGAACGAGCTGTCCACCTCGATTCCCGATGAACCGATGCTCGCCACCGGTACATGGCACTACCGCGGGGAGGTGCTGGCCCTGGTGCTGGCTCCATCCCGCTCCGTCGCCCGCAGGGCAGCGGCCCTGATCAGGATCGAGGAACGACAGGACCTGCCCGTCATCGTCGATCCTCGGGTCGCATTCCAGCACGGCGACATCATCATGACGAGCCGGACACAGCGGATGGGCGACCCCGAGGCGGCATACAAGGAGTGCGACGTGGTGCTGTCGGGCCGCGTCGAATCCGGTGGCCAGGAGCATGTCTACCTGGAGACCCAGGGAGCCATAGCCTGGCCCGAAGACTCCGGCGGCGTGCGCCTGCTGTCGGGCACGCAGAGCCCTTCCGGCGTGCAGGCGATCGTCGCCAGGATACTCGGCGTGCCGATGAACCTGGTCGAGGTGGAGACACGCCGGCTCGGCGGGGCCTTTGGCGGCAAGGAAGACCAGGCCTCCGGCTGGGCGGCGCTCGCGGCGCTTGGCGCGGTCAAGACAGGCCGGCCGGTCAAGCTATACCTGAATCGACGCGACGACATGACCAGCACAGGCAAGCGCCACCCCTACTCGTCCGACTTCAAGATCGGCCTCAAGAAGGACGGCACGATACTCGCGTTCGAAGCCGACTACTACCAGAACGCCGGTGCGGCCACGGACCTGTCGCCGGCCATTCTTCCCCGCACGCTGTTCCACGCGGCCGGCGCCTACCATATCCCCAATGTCCGCGCCACCGGCACGATGTGTCGCACCAATCTGGTGCCATTCACCGCGTTCCGTGGCTTTGGCGGCCCCCAGGGACTCTTTGTGATAGAGAGTGCCATAGAGAAAGCCGCCCGGGCTCTGGGCATGGATCGCACCGATATCCAGCGCAAGAACCTGCTGTCCGAGGGTGACGTGTCGCACTACGGCATGCAGATGCTCGATGTTCGCGCCAAGGCGACCTTCGATCGCTGCCTGGAAAAGGCCGACTGGTCGAAGTTGCGCGCCGACATGGCGGCATATAATGCGACCCATAAGGCCTCCAAGCGCGGAGCCGCGGCCTTCCCGCAGTGTTTTGGCATCAGCTTCACGAAGATCATGCTGAACCAGGGTGGTTCGCTGGTGCACGTTTACAACGACGGTTCCGTATCGGTCAGCACGGGCGCCATCGAGATGGGGCAAGGCGTTGGCCGCAAGATAGCCATCGTGACGGCCCGGACCCTCGGTGCACCCGAGCCGCTCGTGAGGGTCGAGAGCACACGGACGACGACGGTCGCCAACACGGTCGCCACCGCCGCAAGCAGCGGTGCCGACATCAACGCGATGGCCGCGCAGGTGGCCAGCATCGAGATACGCAAGCGCCTCGCTGCCATAGCGGCGGAGCGGCTCGGCGTCGCGGTTGATTCGATCAGGATATCGGATGGCCGGGTCAGCGTAGCAGATTCCAATGGAACACGCGAAACTGACCTGACCTTTGCCTCGCTGGCCGGCATGGCCTACGAGCGACGCATCGACCTGTCGGCCCACGGCTTCTACGCGACGCCGGGCCTGCACTATGACATGAAGACCGAGCAGGGCACACCATTCCTCTATCATGTCTATGGCTGCGCCATTGTGACCGCGACGCTCGATGTGGTGCGGGGCACCTATCAGTTCGACGACGCGATCATCGTCCACGACATAGCCGAATCGATCGATCCACTGGTCGATCTTGGACAGATCGAGGGAGCCTTCGCCCAGGGTCTGGGATGGGCGGCCCTCGAGGAACTCAAGTTCGATGAGACGGGACGGCTGCTGGCCGATACCCTGTCCACCTACAAGCTGCCCGACGCGCATTTCATGCCCCGGATGGACGTGGAGTTCTATACCAGACCCAACCCGCTGGTCGTGGCCAACTCCAAGGCCGTTGGCGAGCCGCCCCTGATGTATGGCATAGCCGGCTATTTCGCGGTGATCGATGCGCTGCATGCCGTGCACCCGGAGGCTCCGTCGTTCTATGACCTGCCGATGACCCCCGAAAAGGCTATGGCCTTCATCGTCGGCGGCGGCTCACCGCCAGCGGAGGGCCGGCGATGATACTCAAGAACGGCCTGTGCGCCCTGCCAGGAGCCGAAGCACCGGTCAGGCGCGACATACGAATCACCGGGGAGCGGATCGCCGCCATCGCTGAAACGATCAGCCCGCACGACGGAGAAGAACTGTTCGACGCGGCCGGCCTCGAACTGTTTCCCGGTGCGATCGATCCTCATGTGCACTTTGACGAGCCGGGCTTCACCCACCGTGAAGACTTCCACCACGGCTCGATGGCTGCCGCCCGCGGAGGCGTCACCACCGTGATAGACATGCCGTGCACGAGCCTGCCGCCGGTGACGACCCGGGCGAACCTCGGCCAGAAGCTCGCGGCGATGGGCGCCCACAGCGTCGTCGATTACGCGCTCTACGGCGGCATATCGGGACACGCGATCGAGTCGTCGCTCGAATCCGACATGGAGGCGCTCGCCCCCGATGTTGTCGGTTTCAAGTGCTACTTCATATCCGGGATGGATACCTTCACCGCCGTCGACCACTACGGCTTCGGGCGGGCGGTGGCGAAGGCCGCCGGACTCGACAGGCCCATCCTCCTGCACGCGGAAGATCCCGGAGTCGTGCTTCCCGCGACCGAGGCCGCGAAGGCCAGGGCCCTGGAAGAACATCGCCAGCCTCGATGGCAGGACTATGTCGATTCGAGACCAGAGTCAGCCGAGACCGTCGCGGTCGCCTCCGCGCTCGCGCTGGCGCACGGGCACGAGGCCAGTCTGCACATCGTGCATGTCGGCACCGCGGAGGCGGCGGAGGCCATTGCGGCGGTAGGTGCCAGCTGCGAGACCTGCCCGCACTACCTCGCCTTCTGCAGCGATGATTTTGCCGATCATGGCTCGTCGCTGAAGACCGCGCCTCCGGTCAAGGCGCGCGGGCAGGCCGAGCGGCTGTGGCGGCTCCTGGCGTCCGGCGCCATAGCCTATGTGACGAGCGACCACGCGCCTGCGCCAGAATCGGAGAAGCGCACCGGCTCGGTCTGGAACGATTACGGCGGCATTCCGGGAACCGGCACCCTGTTCCCCTACCTGTACTCGGAGGGGTATCGGGCCGGTCGGCTGTCCCTGTCGGCACTGCTCCGCGCGACGAGTGCCGGAGCGGCGGCCCGCTTCGGGCTATCGGCACGCAAGGGAGCGCTCGCCGTCGGTATGGATGCGGACATCATCATGGTCGATCCAACGGGCAGCTACGAGGTCAGGGGATCGCGGCTCCTGAGCAAGGGAACCTTGACGCCGTTCGAAGGCATGCGGCTGGACGGTTCGATCGTCGCAACCTGGCTGCGCGGACAGTTGATATGGGATGGAAAACGAGCCGAAGCCGCCGCCGATGCGGCGATCGGCATAACCGTCGATGCGGGCTACGGAAAATTTCTACGATGGGGGTACCGGTGAGCAAGATCATGAAGTCCTTGCCGATGAGCGAGCTGATGGCTCGGATCGTTGGCGAATGGAAGGCGCGTGACAGCGTCTATGACATACCCGCAGCGCTGACGCGCCGCGTACTGGAACTCGAGGCCAGGTCTCCCGGATTCGAGGTCAACGGTCTCAGGATCGGTCTGCCCATCGGTCCGGCCGCGGGTCCGCACACGCAGATCGCTCCCAACCTGGTCGCGGCCTGGCTGGCCGGATCGCGCGTGTTCGAGCTCAAGACCGTGCAGGAGAACGACAGACTCGACATAGACAAGCCCTGCATCGATGCCCTTGACGAGGGCCACAATGTCGAGTGGTCGACAGAGCTGACGCTCGACGAGGCACGGGCCGAATACCTGCGTGCGTGGATCGCCATCCATGTGCTGCGGGCTGCCCTGTCAGACAAGCCAGGGCAGCTGATGTTCAACATGTCCGTCGGGTACACCCTCGACGGCATCAAAGGCTCGCGCATGGACGCGTTCATCGAAGGCATGCGATCGCCCGTCGGCACGCCGGTCTGGGCTACTGCCCTCGACGAGGCCGCGGCGGCGGTCGAGTCACCGGCATTCGCCGCGGCCTTCGGCGCAGCCGGGGCCGCCCGCGCCAGGCATATAGTCGGCGCGATGCCTCCATCACCCATACACTCGGTCACGCTCTCGACGATGCACGGATGTCCACCCGACGAGATCGAGCGGATTGGCGCCTATCTAATAGAAGAAAAGGGCTTCGATGCCTATGTGAAGCTCAATCCTACGCTGCTCGGCTATGATACCGTTCGTCAGATCCTTGATACCACCGGATGGCAGCGCATCCAGGTACAGCGCCCGACCTTCGAGCACGACCTGCAGTTCGATGCCGCGCTCAGGCTCGTCGCGTCACTGCGCGGCAAGGCCGCGGCCAAGGGCCAGCGCTTCGGGATCAAGTTGTCCAATACACTGGCCAACGTCAACGATGGCGGGCGCATGCCCGGCGCCGAGCGCTACATGTCCGGCCGTGCCCTGTTTCCAATAACGACGGCATTGGCTGCACAGATCGCTGCGGCGATGCCGGAGCCACCGGCCTTCTCGTACTGCGGCGGTGCGAGCGCGCACAACGCCTTCGACTGCATAGCCGCGGGTCTTGGCCCGCTGACCGTTGCGACCGATATCCTGAAGCCGGGCGGATACCTGCGCCTGGAGCCGATGGCCCGCGAGGCCGTCCGGGCCCTCGACGCCGGCATACCGGCGCGGCCCGACGCCAGACGCCTTGCCGCCCTCGCCGGAGCCGCGCTGGAGGACAAGGCCTACCACGGCGACTACAAGAAGGGCGAGGCCAGAATCAAGAAGAGCCTGCCACTGACCGACTGCTTTGCCGCGCCATGCGTCGAAGCCTGCCCTGCCAGCCAGAAGCCGCCTGCCTACATGAAGGCGCTGGCTGCCGGCGACGCCAGGAAGGCCCTGTCCATCGTGCTTGCCGACAATCCGCTGCCGCACATCACCGGCGTCCTCTGCGACCACCAGTGCATGACGGTCTGCTCCCGCGTCGACTACGAGGGCCCGGTGGAGATCCGGGCGATGAAGCTCGCGTGCGCCAGGGCCGCTACCCTGCCCGTCGTCAAGAAGCACGAGGTGTCTGGCAAGGGCAGGACCGCCGTCTTCGGCGCGGGCCCGGCCGGACTCGCATGTGCCCACTACCTTGCCCTCGACGGGTACCCGGTCACGGTCTTTGACGAGGCACCCACCGCTGGTGGCGTTCCAGCCAATGTGATTCCCGGCTTCCGGATTTCAAGACAGGACATCGCCGCGGACATCAAGCGAATCGAAGACCTTGGCGCCCGATTCGTGTTCAACCATTCCGGCGCTCTTGACCCGCAGGCGCTCGGACGCGAAGGCTATACATCCATCGTGCTCGCCACCGGAGCGCCGGTACCGAGGGAACTGCCCATCGAGGGCACGGGCATACGCGTCGTCGACGCGCTCGAGTTCCTGGGAGCCGCGCATGAAGGCAAGGGCGAATTCGATGGCTACCGAGCGATCGTCGTCGCGGGTGGCGGCAATACCGCGATGGATGCGGCCCGCGTCGCCGCACGGCTTCCAGGCAAGCCCAAGGTCAGCATCCTCTACCGGCGGACGCTGGCGGAGATGCCCGCCGATCGTGAGGAGTTCGAAGCCGCGATAGCCGATGGTGTCGTCTATGCCGAACTGTCGCTGCCCGAGCGCATGACCCCGGGCGTCGGCGGTTCCACTCCTGTATTGCGCGTCCGCGAGATGGAGCTCGGGCAGCCTGACGCCTCCGGCCGAAGAGCCCCCGTCGCCTCGACCCGCGTCCGCGACATGCAGTGCGACCTGGTCATTGCCGCGGTCGGCGAGAGTCCCGATGGCAGCCTGTTCAAACGCCTCGGCGCGGAGGTTGGCAAGGACGGTCGCCCGGTCGTCGACCAGAAGACACTGGCCACGACGGTCGCCGGGCTCTACGCGGTCGGTGACGCGCGCCGCGGACCGGCCAGCATCATAGCCGGCGAGGCCGATGGTCGCGTGGCGGCATATGCCATTCTGCGCGCCGCCGGCGTAGAACCGACCATCGAGAAGCTGGCTCCCGGCGCCCCCGATTACGCGGCGCTGTCGCATCGCGGTGACAACCTTCCCAGCCTGCCCGCCGACCATCCTGAATTCGTCGCGCGCGAAGCCGAACGCTGCCTGTCATGCGGTTCGGCGTGCCTGCGCTGCGTCGAGGTGTGTCCCAACCGCGCCAACCTGGCGCTGCCGGTAGCCCCCGGTGGGCCCATTGCCCAGGCGATCCAGATAGTCCACGTCGACGACCTCTGCAACGAGTGCGGCAACTGCGGATTCTTCTGCCCCTATGATGGCGAGCCATACTCAGGCAAGCCGACGCTGTTCCGTGACGAGGCATCACTGAGGGCCAGCGGCAATGCCGGCTTCGCATTCGTCGGCCAGACTGATGCTCCGACGCTCCTGGTCCGGACCAGCCAGGGCAAGGACGCGGCGGTCAGCACGCTGGCGTGGCCGGACTGGACCGCGGCGGCCCGTGAATCCGCGATGCTCGCCCTAGCGCGAACGATTCATGATTCGCATCGCTACCTGATAGCCGGAGGCAAGGCATGATCATACTCGAGCACGCACGGATTCTGCATTTCTACCCCGGCTCTGTTTCGGAACCGACTGACATAGCCATCGACGGATCGAAGATAGTCGAGGTAGGAACAGGACTGGCGGCCAGGTATCCACAAGCGGAGCGCCTGTCCCCGGGCGGGTATGTGAGCCCTGGACTCGTCTGTTCCCACAACCATTTCTATTCGGCCCTGTCGCGCGGCCTGGCGGTCGCCATCGCGCCGAGCAAGGACTTCGCACAGCAGCTGAAGAACATGTGGTGGCTCCTGGACCGCGCACTCGATGAAGACATCGTCCGCGCCAGCGGCCTGGCCGGCTCCGCCGACGCGGCCATGCTCGGCGTCACCGCGGTGGTCGACCACCATGCCAGTCCCGAATACATCGATGGCTCCCTCGATGTGTTGCGCGAAGGCTTCGACACGGTGGGACTCCGTGGCGTGCTGTGCTACGAGACCACCGACCGCAACGGCATCGACGGCGCCAAGGCAGGCGTGCGCGAGAATGTCCGCTTCGCCAGAAGCCTCGATGCCGAGCGGTCACGCGGACTCGATCCGCTCGTGGAATCGGCCATCGGTGCCCATGCGCCATTCACCATCGGCGACGAAACGCTGTCCGATCTGGCGGGCGCCTGCTCGAGCACGGGTCGTGGCCTGCACATCCATGTTGCCGAGGACAAGTTCGATGCCGTCGATTCGCGGTATCGCTTTGACAAGGACATTTGCGTCCGGCTCGATGACGCCGGCCTCCTGGGCCCCAGAACGATACTGGGCCATGGACTCTTCCTCACCCCAAGCGAAGTAGAGCTGGTCAACGAGCGCGATTCGTTCATTGCCCACAACGCGCGGTCGAACATGAACAATGCCGTCGGCTATAATGACAAGATAGGGCTGTACAGGAACGCGGTGCTGGGTACCGACGGCATCGGCTCCGACATGATCGACGAGGCGACGTTCGCGTTCTTCAAGCATCATGACGCAGGCGGCACGATGTGGATGGACGCATTCCTCGGGATGCTCCAGAATGGCAACCGGTTGCTCGAGCGCTACTTCCCCGGCAAGCGTTTTGGCAGGGTCGAGGCCGGCTTCGAGGCCGACCTCACCTTCTGGGATTACGACCCGCCGACCCCGCTTGAGAGCGGCAACGTGGCCGGTCATGTGGCATTTGGCATGGGCTCGCGCATGGTCGCTTCGACGATGGTCGCGGGCAGGTTCATAGTGAAGGACAGAAAGCCGCTCTTCGATGCCGGCGCCATCGCGGCCCGCGGAAGATCGGAAACGCGCAGATTGTGGCAGCGAATGGAGGAAAGGAAATGAGCATGCAGAACGGCAAGGAAATCAAGGCCAAGGCCGAGTCGTACAAGGACTGGACCGCGAAGAACCTCTCGACCATCATCAAGGTTCCGGCGATGAGCAACAAAGAAAAGGAACGCATCATGCTCCTCAAGGACATGTGCGAAAAGGCTGGATTTGATGAAGTCCGGATCGATGGACTGGGCAACCTGCTGGCCCGGGTCGGCAATGGCAAGAAGAAGCTCGTCATCGATGCGCACATCGACACCGTTGGCATCGGCGATCGCTCGCAGTGGAAGAAGGACCCCTTCTCCGGAGATATCGAGAACGGTCTGGTCCATGGGCGCGGCACGAGCGATCAGACCGGCGGAGCGGCTGCGATGATAACTGCCGGCCGCATATTGAAGGAACTCAAGTACTCTGGCGACTACAGCGTCTGGTTCGTATTTTCTATAATAGAAGAGGACTGCGATGGTCTGTGCTGGAAGTACCTGATAGAGGAAGAGAAGTTCGTACCGGACTTCTTCGTATCCACCGAGCCGACCACCCTGCGCCTGTACCGCGGACACCGCGGCCGCATGGAGATGGAAGTGCACATGAAGGGCGTGTCATGCCACGGATCGGCTCCGGAGCGCGGCGTCTCGGCCGCCTACAAGGCCGCGCGCGCGGCCCTGGCGATGGAGAAGCTCAATGAATCGCTGAAGCCGGATGAAGATGGCTTCCTCGGCAAGGGCACCGTCGTCGTTTCACAGATCAATGTCCACGGCCCGTCACAGTGCGCCGTTCCTGACGAGGCGATGCTGTACCTGGACCGCCGGCTGACCTGGGGCGAGACGGCCGATCTGGCCATGAAGCAGGTGAAGGACGCGATCCTCGCGGCCGGCGTCGATGCCGTCGAGGTCAAGATGCCCGAGTATGCGATACCAAGCTGGACCGGCAAGGACTACCGCCAGGAGCTGTACTTCCCCACCTGGAAATTCCCCGCCGACCACCCCTTCGTCAAGGCAGGCGTCGCCGCCCACGAGGCAGTCTTCGGCAACGCCCCCGTCGTCGACAAGTGGACCTTCTCCACGAACGCGGTGGCGGTAGCCGGCAGGCACGGCATTCCAAGCATCGGCTTCGGCCCCGGCGACGAGAGCCAGGCCCACGCTCCGAACGAGATAACGCGGGTCGACGATCTGTGGAAGGCAGCGGCCTTCTACGCCGCCCTCCCCTACGCCCTCGAGTCGGCCAAGCTGTAATATGCGGTGGTTCTACACGTGCCCCGAGTGCGGGGCTCAGTACGACATCAAGCCGGACCGCTATCTGTGCGATGCCTGCGCATCGAAGCAGCGGGCCGACCAGCCGCTGGCCGGCGTGCTCGAATGCGCGTGGGAAGGCCCGTATGATGGCGGCCCGGATGACATACCGCTGCCGGTGGCCAGGGACTACCTGCCTCCCCTGCCGGTCGGCAACACGCCGCTCTGGGAGCCCGCCCGGCTCAGGCAGCTGACCGGTTTTCCGCGGCTCTTCCTGAAGGACGATACCTGCGAGCCCACCGGTTCGTTCAAGGATCGCGCCTCGTATCTGGTAGCTGGCTTCGCACGGGAACACGGCATCACCGAGATAGCGCTTGCCAGCACCGGCAACGCCGCCTCCAGCATGTCTGGTGTCGGCGCGGCCGCCGGGCTCAAGATAACGGTATTCCTTCCCAAGAAGGCTCCGGTCGCCAAGCGTGTCCAGGTGCTGCAGTATGGGGCTACCCTCAAGGAGGTCGATGGCACCTACGATGTAGCCTTTGACCAGTCCCTTGCATACAGCAAGGCCACCGGCGTGCTTTCCAGAAATACCGCATACAACCCGCTGACCATAGAAGGCAAGAAGACCGTCAGCTTCGAGATGGTGCGCGACCTGGCGCATGCACGAGAGCACGAGGCACGACGCGCAGGCCACCTTGCCGAACTGGCCAGGAAAGACTACGTCGCCCCCGACCACGTGTTTGTGCCGGTCGGCGATGGCGTCATCATAGCTGGCGTCTACAAGGGCTTCGAGGATCTGGTCAGGCTGGGGCGCATCCAGAAGGTGCCGACGATATGGGCCTGCCAGGCCGAAGGCTCCAGCGCCATAGCCAGGGCCCTTGCATCGGGCAGCTTCGGCAAGCCGGTTCCAAGCGACACGATAGCCGATTCGATATCGGTTGATGTGCCGCGCAATGGGGCCCATGCGCTGGCAAAGCTCAAGAAGTACGGCGGCAAGGCCGTCGTCGTCACCGATGATCAGATACTGCAGGCGCAGAAGGATCTGGCCGCACAGGCGGGGCTCTTCGCTGAACCCAGCTCGAGCGCGGCATGGGCAGGGTTCCAGAAGGCCAAGTCGGCCCTGCGCCCCGATGAAACGATCATCGTGATGCTGACCGGCTCCGGCCTCAAGGACATCGGCGGCGCCATGAAGGGGCTTGGTCTGTGAACGAGTGGTGCATGACACGTAGCTGATCGACGCACATTGACCTGAATACATGAGACACAAAGGAGAACGACATGATCGATTTACGGATTGACGAGAAGGCACGCAGGAAGAACATCGAACGCTGCAAGGAAAAGGGTATAGTCCTGCCGACCTACGAGCAGATGCGCGACCCGTCCAAGGTGCCACAGCAGTACAAGGACGAGCTCAAGAATATCGGCCTGTGGGATACCCACAGCCGCAATCTCTTCCGCGTGACCTGGAAGAACGAGCCAAAGGAAAAGGGCGGCCAGTTCGGCAACGTCAACTACTTCGAGCTGCCCCGCGAGATAACCGGCACCAAGGCCCGCATAGCGGGCATCGTTGGCAAGTGGTTCCCCACCGGCGCACACAAGGTCGGGGCCGCCTATTCGTGCCTCGTGCCCGAGCTCGTCACCGGCCGCTTCGACCCGACCACCAAGAAGGCCGTCTGGCCATCCACCGGCAACTACTGCCGTGGTGGAGCCTACATCTCCAAGCTGCTCTCCTGCCCGTCGGTCGCCATCCTGCCCGCCGAGATGTCGAAGGAGCGCTTTACCTGGCTCAAGACGATGGCCGACGAAGTGATAGCCACCCCGGGCTGCGAGTCGAACGTCAAGGAGATTTTCGACAAGTGCATAGAGATCGAGAAGACCAGGCCGGACGCCGTCATATTCAACCAGTTTGATCAGCTGCCCAACCACCTGTGGCACTACTCCGTGACCGGCCCGGCCATGGACGATGTCTTCAAGCTGATGGCCAAACCAGGCGATCACCTGGCGCTCACGGTGTACTCCTCTGGCTCGGCCGGCACGCTCGGTTCCGGCACCTACCTCAAGGAGCACCATCCAGGAACGCGTGTCGGCGTCGGCGAGGCCCTGCAGTGCCCCACTATCCTTGAAAACGGTTTCGGCGGCCACCGCATCGAAGGCATCGGCGACAAGCACATCCCATGGATCCACAATCTCCGTGACACCGATGTCGCCGTCGGCGTCGACGACGAGATAACGATCCGTCTCCTCCGCCTCTTCAACGAGCCGGCCGGCAAGAAGGTTCTGGCCGAGGCGGGCGTCTCCGCCGAAGTGCTTGCCAGGCTCGATCTGATGGGCATCTCCGGCATCGGCAACCTGGTCGCCACCATCAAGGCTGCCAAGTACTACGAGCTCGGAGCGGACGACATAGCGCTGACCGTCTTCACCGACTCGCTCGCGCTCTATGGTTCCAGGCTGCTCGAGCTTGCGGCGGAACGCGGCCCATACGACCAGCGCCAGGCCGACCGCGACCTCGACATGCTGAAGAACCTGTCGGTCGATTATGTGCTCGACATGACCCACGTCGATCGCAGGCGCGTCCACCAGCTCAAGTACTACACGTGGATAGAACAGCTCGGCAAACAGCTCGAGGAGCTGAACGCGCAGTGGGATGACTACCGCTCCTACTGGGGAGACCTGCACGCCCAGGCACCGCTCATCGATACGATGATCAAGGACTTCAACGCGGAGGTTCTCCGGTGATTCTGCTCAAGGACTGCTTCAGGGTGGTCCGACCCCGGTATGGGGCCGGTGCACAAGCCGGCTCCTCCGGGGATGACCTCTCCGGCATCGATGTCTTGATAGAAGGAAAGCGCATCAAGTCGATAGGCAAGGCCATTCCGGTACCACAGGGATGCACCGTCATCGATGCGAGCCGCCACGTCGTGATGCCAGGACTGGTCAATACACACCACCATTTCTACCAGACGCTGACGCGCAATGTGCCGGCAGTGCAGGATGCCAAGCTGTTCGACTGGCTGGTCTACCTGTATGAAGTCTGGAAGGGCATCGACGAGGAGGCGGTGTACTGGTCAAGCATGCTCGCGATGGCCGAGCTGGCCAAGACCGGCTGCACGCTGTCCACCGACCACCACTACCTGTATCCGCGCACCTTCTCAGGCGATCTGCCCGGCATCCAGTTCAAGGCCGCCTCGGAGATTGGCCTGCGCTTCGCGCCAACGCGGGGCTCGATGTCACTGTCCAAGAAGGACGGCGGCCTGCCACCCGACAGCGTCGTCCAGGATGAGGACGAGATACTCGCGCAGAGCGAAGACGCCCTGCGGAAGTACCACGACAGATCGCCGGATTCGATGCGGCGCGTCGCGCTGGCCCCCTGCTCGCCATTCTCGGTTTCCGAAAAGTCGATGCGGGAGGCTGCCGATCTGGCGCGCAGGTACGGAGCCAGGCTCCACACGCATCTTGCCGAGACGGCCGACGAAACCGACTTCTGCATGCAGACACTTGGCCGTCGCCCGCTCAGGGTCATGGAAGACAACGGCTTTGTCGGCAAGGACGTCTGGTACGCGCACGGTATTCACTTCAATGACGAGGAGCTCGACCTCCTGGCCAGCACGGGCACTGGCGTGGCGCACTGTCCATCGTCCAACATGCGGCTCGGCTCCGGCATCTGCCGGGTACGAGACATGCTCGACCGCGGTGTCAGCGTAGGCCTGGCCGTCGACGGCTCGGCCTCCAACGATGCCTCCGACATGCTAGGCGAAGCCCGGCAGGCCTTGCTCCTGCAACGCGTGCGTTATGGCTCCGGCGGCATCAACGCCCGGGAAGTTCTGGGCGTCGCTACGATAGGTGGCGCGCGGATACTCGGTTACGACGATGCCGGTTCGATGGAACCAGGAGCGCTCGCGGACATCGCGATGTTTGATGTCATGAAGCTGGAATACGCCGGCGCCCTGTCCGATCCGGCGGCGGCCCTGCTGTTCTCCGGCTACAATCATGGCGTCGATCATCTGATCGTCAATGGTCAGGTTGTCGTCAAGGATGGGCACCTGACCGGAGCAGACGAGGAGCGCATACGCGACGAGGCCAATCGGTGCGCCAAGCGCCTCCTTACGAAAGCTGGGGTAACAGCATTATGGTAAAGGAATATTACAGGCCGACAAGCATAGGAGAGGCTCTGGACTTGCTGGCCGTTTCAGGAACCGTCGCTATAGCTGGCGGCACCGCGGTGCTGGCATTCGAGAACAGGGACAAGCCCGAGCGGGTCGTCGACGTCGGCAAGCTGTTGCCCAAGGCGATACTGCGGCGCGGCGACGAGCTGATCATCGGCGCGTGCGCCACCTTCCAGGAAGTCATCGAGTTCGGCCAGATGCCGGCAGTCATCGCCACGGCGGCCCACTCGATGGCCAACCGCAACACCAGGAACCGTGCGACCGTCGGGGGCAACCTCGCGGGCAACAAGTCGTGCTCCAGCCTCGCACCGATCCTTCTGGTGCTCGGCGCACTGGCAGAATACCAGGAACGGGGCAAGCCGGCTGCGACCGCTCCGCTCGCCGACTGGACGAGCGCTCCGCGCGGGCTGCTCCTCAACGTGCGGGTGAAGCTGGCAAGCGGTCTGCGAGCGTCGAGCCTGAGGGCCAGCAGGACCGCGTGCGACATAGCGACCGCGACGGCCGCCTGCTCGTACCGGCTGGAAGGCGGCACGGTTCGAAACCTCAGGATAGCCGTCGGCGGGTTCGCCGCCCACCCCCAGGAAAGACCCGATATCGCCAGGCTGTTCGAAGGCGCGGCGCTGCCACCGAAGCCGGCGATAGACAAGGCCGTGGACCCGCTGCTCAGGGCGATAGCCGACCAGCGCGGCAGCGCCGATTACAAGCGATTGCGCGGCGCGGCGCTCGTCGCCGATGCGTTGCACGCCGCGGAGGAAACGCTATGAAGGTTACGTGTACACTCAACGAGCGCTCGGTCTCCTGGGATTGCGAGCCGGGCGAAACCCTGCGCTCGGTCCTCAGGCGCAGGGGCGTCATATCTGTCCGTGACGGCTGTGACGGAGAAGGATCGTGCGGGCTCTGCGCGGTACTGCTCGACGGCCGCCTCGTCAACTCGTGCCAGGTACTGGCACCCCAGGTTGAAGGCTCAAGAATTCTGACGGTCGAGCACTACTCCAGGGACCGCAAGCTGTCCATCGTGCAGCAATCACTGATCGATGCCTCGTGTGTGCAGTGCGGCTATTGCACACCGGCGGTTGTCCTGGCACTGCATGACCTTCTTGACAGGAGCCCTGAACCGAAGGATGAGGAATTGCGCGACGCGCTCTCAGGCACGCTCTGCCGATGCACCGGGTACGAGCAATTCTACGAAGCGGCGAAGATTGCCTCACGACGACTCCTCGACCCTTCGTACGTCGCACCGGCCGGCCCCGAGTTCAGGCCCGACCTTCGCCACGTTGGCAAGGACAGGGAGAAGGTCGATGCACCAGCGCTGGCGCGTGGCGAGAAGGCCTATGTCGAGGACAGACTGGATTCGGACGCGTGCCACCTGAAGCTGCTGATGTCGCCGCACGCCCACGCGTGGATCAAGCGCATCGATGTGTCGAAGGCCCTGCAGATGCCTGGCGTCGTCGACATTGTCACGCACGAGAATTGCCCCGACCAGGTCTACACGACGGCCGGCCAGGGCTACCCGGAGCCCAGCCCGTATGACCAGCGGATGTTCCCGCGCAAGGTGCGCCATGTCGGCGACCGCGTAGCCGCGGTACTTGCCGAGACGCCCCAGCAGGCCGAGGCGGCACTCAAGGCGATAGTCGTCGAATACGACGTCCTCAAGCCAGTGCTGACCATAGCCGAGGCCAAGGCGCCGGGGGCGCCCATCGTCCATCATGGCCATGTCTCGTATGTTGCCGGAGATCCGCCCGCGGGCACATCGGTCAAGGGCGACGACCGCGATGACCCCATCATCTACCAGTTTCCACTGCACGCCGATCCGCACCGCAACCTGGCCGCCAGCGTCGCCGACGGCATTGGCGACGTGGACGCTGGATTCAAGCAGGCCGATGTCGTCATCGAGCATACGTACGTTGGTACCAGGGTGCAGTGCACGCCGATGGAGCCGCATGTCGTCTACGCCAAGGTTGACTCGGGCCGACTGATACTGCACGCCTCGACGCAGGTGCCGTGGCACGTGCGCCGCATTGTCGCCCGCGCCATCGGTATTCCCGAGCACAAGGTACGCGTCATCAAGGAGCGTGTCGGCGGCGGTTTCGGCGCGAAGCAGGATATTGTCCTGGAAGACGTCGCTGGATTCATGGCCTGGAAGACGGGCAGACCGGTATTCTTCCGGTACGACCGCGCTATGGAGTTCATGACCAGCCGCACGCGGCATGGCATGGAAATTACCGTCAAGCTCGGTGCCAGGAAGGACGGCAGGCTGACGGCGATGGAGATGCGCGTGGATGCCGACACCGGTCCGTATGGGCAGCACTGCCTGACCGTGCCGATGAACGCAGTCAGCAAGAGCCTTCCCTTGATCCTGTGCGACAACGCCCGTTTCGAGGTAAAGACCTATTACACCAATCTATCACCGGCCGGAGCCTATCAGGGCTATGGCGCGCCCAAGGGCTCGTTCGCGCTGCAGACCGCGCTGGCGGAACTGGCCGAGGCTCTGGGCATGGACCAGCTCGACCTGATAGAGAAGAACCGCGTACAGTCTGGTTCGCGCATCGAGATACTGCGGAGCCTCGGTGAAGGCCGACCCGGAGCGCCGGTTACCCTCGGCGAGTGCGGACTGGGCGAGATGATTGCCCGCGGTCGCAAGGCATTCGCGTGGGACAAACCGAAGCCGCACTCGGACGACCCCGACTGGAAGATCGGCCGCGGCGCCGTGATCATCCAGCAGGGCTCGGGACTGCCGGGGCTCGATGCCGCCAACGCCGAGCTCAGGTTGCTGCCCGATGGCAGCCTGCTGATGCTCTCCGGTGGAGCCGACCTGGGCACGGGCCTCGATACGGTGACCGCGAAGGCAGCCGCCGAAATCCTGGGCCTCGACATGACCGATGTCTCGGTGGTCTCCGGGGATACCGACACCACGCCGTTCGACAAGGGTGCGTACGCAAGCTCGGGCACCTATTTCTCGGGCAACGCCGCGGTCAGGGCGGCGGAGGATCTGCGGGACAAGTGTTTCGCGGTTGCCGCTACCCTGCTCGGCGAACCGGTGGCCGATCTGCGGATCGTTCACAAGGGCGTCATTCGGGGCACGACGGGAGAGATAACGCTGGCCAAGCTGGCCCACATGTCGACACAAGGCGAAGGCCATGGCGACCTGATAGGCTTTGGCAGCTTCAAGACCGATCATGCGGCGTTCCCGTATGGCGCCCACTTCGCGGAGGTCGCCGTCAATGTCCGATCGGGCGAGGTCAAGGTACGGCGCTTTCATGCCTACCAGGATTGCGGCACCCCGATCAACCCGAGCCTGGCCATTGGCCAGATCTATGGTGGTGTCATGAAGGCCATCGGCCACTCGCTCTATGAGGAGCTGCTGTTTGACGACGAGGGCAAGCCGCTCAACCTCAACTTCACCGATTACAAGATTCCATCGATCTATGAGGTGCCGGACGATTTCCACGTCGAGCTGGTTCCGGTGGCTGACGAGATCGGTCCGTTCGGCGGCAAGAGCGTGTCCGAGATTTCGCTGAACAGCGCCGCTCCGGCTTTGTCGATAGCCATACATGACGCGGTCGGAGCCTGGTGCCGCGTCTATCCGTTTACGGCCGAGCGTGTATTGCGAGCGATGGGCAAGTTATAGCTTCTTTATACAGAGTATGAGCCAAAACGGCCCGGTCAGGGCCGCGATGAAATTGCATGGAGGTTATGAACATGGGCGTAAACGAAATCAAGGCGCTGATCGATCAGCTGTCGAAGAAGAAGATCAATATGTTCCACAACGACTTTCTCCTGACCTGGGAGAAGAGCCGTGACGAACTCGAGGCAACATTCCTGGTAGCCGACATCCTGCGCGAGATGCGGAAATCCAATGTCAGCCCCAGGATCTGGGATTCAGGCATTGCCGTTTCCAACTTCAGGGACAACTCCACGCGCACACGCTTCTCGTACGCCAGCGCGGCCGACCTGCTGGGTCTGTATGTGCAGGATCTTGATGAAGGCAAGAGTCAGATAGCCCATGGCGAGACCGTCCGCGAGACTGCCAATATGATCAGCTTCCTGTCCGAGGCGATCGGCATCCGCGATGACATGTACCTGGGTGAGGGCGACAAGTACCAGCGCGAAGTGGCGCAGGCGCTCGATGACGGCGTGAAGGCCGGCGTGCTGCCGGACAGGCCGACCATCGTCAACCTGCAGAGCGATATCGACCATCCGACCCAGTCGATGGCCGACATACTGCACCTGGCGCACCACTTTGGCGGCCTGGACAAACTCAAGGGCAAGAAGATCGCGATGACATGGGCATACTCGCCGTCGTATGGCAAGCCGCTGTCCGTGCCCCAGGGCATCATCGGCCTCGCCAGCCGCTTCGGCATGGATGTGACGCTGGCCCATCCGGAAGGGTACGACCTGATTCCGGATGTCGTCGAGCTGTCCAGGAAGCAGGCCAAGGAATCCGGTGGATCATTCAAGCATGTCAACTCGATGGAGGAGGCCTTCAAGGATGCCGACATCGTCTACCCCAAGAGCTGGGCGCCCTACGATGTGATGCAGAAGCGCGTACCCCTTTTGCACAATGGCGATCAGGCGGGCCTCAAGGATCTGGAGAAGGCCTGCCTTGCCAACAACGCGAATTTCAAGGACTGGGAATGCACCGAGCAGAAGATGAAGGTTACCAACAAGGGCAAGGCGCTATACATGCACTGTCTGCCCGCCGACATCACCGATGTCTCGTGCAAGGCTGGCGAGGTCGCTGCCAGCGTGTTCGACCGATACCGCGATGACACCTACGCCGAAGCCAGTTACAAGCCGTACATCATCGCCGCGATGATACTGCTGGGCAAGCGCAAGGACCCAAGCGCGACGCTCAGGGCGCTGCTCGATCGCGGCACCAGGAGAGAGATACTGTAGCAGTCCGTTTCCAGGTCAATGCATGGGTTCTGGCATGCATTGCCTGAAGCACCTGCGTAAGGGCGACGGATCGCTATGGCGTTTCGTCGCCCTTCTTGGTCTGAGCGATAGCAAGGAGCCGCCGTGAGAATCGATATCACCATCACCAATGCGATCATCCGCGGGCTCCTCCGAGCGGTTTGCAGACTCGACATTGGCGACCTCAGGCGGCTGCCATCCTGCGGCCCGGCCATTCTTGTCATAAATCACATCAACTTCCTCGAGGCGCCCTTGCTTGCCAGCTTCGTGTCATCGCCGAGGCTGGCGGCGCTGAGCAAGAAGGAGAACCTGAGCAACCTTGGGTACCGCTACTTCGCATCCATCTGGAACGCCATACCGATAGACCGTGACGGAGTCGACACGGAATCCTTCAAGCGCTGTCTGGACTGGGTCGCCGGGGGCGGCATCCTGGGCCTGGCGCCAGAGGGTACACGGAGCATGAATGGGGTGCTGCAACAGGGCAAGGCAGGCGTCGCCATGCTGGCCCAGAGGGCTGGCGTTCCCATCTGGCCGATCGCTCACTGGGGCGCCGAAGATTTTTGGGAGAACCTGAAGGCTTTCAGGCGCACGCCACTGCACCTGCGGGTCGGCTCACCATATCTGATCGCTCCGGCCGGCTCGATGACCAGGACAGTCAGGCAGGAGATCGCCGACGAGATCATGTGCTCGATAGCAGCCTTGATGCCCGAGCGTTATCGTGGCTCCTATGCAGAAACAGCAGGAGAGGCCCCCAAGCACCTTCGTCCCTATTTTGACACTATCGGCGGAAGTGTCTAGTAATCTCGAGCGGAATGGTCTACAATCGTGGCGCGGCGTCGAACATCGCCGGCCGCAAGGAGTAGATTGATGGTCACGCTTGAACGACAGACCCTCCCCGCCCTGCTGGCTGCCGCGAGCGCGGAATTTGCGGCACGCCCAGCCCTTGCTCGTGTGACCGGTAGAGCAATCAGCCTGACTCATGACTATGCCGGGCTGTCCGCGGCCGCGCGTCGCTTCGCCGTCATGCTCGGGTCGAAGGGCATCGCCAACGGAGATCGGGTCATGCTGCTCTGCGAGAACCGTCCCGAGTGGGCTGTCGCCTATTTCGGCATCGCCATGGCTGGCGCTGTCGCGGTTCCGGTGCTGGTCGACTTCCTGCCCGAGCAGATAGCGAACGTCTCCATCCATGCGGAAATCAAGCTGGTCTGCGCCAGCGAGAAGACGAAACCGAAACTGTCGCTCATCGACACCTCAGTACCCATCATCGTGCTTGATATACTTGACGACTCGAGTCCGCTCCCGGCAGGTGCTATGCCAGGCGACCTGCTCGTCTCCACAGACCTGGCATGCATACTCTACACCTCCGGCACATCAGGCAATTCGAAGGGCGTCATGCTGAGCCACGGCAATATCGTATCGAACGTCCAGGCTACCGCCGCGGTGTTTCCGCTGCGACCTGCCGACAGGGTTCTGTCCGTGATGCCGCTCGCGCACACACTTGAGAGCACGATGGGCCTGTTGACTCCGCTATTCCAGGGTTGCTCGATATACTACCTGGACAGGCCACCCACAGCGCCCGTCCTTGCGTCCGCCCTGTTGCTGGTCAAGCCGACGATCATGGTCATCGTCCCCCTGATAATCGAGAAGCTGTATCGGGCCAAGGTCGAACCGCCGCTGCGCAAGCATCCGCTGTACAGGTTCGTACCAACCAGAGCTCTGGCTATCAAGGCGGCGGGCCGCAAGCTCAAGGCCGCCTTCGGCGGCTCGATCCGGTTCCTCGGCATCGGCGGCGCCGCGCTGTCTCGCGATGTGGAGGAGTTCCTGAGCGCGGCCGGATTCCCCTACGCGATAGGCTATGGCCTTACGGAAACCGCGCCACTCGTCGCCGCCGCAGTACCGTACCAGACCAGTATCGGCTCGACCGGCCGGCCGCTCGACGGCGTCAAGGTTCGCATCGTGTCCCCCTCCGATGTACATGACGCCGGCACCGTGCGCACGCTCGCCGATGACGCGGAAGGCGAGATACAGGTGCTCGGTCCCAACGTGATGCGTGGCTACTACAAGGATGATGCCCGAACCGCCGAAGTCTTCACCGCCGATGGATGGTTCAGAACCGGCGATCTGGGTTCATGGGATTCCCATGGGCTGCTCCACGTCAAGGGCAGGCTCAAGGCGATGATACTCGGCCCTTCGGGTGAGAACATCTATCCCGAGGAGATCGAGTCCACCTTGGCCTCGAGCGGGCTGGTGGAGGAGTCACTGGTCTATGCGGCCAAGGACGGTACGCTGGTAGCGATGGTTGTGCTCAACGAACGTGCAGAGGCCATGCTCCGGGACGCGAAGGATGCCGTCATGGGCGCCGTCCGGGACGCGACCCATGCGGCCGCTCTGGAGACCGAGCGCCTCCTTGCGGAACTGCGTGCCGCGACCAATGCCAGGCTCGCTTCGTTCTCGCGCGTCGCCAAGGTGATCATCCATGAACATCCATTCGAGAAGACGGCCACCTTGAAGATCAAGCGCTATCTCTATCCGGAGTCCGATGCCGCCGCTCAATAGTAGGTGCGGTCGAGCCTGCGCAGCTCGTCCTGCAGTCCGGAGACGAAGAGCCGCAGGGAACCCAGTATGATCAGATAGGTGCCAAGCGGGTACAAGAGCATCCAGCGAGCACCCTGCAATCGCCCACGGTACTGGCCAATCAGTCCGGCTATTTCCCCGGTCGCCGACGACAGCATGACCGGATCGAGCGTCATGATGGTACCGCCAACGAACAGGCTGAAGACGCCAAGGCGACCGACGAGCTGCAGCACCGCGACCGTCTGCGTCGCGAAGGCCTCGACAAGATCGGTTGCCAGGAATGGAATGATATGATGCCTGGCAAGCCAGGCTCGGTTCGCGCCGCAGGAAACGGCGCTGTCGTAGAATGATGTGCGCATCAGCGACCGGGTCTTGAGCGACACCGACGCGATGATGCCGCCCAGATCAAAGACGGTCATCACCGCACACTGAAAGAAGAAGAGTCGCAGGCTGCCGAGCGGCGAGTTGATGGTGACCGGGAACAGCAGAAAGAAGACGAAGACGAAACTGGGTATGACCGCCAGCGGCGAGACCGATCGAGCGAGCCCGTCGACACCGAAGACGAGCGATTTGATGATGCCTATGGTGCCCCCGACCACGGTGCGCGACAGGGCAACAATGAAGACGCACGCAAGCGTCCAGCGGAGCCCCCAGAATATTCGAGTCTGGATATCGTAGCCATAATTGTCGCTGCCAAAACGATAGGTCTCCGATGGAGCTTCCGGAGCGAAGCGCCATTCCACTGATCCATCGCGCAACTCTATCGACCGCAGCGTATCCTGATAGCCGCGCGGATATCGTGCGAACCAGGCCGGAAACACGGCGATGCACGCGAGCAGGGCGAGCGCTATCCCGCCGATGATTATCTTATAGCGCATGGACCACGACCGCCTTCAGCGCCATCAGAACGGCCCGCAACACCACCATGGTAACGAAATAGGCGGCCGCCATGCAGAGCAGGATATTCAGTGCGAGCGCAAACTGATATGAGTCGTACCAGCCACGCCTGCTCCCCGAGAACGCCACGGTGAAGAGCCAGCGCGTCATGCCCGGCAACGAGAATGAATATTCCACCAGGAAGATCGATGTCATCATGATGGCGACGATCGATGGCAGATCGGTCTTCAACGAGGCGAGCACGGCGACCCCCAGGTGCTTGTACCGCAGGCTCGCCCGCGAGACTCCACGGGCCTCGGCATCAACCATGAACGAGGCCTTCGCGGCATGGCTGGCCGAGCGCAGCACCATGCGATACGAGTAAATAAAAGGATAGAGCGTCATCACCACAAGCGGCAGGACCAGCAGCACTCCACGACTCGTATCATATGAAAGGGTGAAGAGTTTATGCCCGGTGATATCGATGACGATGATCACCATCAGCTGGAGCAATACCGCGAGCACGAAGTCTGGCAACGCGAACAGTGCATTCAACACCGCATCAAGAACCTGGTGCCGATGGCCGCCATTCGAAGGATCGCGCAAGAGACCGAGCACGAATCCGCCGGCCAGCCCTGCCATACCGGGAATCGCCAGGTATGCCAGGGTGACGATGGCGAATTTTGGCACAACCGCTGCAAAATCCCACGTGGTGCTTCCGCTCATGAAGATCCAGGACCTGCCATCCGCAAGTCCGGAGAACCAGTCGACCACTGCATGGAACGCAGCCGAGGTGTTGAGCACCAGGTGCCCGTCCTTGACGATGAATAGTATCGGGCACAGCGCCATGGCGATGATCACCGCCACGAATCCAAGCGCCCGTGCGAACGATCGCAGCGGCCGCACCGGCTACCGATCCTCGCTATATCGCATCGATGAGGCTCCTCAGGCGCGCCAGCTCCTCGACCACGCGTGCCGGTGCCGGTCCCCCTGCCAGATTCCTCCTGGCAACGCATGCGGCCGGCTTCAAATACTCCTGCAGGTCCGCCGCCCGTATGTGCGCCCGGTTGAAGGCGTCGGTCGCGCGGACCAGGTCGGCATCAGTCAGCAATGCCAGTGCCACGGCCTTCTCTGTCGCCATGGCGATGGCCGACTTGGTGGCCGCATAGGCGTCCCTGAACGGCACTCCCTTGGTGACGAGTAGTTCTGCCAGGTCGGTCGCCTCGGCATGTCCTGATTGCAGCGCGGCGGCCATCGCTTCGGGCTTCGGCCGGAGCGCCTCTATCAGCGCCGAGAATGCTGGCAACACTCCTGCCAGCGTATCCCGGATATCGAACACGGCGGCCTTGTCTTCCTGCAGGTCACGGTCATAGCCGAGCGGCAGGCCCTTCTGTATCGTCAGCAGCGATACCAGCGATCCGAATACCCGGCCCGTCTTGCCACGTATCAATTCGGCAACATCGGGATTGCGCTTCTGCGGCATGATGCTCGAGCCGGTCGAGCATGCGGGAGCTATGTCCATGAAGCCGAACTCGGCGCTCGACCACAAAATGATCTCTTCGCAGAAGCGCGACAGATGCATGAGCAGTGTCGAGGCTGCCGCGGCGTATTCCACGCAGGCATCCCGATCCGCTGTCGAGTCCATCGCATTTCTGGTGGGTCTTGAGAACCCGAGCGCCGCCGAGACCGCCTCGCGGTCGAGTGGCAGGCCCGAACCGGCCACGGCCGCCGAACCGAGCGGGCACTCGTCTGCTCGGGCGGCGGCATCGGAGAACCGTCCGTAATCCCGCTCGAGCGCGGCGCACCATGCCAGCAGGTGGAACCCGAGCGTCGAAGGCTGGGCACGCTGCATGTGGGTATACGCCGGCATGTAAGTCTGCACATGGGCCCCGGCCAGATCGCAGAGCGCTCCCATCGCGTCACGGATGCCGCCTTGCGCCTCATGGAAGGCATGGCGCAGGTACAGCTTCATATCGAGCGCGACCTGGTCGTTGCGGCTGCGGCCCGCGTGTACCGACTTGCCCGCGTCGCCCAGACGCCGCGTAAGCTCCTGCTCTATGAACGAGTGGACGTCCTCCGCCTCCGGGTTTGGCTTGAGCGCCCCCGCCCGCGCCTCGGCGAGCATCGCCGCGAGTGCCTCGGCCAAGGCGCTCGACATCGACTGCGCTATGATGCCTTGCTGACCGAGCATGGCCGCATGGGCCGCAGAGCCCTGCAGATCCACCTCGAGCAGACGCGAGTCTACCGCATTGGATGAAAGGAATGAATCCACCCGTGGATCGAGTCCTGACGGTGTTGTCTCCCACAGTTTTAGCACGCCTGGCATCTTAATACGCCGCCGCGATTTTGGCTACCGAGAGTCCTGAACCTCCGGACCCATGAGCCTGCTTCGATGACGAGAGTCTTGCGTGCATCAGTCCCCGCGCCTTGACCGGCAACGAATACAGGTTGATGAAACCGGTCGCGTCGTGATGGTCGAAGAGCGGCCCCGTGGCAAAGCTTGCCAGGGAATGGTCATACAATGAATACGGCGAGCTCATGCCGGCGCAGGTCAGGCTGCCCTTCCAGAGCTTGAGCCGGACGGTGCCGGTCACCACGGTCTGGGTCGAATGGACGAACGCATTGAGCGCCTCCATCAGCGGAGAGTACCATTCGCCTTCATACAAGAGTTCTGCGAAGCGCTGAGCCACCGTCGACTTGAAGGACAGGGTCTTCCGGTCAAGGCACAGCTGTTCCAGTTTCTGGTGTGCCTCCATGATGATCGTGCCTGCCGGTGTCTCGTAGACGCCACGGCTCTTCATGCCGACCACCCTGTTCTCCACCATGTCAAGAATTCCGATGCCATGGGCGCCACCCAGTTCATTCAGCTTCTGTATGAGCGCGACGCCGTCCATCGCAACGCCATCAAGGGCAACCGGGACACCTCCATCAAAGGCGAGCTCGATGTAGAGGGCCTTGTCGGGCGCCTGCTCGGGAGGAACGCACAGCTTCAGCATGCCCGCGAGTCGGGGCTCGTTCATCGGGTCCTCAAGATCCAGACCCTCGTGGCTGACATGCCACAGATTGTCGTCGCGGCTGTATGAATCGCCCTTCCTGAACGGCGCCGGAATTCCGCGCTGCTCGAGATAGGCCATCTCATCCTCACGGCTAGCCATGTCCCATATCCGCCACGGAGCCAGTATCTCCAGATTCGGTCCAAAGGCCTTGATGCCCATCTCGAAGCGCACCTGGTCGTTGCCCTTGCCGGTACAGCCGTGCGCTACCGCAGAGCATCCCTCCTGCAGGGCAGTCTCGGCTAGCGACCTGGCTATCAAGGGCCGCGCGGCGGCCGTCCCCAGCAGGTAGCGATTCTCATAGCATGCTCCCGCCTTGACGAGAGCCCAGAGAGTCTGCTCGACGAACTGCGCCTTGAGGTCGCATACGATAAGCCTGGTGGCACCCGAGGCCAACGCCTTCTGTTCCATGCCGCTCCAGTCGCCCGCCTGCCCCACATCGCCGCAAACCGCCAACACATCGCAGTCGTAGTTCTCCTTGAGCCAGGGAATGATCACCGTGGTGTCGAGTCCGCCCGAGTAGGCCAGCGCTATCTTCTTCTTCATCTCATGCTCCTTATACTATGATAACATCCATGATCCCAATGGGATCATGGTCCGCGTACGCGTGATACCGCGCGAATACGAGAATGCGTGAACGCGAGAATGCGTGCGCGCGAGCATACGAATACGGGAATGCTGGCTGATGGCTATCGTCGCCGATGCCGTCAGAATCTAAGGTTTGATTTGGTGCGAGGGTTGATTAACGACGACGAAGGCGAAGGCGGGAAGAGCGGGAAGCGGCAAAGGACAGTGCTGGTGAATCCTGAATACTGCTGATACTGCAACACGCGCCGTGCGGCGAGTCCATGATCGATAGCGATTGCATGGCTATCCTCCATCAAATTTGTTACTGCCGACCGTAACAGAAAGGGTCGAATCTCGTCAAGGTCCGGCACACGATCAATTGCAATAATCCTTGATCTTTTCTACTATACGGTTGTATAGTAGTCGCATTGGGGAGGAATGGCATGGACGCAGTTGTCAAACTTCGGATCCTGTCCGATGCCGCCAAGTACGACGCCTCGTGCTCATCTTCAGGCAGCGCTCGCCCGGCAGTCGCGGGCGGCATCGGCAGTGGCGCTATGGGGGGCATATGCCATTCCTGGGCCGCCGATGGCCGTTGCATATCGCTGCTCAAGGTACTGCTCTCCAATGCATGCGCCTACGACTGCGCCTATTGCGTCAACAGGCGATCCAACGACATTGCCAGAACCGGTTTTGAACCCGAGGAGCTGGTCAGGCTGGTGATGGATTTCTACAGGCGCAATTATATAGAGGGGCTCTTTCTGTCATCAGGAGTCGTCGGATGTCCGGATGCCACCATGGAGCGCATGATCGGCGTCGCGAAGACACTTCGTACCCGCGAACGGTGGCAGGGCTATCTGCACCTGAAGGCCATACCTGGGGCATCGGCCGAGCTGGTCCGCGAGGCGGCGCGCTGGGCCGACAGGGTGTCCGTCAACATCGAATTGCCAACGGCCGCCAGTCTTGAACGAGTCGCTCCGGACAAGAAGCCAGCCGCCATATTCGGAGTCATGCGCACGCTGGCACGAGCAGGCGGTTTTGAGCCGCGACGAATACCCGGAAGCGCTCCGACGGACGCCCGCCGGCGGCCCGCTCCGTTGTCCCTGCCTGCCGGCGGCGACGTCGACACCTCTGGCTGGCCACCATTGCATGACGATACCGTAGCAGCGGCTCCAGCCTCGTCGGTCATGGCCGCACGCGCAGACCGGCAGAGGAATCCGTCATCGGCCATATTGCCTGCCGGCCAGACGACCCAGCTCGTCATCGGGGCGAGTCCAGAAAGCGATGCGACGATACTGACGCTCGCCGAGAACCTGTACCTTGCCTATGATGTGCGTCGGGTGTACTACTCGGCCTACATTCCCGCCGGACAGGATCCACGGATACCTGCCCAGCCTGGGCCACCGCTCGTGCGTGAGCACCGGCTGTACCAGGCTGACTGGCTGTTCCGCTTCTACGGATTCAGGGCCGACGAGATACTCGATGCGACCCATCCATTCCTCGATGTCGACCTGGATCCCAAGAGCGCCTGGGCGCTCAGGAACCTGGATCTCTTTCCCATAGAGGTCAATAGTGCCGATTACATGCAACTGCTGCGAATTCCCGGCATCGGGCCGCGTTCGGCGGCACGCATCGTCAGGGCAAGGACCCAGGCCAGACTGACGCCGGAATCATTGGGGAGACTCGGCGTGGTAATGAAGCGCGCCGCGTTCTTCGTAACATGCTCGGGCTGCTCGCCACGACTGCCGGGCCAGTCGAAGCCATCGGCACCGGATCGATCATGGGCCCGCGCCGCACTGACCGATGGCGCCGATGTCATGCTGGCTCCACGTCAACTGGAATTCGACTGGGGCGACGGCCATGGCTGACACCGAGGCGACGATAGCGCACGACGGCAGCATTCCCGGGTTCCTGTGCGCCTGCGCAGACGTGCTCAATGCGCACGAACCGGTTCCACGGGTTGTCAGAGCGGACGAGCCGGAGAGTCTGTTCGAAGCGCGCTGCGTAGTGTCGCGCGATGATGACAGGGCGATGCGCTTGTGGAAGCGACTGAACCGACGCCTTGGGCCAGCCACCTTGCGGCTCTTGCTTGAAGCGTTCATCTCGGACATGCCGGGAGCCGATTCCGCCGCGGCCAGTATCATACGGAGATTATGGGTCGAAGGCGCTTCGGTACTGCATGACCTGTCAGCCGCATCGATGCTGACAGTGGAGAAGGCAGCCCTGCGAGCCCGCGAGGAAGGTCACCGTATGTGCGGTCTCGTACGTTTCTCCGAATTGACCGACGGATCATGGTACGCGACCATCGCGCCTTCCTGCGATGTGCTTGTCCTGATTGGTTATCACTTCGCAACCCGATTCGCGACGATGCGGTTCGCCATCCATGATCGGACGCGAGGATCGGCCATCATGCACGAGCCCGGTCAGCCCTGGAGTATCGTCGGCGATTTCAGACTCGATCAGGGCATCGATGCGGAAGCCTTGCCGCTTTCCGATACCGAACATCATGTCAGGGAATTGTGGCGCACCTACCATCAATCGATAGCCATAGCGGAAAGGGCAAACCCGCGGCTCCAGTCATCGCACATGCCCAAGCGCTACTGGAACGAGCTTGTCGAAATGGCCGGCCTTGCCGGCAGGTCCGGAGCCGGGTGACCATTCGCCGCGCTATCGGTCACCCCTGCGATAGATGCGCGGCACCCGCTTGCTTACCATGCATACAACCTCGTAGTTGATCGTGCCGAGTGCGCTGGCGATATCATCGATGCCCAGGCCAGTATGTCCGAACAGCGGAATCTCGTCACCGGTTCTGACATCGGGTACATCGGTCACATCGATCATGCATTGGTCCATGCAGACGGTTCCGACCAGAGGAGCCCGGCCGCCATTGATGGGCAGCGATATCCGGCCAGATAGTGCCCGCGGCCACCCATCGGCATAGCCCAGTGACAGCGTCGCGATCCGGGTTGGACGCTTCGCCTGGAACCGGCGGCCATAGCTCACCGTCTCACCCTCCGCTATGTCCTTGACCATCGACACACGCGTCCAGAGCGACATCGCCGGCTTGAGCGCGATGTTCCAGGGGCGTGATACGGAGGGTGCAAGACCGTACATCACGATGCCGAGCCGTACCATGTCAAAATGCGATTCAGGCATGCGCAGGGCGGCGGCGCTGTTCGCCATGTGCCTGATTCCAGGATCGATTCCAAGTGACTTCAGTTCGGACAGCACGGTCCTGAACCGGGTCAATTGCTCCAGGGCAAATTCGGTATCATCCGCGTCGGCGGTAGCAAAGTGCGAGAACACGCCAGCCAGCCGAACCGACGGCAAGCGGGTTATGGCCGCCGCCAGTTCCGCTGCCTTGGCAGGCTCGCAGCCCACGCGGTGCATCCCAGTGTCGACCTTGAGGTGGATGCGCGCGACCATGCCACGCTCGCTCGCCGCCAGCGATAGAATTCTTGCGGTACCCAGATCATAGACCGTGGCATCGAGGCCAGCCTCGACTATCCTGCTCGCGTCCTGTGGCTCGGCCGGTCCCATCACCAGAATCGGGCAGACAAAGCCTTCATGGCGCAGCTCAAGAGCCTCGTTGACTATTGCCACCGCGAGCATGCCCGCGCCGGCCTCGAGCGCTACCCTCGCGACGGCGCCGGCCCCATGGCCATAGCCATCCGCCTTGATCACCGCACATATCCCGACACCGGCGCCGAGTTGGGACCGGAACGCGGCTATGTTCTGTTCTATGGCTTCGATGTCGATCTCGGCCCATGTCGATCGTTCGTTCATCATTGCTACCCCAGGATTGCATAGAAGCCTACGACGTGAAGCGGCATTGGTCAATGATCAACTTGACAGAGCCGTTGCCGGCCGGTATTTTGACAGCCCAATGGATCAACTGCACACCGAGATCGGCAAGCGTCTTACCTTTGCCATCATCTCCCACCCCGATGCCGGCAAGACGACGATCACGGAGAAACTGTTGCTGTTCGGCGGAGCCATACACATAGCCGGCGCCGTCAAGAGCGGCAAGACATCCAGACAGACCACATCCGACTTCATGCAGATGGAGAAGGAACGCGGCATATCGATCAGCACATCGGTGATGGGCTTCCACTATGGCGGCCGCTACATCAACCTTCTGGATACCCCCGGGCATGCAGACTTCTCGGAAGATACCTATCGCGGCCTTTCGGCAGTAGATAGCGCGCTCATTGTCATCGATTCGGTCAAGGGCGTGGAGGAACGAACCCGCAGGCTCTGCGAGGTTTCCAGGATGCGCAATACGCCCATAGCGACCTTCATCAACAAGATGGATCGCGAGGGCAAGGACCCGACCAGCCTCATCGACGAGGTGGAGAAGGAGCTCTCCATCCATGTCAGACCGATGACCTGGCCGATTGGTCAGGGCCGGTCATTCCGCGGCGTGTACAACCTGGTCGACAGGCGTCTGTACCTGTTCGATGCCGGCGATGACCAGATCCCATCCGATTCCGTGCTGATCGACGACCTGGCCGATCCGGAACTCGACCGGCTTGTCGGCCCGAGCCTCGCCGCCAGGCTCAGGGAAGATGTTGCCCTGATCAATGGCATATACCCGCCCTTCGAAGTGAGCGCCTATCTCGATGGCTCGGCGACCCCGGTGTTCTTCGGCTCCGCCATCAACAACTTCGGCGTGCGTGAACTGCTCGACAGCCTGGTGTCATTCGCTCCGCCGCCCACGCCCAAGGCGGCGATGGAACGTGAAGTGTCACCATACGAGGAGAAGCTGACTGGATTCGTCTTCAAAATTCATGCGAACCTGAATCCCAACCATCGGGACAGGATTGCCTTCATGAGGATATGTTCCGGCCGCTTCGAACGCAACAAGATGTACCTGCACATACGCACCGGCAAGAGCTTCCGCAGCGCCAATCCGACGGCCTTCATGGCGCAGAATCGCGAAATCATCGACGAGGCCTTTGCCGGCGATATCATCGGCATCCATGACACCGGCACCTTCGCCATCGGCGATACCATCACCGAAGGCGAGATGCTCAATTACAAAGGCATACCCAGTTTCGCTCCACAGATATTCAAGATCATACGCAATACCGACCCGCTCAAGGAAAAGCAATTCCACAAGGGTTTGAACCAGCTGGCCGAGGAAGGCGTCGTCCAGATACTGTCCAAGATGACCAACCCGAACACCCGCGTACTCGGCGTCGTCGGCCAGCTGCAGATCGAAGTGCTGCAATCGCGACTGGAATATGAATATGGTGCGTCGTGCGCGTACGATCCTGTCGACTATTCGATCGCGCGCTGGATTACGTCGAACAATCCCAAGGCACTCAAGGCATTCATCGACGAGCATCATCGCCGTATCCTGATAGACATCCGCGGCGGCCACATACTGATGTTCGAATCCGAGTGGCAGATGGACCGGATCATCCAGAAGAATCCGGAGATCACCTTCCATACGACATCAGAATCGATGACCACGACAGCCTGAACGGCGAAGCGACCCGGCTATCGCGCCTCTGACGACGGAAAGCTGATCGTAAATTTCGCCGAAGGATTCCTGACCAGTGTCATGGTGCCCTTGAGCTGATCGACGAGCGATGTCACCAGTCGAAGACCCAGCGTGCCTGGATTGTCCAGGCGGGTCTCTTCCGGGAATGGCCGCCCGGTATTGGCCAACACCAGCTCGTACCGCGATTCAGATGGCAGCAAGCGCAACTTGATGGTAAACCGGGCGTCCGCTTCATCGGAGAACCCGTGCTTCATCGCATTGGTCGCCAGTTCGTTGACTATGAGGCCCAGCAGCATGGCCAGGCGCATCGGCATCTCTGTCATGTTGACATCGCTCTGTATCTTGACCTTGCGCGTGGCAAACGCCGAGGCAAGAATGTCACCAACATAGTCGCCGAAGTCGATGTGTGTGACATGTTCCGACTGCGACAACTTCTCATAGATGCCCTCGATCGCGTCGATCTGGCTCTTCAGATCGGATAGATCGACCTCGTCTCCCAGAGCCATGGCCTTGAGCGATATCAGCGACGACACCATCATCAGGTTGTTCTTGGTGCGGTGATAGATCTCCTTCATCAGGAATTCCTTTTCCTGCACCGTCTTCCTGAGGTCGTGCTCTATGCGCTTGTGTCCCGTCATGTCCTCGAACATGACGACATGGGAGACATCGTCGGACAGAAAGCCGCGTATCTTGCCCATGCTGACCATCACGTCGATGAGGGAGCCATCGCGCTTCCTGTACCGACGCTCCAGGCTTACCGATTGCCCGCCTTCCATCATCTGCAGGGTCTGCTCGGGGCTTATGAATCCTTCGACCGAGGTATCGAGGATGTCTGACGCGCCCATGCCCACCAGTGCGTCTCTGGAGTATCCCAGCATCTGCGTAGCGGTTGGGTTGGCGTCGACAATCCTGTGCTCTATGTCGACGAGGAGCATGCCGAGCGGAGCACGGTCGAACAGCACGCGCGCCTGCCGTCGTTGCTCTTCGACCGTGTACTGCGCATTCTTTCGTGCCGTTACATCATCAGCGAAGCCATCGATGATGAAGGTGCCATCGGGCAGGGACCTGCTGATGATGGCATTCATGATGATCCATCGCCTGACTCCGGTGCGGGTAAGCGCCTCGTACTCGAAGTCCTCGACCCGGCCGTTCTTCTTGAGCAGTTCCAGAAACTCGGCCCTGCGATGAGGGTCGACATAGAGATCCCTCGACAGATCGCGGAACTCCGCGATCGCCTCTTCGGGGCTGCCCGCACCGACGATCTCGGCCATCTTGGGGTTGACGTGCAGGGCCTCGCCGCGTGAATTGGTCTGGAAGATGCCGACGGGTGACTTCTCTATCAGCTCGCGGTACCTCTCCTCGCTCTCCTTGAGGAGCCGATCTTTCTCATACTGGGCGGTCACATCACGGAAAACGAGGACGACGCCTCTGATCGCGCCGTTGGCATCGAGAATCGGAGCGGCGCTGTCGGCTATCTGAGACTCTTGCCCATCCCTGGCTATCAGTACGGTATGATTGGCAAGCCCGACAATCTGTCCGGTTTCCAGCACCTTGCCAACCGGATTGGTGACCGTGGCTCGTGACTGCGCGTTGATGATGTTGAACACCCGTTCCAGCGGTACGCCATGGGCCGATTCATCGGTCCATCCGGTCAGCCGTTCGGCCATCGGGTTCATCGCATCGACCAGCCCATGCACATCCGTCGCGATCACCGCATCGCCAATCGAGTTCAGGGTTATGCGGAGTTTCTCCAGCGTCGTCATGTTCTCGTTCCTGCGGCGATCGGACTCCGCGCGCGCCCGCAGGTTCAGAATGCCATAGGACAAGTCGTCGGCCAGTTCCTCAAGGAGGCGCTGCTCCTCTTCTCCGAAGCTGAATTCTTCAGGAGAATAGATGTTCATGACGCCAAAAACCTGTGCGCCATCCTTCAGGGGCAACGAGGCCATGGCCCTGAAATTCCGTCGTACCGCCTCATAGAGCCACGGCATGCCGGCCGCGTCCTTGGCTATCTGATTGCTGATGGTTGAGTGGCCCGTCTTGATTGCGACGGCTGTTGGGCCATGGGCGGTCGGCCCTGCATCGAGAGTTATGCACAGGCTCTTGAGATAGCCATCTTCCGATCCGGCAAACGCTATGGGAGATATCGTCCTCGAGGTGGTGCCTTCGATATAGCCGACCCAGGCCATGGAATAGCGGGCCTCCGTTACGATGGCCTGGCATAGATCCTCAATCAGGCGCCGTTCATCGACGGCCTTGACCAGCACCTGATTGCAGGCGCCAATGGTCCGCAGCGCCCGGTTGCTGCGGGTCAGATTGCGTTCGCGCTTCTGCAGATCCTCTTCATATTCAAGGAGATGCTCGTTGGCGCGTCGCAGTTCCTGTATGGTCAGCTCGAGCTCACGCTGGTGAAAGAGCAGGTCGGTATGGGCGCGGAACAGCGTCATAGCCATCGTAATGGCCTCGATGAGCACAAACTCGCCCGAGTTCTTCAGCACATATCCATAGCTGGTAATCTTCTTGACCCTGTCGACGAACGACTTTTCTGTGTGGCTTGTGACGAAGATGATAGGAATATCATGTGCCGCCAATATGCGTTCCGCCGCCTCGGTGCCATCGATGCCGGAACCCAGGTCTATATCCATCAGAATGACCGACAAACCCGATTCGGAGCCGGCGAGCACAACCGCTTCTTCGCCGCTCTGTGCCCGGACAACCTCAAAATCATGTTTCCTGAGCACTTGCGTCTGAGCGAGCGCGATGATCGCCTCATCCTCGACGAGCAATATTTTTCCAGCTATCATTGCCTACAGTGTACCGTATGGCAGAATCATCTTCAAGTTTTGGCGTGCCGGTGTGGTATACTGCTGGTCTATTAATTATAGTAAGGAGCATACCATGGAGCGAACCTCTACCTTCCAGCGGATGGTGCGCGAGTTGCTGCTGGCATCCGGCCAGTTTGCCCTCTTCTATATCCTGATGAATCTGAGCCAGAACGGCATGGCCTTCTTCTCGAACACGGGACACGTGGCACTGCTGGTTTCGCTGCTCGCGCAGACACTCCTGCTTGTGCGCTTCGGACATCGTCCGGTCGTCAGGTTCCTGGGATCACTCCTGGCTCCGCTGATATACACGGCGCTCGAGATGCGCGAAGGCTGGTACTTCGTCCTCAACGCCGCCCATATCTGGTTCTGGATCTTCAGCATCATCACTGGCGGCATGCAGGCCATCATATTGGCCAGCAAGAACCAGCGGGCCAAACTGGCCCTGGAATTTGTGCTGACCGTCACCAACGTCAGCAGCTTCCTGTTGCTCTACTTCTACTTCGATACCGTCAGGACGCTTGAAGACATGATCCGCGCGGGAGTGAAGAACCTGCCGACGCCTCAGGCGGAGCTGACCATCGGTTCGATCGGAGCCTGGCTGCCGGTCTTCCTTTCTGACCCGACGCACCTCTATGTCCTGGCGGGAGGCGCACTGCTCGCCCTGTCGCTCGGCATAGGTCGAGTGGACATACTGCGGCTCAAGGAACGGATCAGCACGCTCTTCGGCCAGTACGTCGATGATGATATCCGTGATCGCATCGTCGCCGGAGGCGAGGCCGCCTCGCAGAACGCCGAGCTGTGCATCCTGTTTGCCGATATCAGGAATTTCACCAGCATCAGCGAGAGCCATGATGCCCAGATGATCACCGGCATGCTCAACGAGTACTTCAGCCTCTGGGCGCGCACCATCAGGCGGCATGGCGGCATCGTCGACAAATTCATGGGCGATGCCGTGATGGCCGTCTTCGGACTGCGCCACGACGGCTCGCCATGCGATGAGGCAGTCGCCTGCCTGACCGACATGCGGTCCGCCCTGCCCGACCTCCGGAAGACCCTTGCCGGACTCGGCCTGCCGTCCATAACCGAGTTCGGCGTCGGCATCCATTTTGGACGAGTCGTCGTGGGCGACATCGGCAGCGACGAGCGGAAGAATTTCACCGTCATCGGCGATACCGTCAATGTTGCCTCGCGTCTTGAAGCCGCGTGCAAGGTACTCGGCACGCCCTGTGTCATCTCCAATGAGACATTCACAAGACTCGCCGCCAGGAATCAGACCATGTTCAGGCCCTTGGGCACGGTGCGGCTCAAGGGAAAGACCAGGGCGCTGAAGGTCTTTGGGCTGCAGGTCGACGATCCATCGGGTCAGGACTGACGGACCGCTACCGAAACGGGAAAGGTGGGAAATGATGCGCATAGTCTATCTCTTGGTCGTGCTGGCGGTAGCCATTCTGGCGATGATCTTTGCGCTGCAGAACAGCATCCAGATCGTCATCTCCTTCTTCTCGCTGTCGGCATCCGGCTCGCTCTCGCTCGTACTGATTCTGACCCTGACCATCGGCATACTGCTGGGCGTACTGATCATGGCGCCATCGGCATTCAAGCGCTCCATCCAGTTCTCCGGTCTCAAACGCAGGTTCTCGAGACTCGAGCGTGAGCACGCGAAGCTCGACAGGAAGCGGCCAGAACCAGCGACGGCCCCGAAGGACGATGATACCGCGACAAAGGAGACGCCATGAAACCGCTGGACGACTCGACCGTGGCCCGCATGCGCGCCTTCGCGCATACCCTGGTCGACCCGGCACGCGCTCGTATCGCCATCCATCCGGAACGCGCCGACAAGGGCTACTGGTTTGGCGGCGGCAACATGGCCGTGGGCCCTGATCGCCGCCTGTACCTGACAGGCAGGTACCGCAACTCGGGCGACTCGAGAACGGGCCTTGATCTGGGCGACCGCGGCAAGGAACTGGCCGTGTTCGTCTCGGACGATGGTGCCGCCACCTGGACCAAGGTGCTGGCATTCGACAAGCGGGCCGTGGCCCCAGCCGGCACGGAGGCGCTGTCGATAGAGGGTTCGGCGATACGCTTCACGGCGGCCGGCATCGAGCTCTATGTCTCTTCGGAGAAGCGGCGGCCCTACCCCGATCCTGTCGCCGCGTACGAGAAGCCGGGCACGGGGATATGGTCCATCGAGCGGCTGACCGCCCCGACGGTCGAGGCGCTGCGTGATGCCCGCCCGCAGACGATCGTCGCGAGCACCGATCCTGCCACGCTGCAGATCAAGGATCCGTTTCTTGCAGAGCGACGGGATGGTTCGCTCATGCTTTTCTTCTGTCACCACTCGTTCAACTGGTCGTCCAGCGGAACAGGGTACCTGGCACTGGACAGCCGAGGCCAGCCGGCGGGCAGTCCCGTCTTCGACTGCTATCCGCGGGGCCCCGCCTGGGATGTCGCCATAACCCGCGGAACCTGCATCATGCCTCTGCCGCCCAGCGTGGCACCCGCGGGAACCGGGCTCGTGTTCTATGACGGAGGGGAATGCCTGCGGAACCTTGACGAGCACGCCATGGCCAGGAAACGGCCACGTGGCTACTCATGCGAAGAGCTGGGCGGAATCGGCTACTACATCGACGATGATCCGCGCGAGTTCGTGCGCATATCCGACATCTTCCCCGAGTTCATCAGCCCCGCAGGCACGGGCTGCCTGCGCTATGTCGACGTCGTGGCAACCAACAGCGCCTGGATAGCCACCTGGCAGCAGTCACAGCCGGATTCTTCACAGGCGCTGATGATCAACGTGGTCGCCCGGCGATAGGGCCGGACGACGGGCCAACCTTGTCAGAGCCCCAGGAACTGTTCGATCGCGGCGCGGTTGCGCGCGTTGACGGGCTTGCCGCCTTCGGTTGTATAGGCGTACTCGATCATGTCACGGTACAGCGTCGCGACGCGGTGCCTGACCAGCTTGATCGTGCTGTTGACGGTACCATCCTTGTCCGAGAACTGCCCTGGCACGATCATGAAGGTCGCCGGCACCCATGATGGCTGCACCTTCTTGGCCTTGCGGTCGGTCTTGAAGCGATAGAATTCCTCGTTCAGCATGGCAAGTACCGAGTCTGCTGTCGTGGCGCCGCGTTCGATGGCCAGCTTCTTGACGCGCTCGTCATCGAGGGTTACCAGGGCGATCGTGTACTTGCGCTGCTCGTTCCAGGCCATGATCGCGCTGAACACATCGGTGGAGCAGCCGATCGCCTCTTCTATCTCTTCCGGGCTGTACTTCTCGCCATCCTCCGCTATCAGCAGTGCCTTCTCCCTGCCGACGACGACGAGGAAGCCGTCCTGGTCGATGTAAGCCAGATCGCCGGTCCACAACCATCCGTCGCGCAGGGACTTGGCCGAGGCCTGCGGATTGCGGAAGTAGCCCTTCATCACGTTCTCACCGCGTATCACGATCTCGCCGGTTTCGCCGACCGCGCACAGCGAGCCATCGGCCTTGCGAATCGTGCATTCGACCGATGGCGCCACCCGTCCCGACGTGCCGAACTTGTATGAAAGCGGCGAGTTGGAGCTGATTATCGGCGCAGCTTCCGTCAGCCCATAGCCCTGGAAAATCGGCACGCCGAAGGCCGCGAAGAATTCCTGCTGCTTCACGTCGAGCAGCGCGCCACCGCCCACGCAGAACTCGATGTTCTTGCCAAAGACCATGGTCTTGACCTTGTTGAATATGAGCGCCTTGGCCAGCGCGTGGATCGGAGCAAACCGCAGCATCGCGACAGGACCTGGCTTGCGGTGGCCATTGCCGTTCAGCTCTATGCCTGCCCGTATGCCTGCCTTGAAAAGCCGTTCTATGAATCCACCCTTCTCTTCGATACCGGCTATGATCTTCTTCATGAAGTTTCCGGAGAGCGCCGGCACGGTCAACAGGAATTTGGGCTGCACTTCCACCAGGTTGATCGGTATGTTGCGCAATATGCCCATGCCACCGCCGCGCGCATCGACGAAGTACAGGGCCAGCCCGCACACGAGACCCGCGTATATTCCGACCGTGTGCGCAAACGAATGGTCGAGCGGCAGGATGATCAGCGTGCTGTAGTGGTATATGTCCCCGAACAGCTCGACGCCGTCATGGCAGTTCGAATAGTAGTTGCGGTGGGTCAGCATGATGCCTTTCGGATCACCGGTCGTGCCGCTCGTATAGCTGATGGTCGCAACATCATCTTCGGCTATGGTAGAGGCGACCGCGTCGAGTTCGGCCGCGCGCTTCGAGCCGGCCGCATTCAGCGCGGCGGTGCCTTCCGCCAGCGCCTCGCCCAGAAGCAGAGCCTTGTCTCTGGGATAGCCCGCGGTCAGGCATGCCTTGTCCAGAACGGCGGCTTCATCATCGATCAGCACGACGAGCGGTTTGCTGGCAACGCCAGTGAGCGCGGCGAGCACCTTGTCGATCTGGTGCCTCGTCGTCAGGAAGAGGCTTGCTCCTGAATGCTCAACACGGAACGGTATTTCTTCCGACAGCAGCTTTATCGAAAGCGGCACCGATATCAGTCCAGCGGACAGGAGGCCGAGTTCGCAGAGTATCCATTCGGGCGAGCCTTCGGCGAGCAGGGCGGCAGTCTGACCCCGCTTGAATCCGCGCCCCACGAGCCACGACGCAAACTCCCTGGCCCTGAGCCGCGCCTGCGCATACGTCATGACTTCCCATCCGGAATCGTTCTTCTTGAGCGCGTACGGGTCGTTGGCATAGGTTATCGCCGCATCGTCGAGCATCGCAATAATGGTCTTTTTGTTCATCTGCTTCTCCGCATTGCTAATGTGGGGCTAGTATACCCTACGATTCGCGAATCAGCGACAGGCAATCGACTATCGGGAATCGACACCGTCATCACGTCGCTCTTGCAATATTATATATTTTATCATATATATAGTTATGAGCATTTCCTTGCGATCATTCTACGCGGGACCATACCGCTATGTGTCCGTGCTCTTCATTCTGGCGCTTGCCATAGGCGGCTACTTCTTGCCCGCACTTGGCTTGCTGGTACCCGGGCTGATGGTTGTGGCACTGGTGATGAACCAGCGCCGGACCAGAAGCTTCTGCGCGACGGCCTGCCCCAATGGTCGGGCATTGACCATAACGACCCGCCCATGGTCGCCACACAGGAAGCTGCCGGAGTTCATGACGAACCCGGGCGTCAGGCGTGCGCTCTGCGGCTTCATGATGTTCTGTGTCGTATCCCTGCTTGCGCGTTACGGCAGCCAGGGAATACCGGCGATCGGTCGGGTATTCTGGGCCATCTACGTTCTTGCCAGTGGTATCGGTTTCGTCGTTGGTCTGGTGTCGAAACCCAGATCGTGGTGCGCCTTCTGTCCGATGGGAACGCTACAGGATACGATAGCGACGACCAGCCGCATGCAGCGTGGCAAGGCCTAGACTGTCCAGAGTGTCATGAACCGGAGTCAAGGACGCCGCTGGTCCCTGCCATACAACGCGAGCCCCGACAGGAAGTTGCGCAGGAACTGGTCCATGCATTCCATGTAATTCTTCTGTCCCTTCTTGCGGAACAATGCCGACAGTTCGTTCCTGGACAGCTCGACGTCAGACCGCTTCATGATGGCGATCATGTCATCTTCCTTGAGCTGCAGCGCGATGCGGACCTTCTTGAGCACCATGTTGTTGTCCAGATCGTCCGGCACGGGCGGCTCTGGAGCGCCATCGCGGGGGCCGCGATACTTGATGATCATGCCATCCAGCAGCGCGGCAAGCGTTGCCTTGGGACAGACCGCGTAACCGGGGTCATCGTCCTTCAGGAAGTACGAGTTCAGGGTCTCGCGGCTCACGGTCAAGCCGGCGAGCCG